>SXGT01674613.1_pt1 | contig 10955 bp, 11 predicted proteins | sample 3176221 | NCBI WGS metagenome assembly SXGT01 (sample SAMN11356862, study PRJNA531348) | freshwater metagenome | isolation source: freshwater sample F1-120 | place: China: Fuxian Lake, Yuxi | collected 2017-12-25
CCGGTGGTGTTCGCCCTCGACCGCGGCGGCATCGTCGGCGGCGACGGCGCCACGCACAACGGCGCGTTCGACTACGCGTTCCTGCGCACGGTGCCTAACCTCGCGGTGATGGCGCCCTCCGACGAGAACGAGTGCCGCCAGATGCTGTACACCGCGTACCAGATGAATTCGCCCGCCGCGGTGCGCTATCCGCGAGGCAGCGGCACCGGCGTCGCGCCCGAGGCCGCGATGCAGGCGCTGCCGGTCGGCAAGGGCGTGGTGCGGCGGCAAGGCAAGCGCGTCGCGTTCCTCGCCTTCGGCGCGATGGTGGCGCCGGCGCTCGCCGCCGCCGGGGAGCTGGATGCCACGGTCGCCGACATGCGCTTCGTCAAGCCGCTCGACATCGAACTCGTCCTGCGGCTCGCCGGGAGCCACGAACTGCTCGTCACGGTCGAGGAACACCAGGTGATGGCGGGTGCCGGCGGGGCGGTGTGCGAGGCGCTCGCGCAGTCGGGCTCGACCGCGCGCGTGCTGCTGCTCGGGCTGCCGGACCGTTTCATCGACCACGGCGACCCGGCAACCCTCCTGGCGTCATTGGGACTCGACCGCGACGGCCTTGTGAAAGCGGTGCGCGCCGCGATTCCGCTGTAAGCGCGGCGGAGTAAAATCGACAGCCTGTGTGACCCCTCTTCCGATGGGCTCTGCCGACATGAAAGCACGCGACTTGCAGAACATCCCCGACGTACAGGCCACGGCGGACACGCGCCAGCTGGCCATTGACCGCGTCGGCATCAAGGCCATCCGCCATCCGATGCGCATCCAGGAGCGCTCGGGCAGCGTGCAGCACACCATCGCCAGCTTCAACATGTACGTCGGCCTACCGCATCATTTCAAGGGCACGCACATGTCGCGCTTCGTCGAGATCCTCAATGCCCACGAGCGCGAGATCACGGTGGAGACCTTCCGCCTGATGCTGCGCGAGATGGTGGAGAGGCTCGAGGCCGAGGAGGGCCGCATCGAGATGCGCTTCCCGTACTTCGTCGACAAGGCGGCGCCGGTCTCCGGCGTGCGCAGCCTGATGGACTACGAGGTCACCTTCACCGGCGAGATCCGCCGCGGGCTCGAGTCGTTCACCATGACGGTGCTGGTGCCGGTGACGAGCCTTTGCCCGTGCTCGAAGAAGATCTCCGAGTACGGCGCGCACAACCAGCGCTCGCACGTCACGGTGTCGGCGCGGCTGAACGACTTCGTCTGGATCGAGGAGATCATCGACCTGGTCGAGAAGCAGGCCTCGTGCGAGCTCTACGGCCTGCTCAAGCGCCCCGACGAGAAGCACGTCACCGAGCGCGCCTACGACAACCCGAAGTTCGTCGAGGACATGGTGCGCGACGTCGCCGCGATCCTCAACCTCGACGAGCGCATCGACGGCTACGTGGTCGAGTCGGAGAACTTCGAGTCGATCCACAATCATTCCGCCTACGCGCTCATCGAGAAAGACAAGCGGGCCGCTTAGCGGCCTGCTCGCGGCCGGCCTCTGCATGGTGGCGACCGCGCAGGGGCAGGACTTCGCGGCCGCGCGGCGGCAGATGCTCGTCGACGTGGACGCCACGTACGCGCAGACGCGGGTGGAAACCGGCCTCGCCGCGATGTCTCCGCGAGTGCGCGCGGCGCTCGGACGGGTCGAACGCCATCGCCTGGTGCCGCCGGCGCAGGCGGGCGCCGCCTACCGCAACCATCCGCTGCCGATCGGACTCGGCCAGACCATCTCGCAGCCGTACCTCGTCGCGCTGTCCCCCGACCTCCTCGAACCGCAGCCGGACCACGTGGTGCTCGAGCGCGGCACCGGGTCGGGCTATCAGGCGGCGGTGCTCGCCGAAATCGTGCGTCGCGTGCATTCGGTCGAACTGCTGCCGGAACTCGGCCGCGCCGCGGCTGCGAAGCTGGCCGAACTGGGCTACGCGAACGTCGAGGTGCGCATCGGCGACGGTTACGCGGGATGGCCCGGGCACGCGCCGTTCGACGGCATCGTCGTCACCGCCGCGGCGCCCCGCGTGCCGCCTGCGCTGGTCGCGCAGCTCAAGCCCGGCGGGCGGATGGTGATTCCCGTGGGAGAGGACGGCGCCATGCAGCACCTGTTGCTCCTGACCAAGCTCGCCGACGGCACGGTCGCCGAGCGAAGGGTCCTGCCGGTGCGCTTCGTGCCGCTGGTGCCGGGCAGGCCATGAGCGCGACAGGCGGCATCCTCTACCTTTCGGAGTCCGACGTCGCCGGCGCCGGCATACCGCTCGACGAGCTGCGCGACAAGGTGGCCGCCGCGTTCCTCGCCAAGGCCCGCGGCACCGGCGAGGCGGCATCGAAGACAGTGCTCAACATCGCGCCGGGCCATGTGTTCCAGGCCAAGCCCGCGGTGCTGCGCGATGCCGGCCTCGCCGCGGTGAAATGGTTCGGCCTGGTGCCGGCGGCGCAGACCGCCGGGCCCAGCCTCAGCAGCCTGATCATCCTTTCGGATGTCGCCTCGGGGATGCCGGTCGCGGTGATGGACGGCAACTGGATCACCGCTATGCGCACCGGCGCGATGAGCGCCATCGCCGCCCAGTCGCTCGCCCGCGCCGGCAGTGCGTCGATCGGCTTCGTCGCCTGCGGCGTGCAGGCGCGCAGCCACCTCGATGCGCTGAAGCTGGTGCTGCCGGGGCTCGATTCCGTGGTCGCGTACAGCCGCACGCCGGCGAGCGCGGCGCGCTTTGAGGAGTTCGCGCGCGGCCGCGGCCTGACGGTGCGCACGACGCGGGATCCGCGCGAGGCGGTCGAGGGAATGGACGTGGTGGTGACATCGGTGCCCGAAGGTGCCGCGACCCTGGAGTTCCTAGATCCGGCTTGGGTCGCCCCGGGAGCGTTCGTCACGGCGGTGGACCTCGGGCGCTCGTGGCAGCGCGGCAAGCTGCGCGATTTCGAGCTCCTCGCCACCGACGAGCATGAGCAGACGCGCGCGCTGACGGCGATGGGGCGGATGACCTACGCCGGTCCCTACGACGCGGACCTCGCGGACCTGGCGAGTGCTGCGCGGCCGGGGCGGACCTCCCCTTCGCAGCGGGCGATGTTCAATTTCTCCGGCCATGCGCTGGCCGACATCGCCGCGGCGCAGGCGGCATGGGACACGGCGCGCCGCAAGGGGCTGGGAACGCTGCTGCGGCGCTAGAAGCGGCGGGTCAGCGTCATCAGCTGGCCGTCGCGCTTCATCTCGACGCGGTTGAGGAAGGTCATGCCGAGCAGCGCGACGTCGAGCCCCTGCTCGATGACGACACCGTCCACGTTCGCCAGCTGGATGTCGCCGACGCGAACCGTGTCCAGCTTCACCACCCAGGCCGGCGTCGGGCCGCCGGCGGTCTGCACCACGCCCTGCCGGCCCTTGCGGTAGTCGATGCCGAGGCGCATCGCGTCCCGGGCCGGGATCGCGATCGAGGTGGCGCCAGTGTCGACGAGGAAGCGGATCGTGCCGCCATTGATGGAGCCCTCGGCGATGAAATGCCCGCGCGTGTCGGCCGACAGGGTGGTGCTCTGGCGGCCCGAGGAGGCCGCGGCGCTGCTCGCGGCATGCTGGCCGCGCACGAGCACGCGGCGCTTGCCGTCGATCTCGACGGTGGCGCGATCGCCGGCGACCGAGATCACCGCCACGCCGGAGAACTTCTGCCCCACGCGGACCGTCTTCGGCGGACCGCCGTCGATCGACAGCAGCACCGCCGTCTCTCCCAGCACGCCGACCAGCGCGACGTCCGCGGCGGCCGCGGCCGCGCTCGACAGCGCGAGGGCCATCCCGCAAAGCCACTTACAATCCAGCCGCATGAAACCAGTCGCCATTTTCCGCCACGCGCGTACCGAGGGACCGGCGTATTTTGCCACCTATCTCGAGCGCCACTCGATCCCGGCGGAGACCATCGCGCTGGACGAGGGCGCCCGCGTGCCGTCCGACCCGAGACGCTTCTCGGGGCTGGTGTTCATGGGAGGGCCGATGAGCGTGAACGACGCCCTGCCATGGATCGCGCCTGTGCTGGAGCTGATCCGCGACGCCGTGCGCAAGGACGTGCCCACTCTGGGGCACTGCCTCGGCGGCCAGTTGATGTCGAAGGCGTTCGGCGGCACGGTTGGCGCCAATCCGGTGAAGGAGATCGGCTGGGGCGAGGTGCGGATCCACGACAACGCGGTGGCCCGCGCATGGTTCGGCGACGTCGCCGCGTTCGAGAGCTTCCACTGGCATGGCGAGACGTTCACCATCCCGCCGGGCGCGACGTGCATCGCGTCGAGCGCGCACTGCCCGAACCAGGCCTTCGCCATCGGCAGGCACCTCGGCCTGCAGTGCCACGTCGAGATGACGGAGGAGTTGGTGCGCGTGTGGTGCCGCGGCGGCGCCGACGAGATCCGCGACAGCGCGTCTTCGCCCGCGGTGCAGGCGCCCGGGGAGATCCTGCGCGACGTGACCGGGCGCGTCCGCAGCCTCCACGCGGTCGCCGACGCGCTCTACGACCGCTGGACGCAGGCGCTGCCGCGGGGCTGAGTGCGCATCCTCCGGCTGGTGCTGCTGGTTGCCGGCGGCCTGCTCCTCGTGGTCGTCGCGGTGCTGGGCGGGTTCCGCGCGCGGGCTGCGCTGCACGAGAGCCAGTCGAGCGCGCAGGCGGCGCCGGAGGGCGGCCGCTTCGTCAAGGCAGCGGACGTCGAGCTCCATGTGCGCGAGGCGGGGCCGGCGTCGGGTCCGCCGGTCCTGCTGGTGCACGGCTTCGGCGCGTGGAGCGGCACCTGGCGCGACACCATCGCGCCGCTCGCCGCGGCGGGCTACCGCGTCATCGCGATCGACCTGCCGCCCTTCGGCTTTTCGGCGCGGCCGGCGGACCGCGGCTACCGGACGCCGGAGCAGGCGCGGCGCATCCTCGGCGTGCTCGATGCGCTGCAGGTCCGCCAGGCGGTGTTCGTCGGCCATTCGTTCGGTGGCCGGCCGACGATGGAGGCGGCGTTCCTCGATCCCGGGCGGGTGCGCGCGCTGGTGCTGGTCTGTGCCGCGCTCGGGCTCGATGCGCCGCCGGCGCAGGAGGAGGGCGGTGCGCTCGCCGCGGCCATCGGCGTGCGTCCGCTGCGCAACACGCTGCTCGCCGCCACCGGCATGAATCCGCTGCTGTCGCGGACGCTCCTCGGCAGTTTCGTCGCCGATCCTTCGCGGCTCACCGACGAACGCATCGCCATCTACCAGCGCCCGACGGTGGTCGAGGGCAGCACCGATGCGCTGGGCGACTGGGTGATGGCGAATTTCGTCTCGCCGCGGCCGTCCCTCGCCGGCGACGCCAGGGCCTACGGGTCGCTGCGCGTGCCGGCGCTGGTGCTCTGGGGCGACCGCGACACGGTGACGCCGCTGGCGCAGGGCGAGGGCATCGCGAAGCGGATCCCCGGCTCGAAGCTGGTGGTGCTGCCCGGCATCGGCCACATCCCGCAGATCGAGGACGTGGCGGCGTTCAACAGGGAACTGCTGGCGTTCCTCGCCGCGCTCTAGTCGCGGAAGTTGTTGAACTGCAGCGGCAGGTCGGTGACGGAGGCCTTCACCAGCTGGATCGCCGCCTGAAGATCGTCGCGCTTGGCGCCGGCGATGCGCACCGCCTCGCCCTGGATCGAGGCCTGCACCTTCATCTTCGAGTCCTTCACCAGCTTGACGATGGCCTTGGCCTTGTCCTGCGGCACGCCGGTCTTCACGGTGACCACCTGCTTCACCTTGTCGCCGGAGATCTTCTCGACCTTGCCGGGGTCCAGGCAGCGCGCGTCGATGTTGCGCTTCGCCATGCGCCCGCGCAACACGTCCATCACCTGCCCGAGCTTGAAGTCGTCGTCGGCGTAGACCGTCAGCTCCAGCTCCGCCTGCTCGACGCGGGCGTCAGAGCCCTTGAAGTCGAAGCGGTTCTGGATCTCCTTGTTGGTCTGCTCGACCGCGTTCTTCACTTCCGGCTTGTTGACTTCGGAACCGATATCGAATGAAGGCATGGATCCTCCCTTGCTGGGATTCTACTTAAACCTGTCATCCCGCCACCGGATCGCCGCCTTGAGGCCTTGCTCGCGCGCGATCTTGCGGAACTCGGTGCCTTCGGGCGATTGCGCCATCGAGGTCAGGCAGAACATCTCCTGGCCGTAGTCGATGTTGGCCATCAGGCCGCGCATGTCGTAGGCGCGGTTGATGGCCTCCTTGTTCTGCTTCATGGCGATGGCCGGCAGGCGCGCCATGCGCAGCGCGACCTTCCTCGCCTCCGCCATCAGCTGGTCCGCCGGGACCACGCGGTTGACGAGGCCGATCTCCAGCGCCTTCGCGGCGCTGATGCGCTCGCCGAGCAGCAGCAGCTCCTTGGTGTGCTTCATGCCGATCACCCACGGCATGATGAGGAACGGCGGCGCCGAGCAGAACTCGATCTCGGGCTCGCCGAACTGGGCGTTGTCCGCGGCGACCGTGTAGTCGCAGGTCATCGACAGGTCGCAGCCGCCGCCCAGGCAGTATCCGTTCACCGCGGCCACCACCGGCAGCCGCGAGCGCCAGATGCGCAGCCAGGTCTCGTTGCCGTCCTTGGCGTGGTCGCGCCAGTCCTGCACCGTGGTGCGTGGCTTTTCCTTCGGCGTGATGTCGAAGCCGGCGCTGAAGGCCTTGCCCGAGCCGGTGACGATCATGGCGCGGATGGCTTCGTCCTTCTCGCACTCGTCCACCGCGCCGCGCACGTCCGCCAGCAGCGGGTCGGAGAGCGAATTCATCTTCTCAGGGCGGTTCAGCGTCAGGATGGCGAGCGCGCCTTCGCGCTCGAGCTTGATGGTGGTGTAGGCCATGGCGTGTTCCTTGGTGGTCAGTGCGGATCCGGTTTGCGGGGGATGACGAGCGCGTCCAGCACGCGGGCGCCCCTGCCGTCGGCAAGGACGCTCACGGGGTTGAGGTCGACGGCCTCGAGCCAGGCGGCGTACGCGGCGCCGAGCTGCGACAGGCGGGCGACGAGTCCGGCGAGCGCGCCGGTGTCGGCGGGCGGCTTGCCGCGATAGCCCGCGAGCAGCGTGCCGGCGCGCGTGCGGCCGATGAGTTCGCGCGCCTGTGCATCATCGACGGGCGCGAGCGCGAGCGCGGCGTCGCGCACGAGTTCGACGAGCACGCCGCCGGTGCCGGTGACGACGCCCATGCCGAAGGGGTCCTGGCGCGACAGCCCGGCGATCACTTCGACGCCGCCGGCGACCATCTCCTGCACGACGACACCGTCGATGCGGGCAGCCGGCGCGTAGCGGCGCGCGGATGCGGTGATCTCCCCATAGGACTTGCGCACGGCATCGACATCGGCGAGGCCGATCTTCACGCCGCCGGCTTCGGTCTTGTGCGGGATGTCCGTGGATTCGATCTTCATCACCACCGGATAGCCGAGGCTCGCGGCGGCGGCGGCGGCTTCCTCCGCGTTGCGCGCAGGCATCTCGCGAGTCACGGCAATCCCGTGCGCCGAGAGGAACGCCTTCGCCTCGCGCTCGGTGAACGCCGCGCCCGTCGACAATCGGGCGCGCCATTGCTCCTGCACCGGCATCGACGGCGGCGGCGCGGGCGCCGGCGTGGCGAGGAACGCAGCGTGGTCCAGCAGTCGGCGGATCGCGAGCAGGCTCGCGCGCGTGCCCTGCATCACCGCGACGTCGGTGTCCGCGAACGGCTCGACCACGTGCGGATGCAGGCCGCCGGCGGTGGTGTTGAAGAACGCGACCGGCAGGGCGGCCTCGCGCGAGGCATCGGCAACGGTCTGCGCGATGCGGCGGTAGTTGTTCGCGCCGCGCGTCGACAGGCCGGGCGAGCAGTCCTGCACCACGGCGATTATCGAGATCGCAGGGTCGCCCGCCAGCGCGCGGATCGATCCGCCGTACACTGCGGCCGAGTCGTAGACGCCGCGGTCGGTGGTGTCGAGCGGATTGCCGACGCTGCCGAACGCGGGCAGGACCGTCTTCAATTGTGCGACCGTTTCCGGCGCGAGGTCCGGCAGCCGCACGCCCGCGCGGTCGGCGAGGTCGGCGACCAGCGAAGTCTCGCCGCCGCTGACGGCGATCACCGCGACGCCGTCGCCGCGCGGCCTGCGGCGCAGCTTCAGGCCGAGTTCGATGCTCTCGGTCATCTCGTCGAAGTCGTCCACGGCGATCACGCCGTGGCGGCGGAAGAACGCCTCGTAGGCGGTCCAGTTGCCCGCCAGCGACCCGGTGTGGGCGGCGGAGGCGGCGGCGCCTTTCGCCGAGCGGCCGACCTTGAGGGCGACCACCTGCTTGCCGGCGCGGTGCATCGCGTCGACGCCGCGGGCGAACGCCGCCGGGTCGCGCAGCGTCTCCATGAACAGCGCGACGACCCGCGTCCCGGGATCCGCGGCGAGGTAGTCGAGGTAGTCCGGCATGTCGAGCACCGCGGCGTTGCCCACCGATACGATGTTCGACATGCCGAAACGGCCGAGCGTCGACAGCGCGATGCAGGCCGAACCCGAGTGCGACACGACGGCGAGCCCGCCGTCGCGCATCCCCTCGGGGATCCCCGAGCTGTACAGCGACACGCGTTCGCGCACGTTCACCAGTCCGAGGCAGTTCGGCCCGCAGACCAGCAGCCCGCTGCGCGCTGCGAGCGCCTGCAGTTCGCGCTGGCGGGCCGCGCCGTCGTCGCCGAGCTCGGCGTAGCCGCTGGCGAAGATCACGGCGGCCTTCAGTCCGCGCGCGATGCCCTCCTCGAGCGAGGGCACGACCTTGTCGGCGGACACCGCGAGCACCGCGCAGTCCGGTGCCTCCGGCAGGTCGGCGAGCGCACGATACGCGGGCACGCCGGCCACCTCGGGGGCGCTGGGGTGCACCGGGAAGATGCGCCCGGCGTAGCCATAGCGTTTCAGGTTGACCACCACGTTGTTGCCGAGCGTGTTCTCGCGCGGCGAAGCGCCGATCACGGCGACGGAGGCGGGCTGCAGCAGGGGGGAGAGGCGTGGCATGGGAATTGCAATGCGTTTGTGAGCGACAGCTTGACGCAGACTATGAAGCCCCCCTACATTCTGTCAACGCAAGTTTCAAGGAGTCTTCCGATGAAACGCTTTGCCATCTTCGCCGTCGCTGCCCTCTTTTCCGGGGCCGCGTTCGCGCAGCAGTACCCCACCAAACCCATAACCGTGGTGAGTGCGTTCGCCGCCGGCGGCACTTCCGACTTCGTCGGCCGGATCATCATGGAGAAGATCCGCGAGAATGCGGGCTGGAACATGCAGTTTGAGTTCAAGACAGGGGCGAACGGCCATATCGGCACGGAGTACGGCGCGAAGGCAGCCCCCGATGGCTACACGCTCACGCTCGGTCCGAGCTCGACACATGCCATCAACCCGGCGATTTTCACCAACCTGAGGTATGACGTCGCGCGTGACTTCGTCGGCATTACCCCGGTGGCCACGGTATCGAACGTCATGGCGGTGAATCCGAAGACGCCGGCCAACAGCGTCAAGGAGTTGATCGCCTACGCCAAGGCCAACCCGGGCAAGCTCTCCTTCGCTTCCGCGGGTGCGGGGACGTCGATCCATATCTCCGGAGAGATGTTCAAGGATGCCGCTGGCATAGACCTGCTGCACGTTCCGTTCAAGGGAAGCAATCCTGCGACCATGGCGGTGCTCGGCGGCCAGGTCGACGTGCTGTTCGAGAACATCAGCGCCGCCGTGACGCAGATCCAGGCCGGCAAGCTGCGTGCGCTGGCGGTCACTTCCAAGGACAGGTCGCCCGCGTTGCCCGACGTGCCGACGATGGAAGAGGCAGGCCTGCCCGGCTTCGAGATCGTCGCCTGGTTCGCTTTCTTTGCGCCTTCGGCAACGCCCAAGCCCATTCTTGCCCAGCTCAGCACCGAGTTCATGAAGGCGGTCAATGCACCGGATGTGCAGCAAAAGCTGCGCGATCGCGGCATGACGCCACGGCCGATGAGCCTTGAGCAGTTCGCCGCGTTCTGGAAGGGCGAGCGCGAGAAGTTCGCCGGGGTCGTCAAGAAGGCCAACATCTCGGTGCCGCAGTAGTCGACCGGCCCTACCGCGCGTTGAGTTTCCTCAGCGTGTCGATCCAGCGCTCGGTGACGAAGCGGATCCACTCGATGTCCTGCGGACCCTCGTAGCTGGAGAAGACCGACACGCTGAGCGCCTTCTGGCGCACCAGCAGGAAGCTGTTGCTCGAGACGATGTACTGCGGTTTCGACAGCCAGCCGCCGGTCTCGGGGACACGTGTGCCGAGCAGCACGCTGTATACCTCGCCCGTCTGCTGGATCTGCGCCAGCATCGTCGGCTGGCCGTGCGGGCGGCCGTCGAGGTGCTTCATGTAGTCGACGATCTCCGCCGGCTTGCCGGTGTCGCGCTGCGCGTCGTCGATCAGCAGCTTGAACTGGGCGGCGGTGACACGCTCGCGCTCGAGGTGGTTTGGCGTCACCGCGAGCATGTAGCGCTTGAGCTCGGTCCGCTCGCCGAGCCCGAAGCGGCGGATGTCGGCGTCGGTAAGGGCGAAGAGCAGGATGCGGTTGGACGCCGAAGTGAGCGACTCCGCGAGTTCCTGGATGCGCGGCGAGCCCAGTGGCAGCGCGTCCGACAGCCCCGGGATTGAATCGAGCACCACGCGGTCGCCGCCCAGCGTCACGGCGAACGGGGCGGCGCTGGCGTTCAGCGAGACGGCGGCGAGCAGGGCGGCGAGGAAGCGCACGCCGGGGATTCTACCCTCCACCGCGTGGCGGCCCCGTCGCAGGGCGCCGCAGCGGGATCACGTATCATCTCGGCTTTTCGGAGAGACGGGCTTTGGCAACGATCCTCGGTACGCTTCCCGCAGGGGAAATGGTCGGAATCGCGTTCTCGGGCGGGCTCGACACGAGCGCGGCGGTGCACTGGATGCGCGCGAAAGGCGCGATCCCGTATGCGTACACCGCGAACCTCGGCCAGCCGGACGAGTCGGACTACGACGAGATCCCG
>SXGT01751227.1_pt1 | contig 10955 bp, 11 predicted proteins | sample 3176221 | NCBI WGS metagenome assembly SXGT01 (sample SAMN11356862, study PRJNA531348) | freshwater metagenome | isolation source: freshwater sample F1-120 | place: China: Fuxian Lake, Yuxi | collected 2017-12-25
CACCGCCAAGGGCGGCGTGCTCTGCGCGATCGCGCGCGAGAAGCCGGTGCCGGTGTACTTCATCGGGGTCGGCGAGAAGCTCGAAGACCTCGAAACCTTCGACGCGCGCGAATTCGCGCAGGCCCTGCTGGCCTGAGGCCCTCGGACAGCGCATCCCTATACTTCGCGCACCATGCCGCATTGCCTGTCCTACCCATGAGCCCCACCACCGCCTGGCTCGAAGCCGCCTTCCTGGGCCTGATCCAGGGCCTGACCGAATTCCTGCCCATCTCGTCGAGCGCGCACCTGCGCATCATCGGCCCGCTGCTGCCCTCGGGCGGCGACCCGGGCGCGGCCTTCACCGCCATCACCCAGATCGGCACCGAAGCCGCCGTGCTGCTGTACTTCCGGCACGACATCGTGCGCATCTTCCTCGCCTGGTGGGCTTCGCTCACGCAACCGGCCAAGCGCCAGGACCCCGACGCCCGCATGGGCTGGCTGATCATCATCGGCTCGGTGCCCATCGTGGTGCTGGGCCTGCTGTTCAAGGACGCGATCGAGGGCTCGCTGCGCAACCTCTACATCACGGCCACCATGCTGATCGTGTTCGGCATCATCCTGGGCGCGGCCGACCGCTATGGCCGGCGCGAGCGCCCGCTGAGCCAGCTCACCTGGGGCCACGGCCTGCTGTTCGGACTGGCCCAGGCGATGGCGCTGATCCCCGGTGTCTCGCGCTCGGGCGGCACCATCACCGCCGGCCTGCTCATGGGCTACACGCGCGAAGCGGCCGCGCGCTACTCGTTCCTGCTGGCGATTCCCGCCGTGATGGGCTCGGGCTTCTACCAGCTGCTGCGCAGCTGGCAGCATGGCAGCCCGGTCGCGCCCGGCCCCACCGCCCTGGCCACGCTGATCGCCTTCGGCGTGGGCTATGGCGTGATCGTGGTCTTCCTCAAGCTGGTATCGACACGCGGCTACATGGCCTTCGTGTACTACCGCATCGCGCTGGGCCTGCTGGTCTTCGGCCTGCTCGGCGCCGGCATCCTGAGCGCCCATTGAACACCCTGCTGCCCATGACCGGCTCAGCACCCACCACGACCGGGTTCTGGGGCCGGCGTTGGCAGGGCCAGGTCGCCTGGCGCACGCTGTTCTGGCGCGACATGCTGGCCTTGGGCAGCGTCATCAACCTGTGCACGGGCTTCGCAGCGCTGATGCTGGTCTCGCAAGGCCAGCCGATCGCATGGGCCCTGGCGGTGCACGTCGCTCCCCTGCCGTACAACGGTTTCCTGCTCGCCTCGCTCTGGCGCACGCCCGGGCGCCCCGCGCCGGTGAAACTCGCCGGCTGCGCCTGGTTCGCGGCCATGCTGGTGGTCTGAGGCAGCCGTGCACCACGGCATCAAGAAACTCCTGTTGCTCGGTGCCGGCCAGGCCCATCTGCAGGTGTTGGCGCGCCTGGCGCGGCACCACCCGGGCAACCTGGACGTGACCCTGCTCACGCCGTTCGTGCACCACACCGGCCAAGGTTGCCTGCCCGGCTTCATGACCGGCCAGCACACGGCGGACGAAGGGCGCGTCGCGCTCGAACCGCTGGTGCGTGCGGCCAGCGCACGCTGGCTGCAGGGCCGCTGCACCGGGCTCGATGTGGCGTCGCGGCAGGTGCAGGTCGCGGCCACGGGCGGCGCGCAAGGCGTGCCGGCCACGCTGGGCTACGACCTGCTGTCCATCGACACCGGCACCGTGCCCGACCGCGCCTGGCTCGACGCCGAGATGCCGGGCGCCAACCACCACGCCCTGCACCTGAGCCCCATGGAGGCCTTCGTGGCGCTGTGGCCCCAGGTGATGGCACTGGCGCAGCAACAGGCCGTCTCGGTGGCCATCGTGGGCGCCGAAGCCGATGGCATCGAACTCGTGTTCGCGGCCGAACAAGGCATCCGCGAACACGGCTTGCCAGGGGCCCGCTTCACGCTCATCACCGGGGGCGACGAGGTCGGCACCGACCTGCCACCCGGCGTGCGGCAGCGCGTGCTGCGCCAGCTCAGGCGCCGCGGCATCACGGTGCTGCGCGAGGCTTGCGTGGGCATGAGCGAAGGCCAGGTGCACCTGGGCAATGGCGCCCGCCTGGCCTGCGACGTGCCGCTGCTGGCCATGGGCGTGCGCACCCCCACCTGGTTGCCCGCCAGCGGCCTGGCGCTCAACGAGCGCAGGCAGGTGTCGACCGCCCCGACCCTGCAAAGCACCAGCCATCCGCAGGTGTTCGCCACCGGCAGCGTGGCCGCCCGCGTGGATGGAGCGCCTGGCGACATGCACGCCGGTGCGGCATTGGCCCACAACCTGCTGGCCGCGCACGAAGGCACCGCGCTGCGCGCCCTGCCCCCCTCGCGCCCGCGCATGGCCCTGCTCGCCTGCGGCACGGGCCACGCCATCGCGAGCTGGGGGCCGCTGACCCTGGCCGGTGGCTGGGTCTGGGGCTGGAAAGACCGCATCGACCGCGGTTTTCTGGAACAGCACCGCGTGACACGTTGATGACGGCCAGGCCCGGCGCCTGGCCATGCTCACACCCCCGGGGGTATGGGCCGGATTGGATAGACTCCGCAACGGCGTCCCCGCCCACCACCGATCCGCCCCGCCATGCGCGCCTCCACCCGACTTGCCCCCCTCCTCCTCGCCGCGGCCGCGGTGCTGCCCGCCCTCGCGCAGACCCCGCCTGGCACGACCCACCCCTGGCAAGCCGCGCCGCCGCGCCTGACGGCCGAGGCCTACTTCACCAACCTCAAGGACGGCGACCGCATCGAGACGCCCTACCTGCTCAAGTTCGGCCTGTCGGGCGGCTGGGGCCTGGCGCCCATCGCGCAACCGGGCCGGGCCAAAAGCGGGCACCACCACCTGCTGGTCAACCGCGACCTGCCGCTGAACTTCAAGGAAGCGCTGCCGTTCAACGACCAGTACATCCACTTCGGCAAGGGCCAGATGGAAACCGTGCTCACTCTGGAGCCCGGCACCTACACCCTGCGCATGCTGCTGGCCGATCAGAACCACCTGCCCCACTTCGTCTACAGCAAGCCTGCCACCGTCACGGTGACCAGGAAGAACCCGACCGATCCCAAGACGCTGTCGGTCAAGGGCGTGGCCCTGCAGTTGGAGGGCCCGGTGGTCAAGCGGCCGTTCCGCGTGCAGTTCCACGCCTCGGCGCTCAACGTGGCCCACCAGTCGCAGCGCCTGCCCGAGACCGGGCACGTCCGCCTGACCGTCTCGCCCGCGTCGGGCGCCCCGGTCGTGATGGATTTCGTCGAAGGGCAAACCGAGGTCTGGCTCTCGCCGCCGGCGGGCAGCTACGGCCTCAAGCTGGAGCTGCTGGACAACATCGCAACCGGCAAGGCGCTCACCGACGCGGTCAGCGCCAGCGTGCGCGTCGAGTAAGGCCCTAGCAGCCCAACTGATCGGCCAGGTGCCCGAAATCGCGGGCGTGCCAGGTGTTGGCCGCCACCGGCGACACGTCCTTGGGCCGCGCGGAGCCGAACTCCAGTGGTCGTTCCACATAGGCCGTGGCCAGGCCGCAGGCGCGCGCGGCGGCCAGGTCGTCGTGGTGCGCGGCCACCAGCATCACCTGCTCGGGCCGCAGGCGAAACACCTCCACCGCACCCAGGTAGGCGCGCGGGTCGGGCTTGTAGGCGCGGAACACCTCGGCCGACAGCACGCAGTCCCAGGGCAGGCCGGCGCGCTTGGCCATGTTCGTGAGCAGGCCCAGGTTGCCGTTGGACAGCGTGCAGATCGTGTGCCGCGCTTTCAGGCGCAACAGGCCGGCCACTGCGTCGGGCCAGGGGTCGAGCCGGTGCCACACGCGGTTGAGGTGATCGCGCTCGGCCTCGCTCAGGTGGGTCAGGCCGAAGCGGGGCAACAACGCCTCCAGCACCATGCGGTGCAGGTCGTCGATCAGCGTCCAGCCCAGCTCGCCCGAGCGCACGCGCTGCATGGCGGGCTGGTAGCCCGCGCGCCAGGCGGCGGCGAAGGCATCGGCATCGATCTGCGGGTACAGCGCCTGCACCTCGCGCACGATGCTGCCGTGCCAGTCGACCACGGTGCCGAAGACATCGAAGACGAGAACGGGGGTGGTAGACGAAGAGGACATGGTGTTCAGCGCGCCTTGAGCGCCGTGACCTCGATCTCGATCTTCATGCGCGGGTCCAGCAGGCCCGCCGACACCATCATCGCGGCGGGCCGAGCCCGCCCCAGGTGCTTGCGCAATACCGGCCAGCAGGACTCGAACAGCGAGGCGTCAGGCAGCACGTAGTTGACGCGCACCACGTCGTCCAGGCTGGCGCCGGCCTGTTGGAGTGCGGCCTGGATGTTCAGGAAGCACTGTTCGGCCTGTTGCACCACGTCGTCCGAAATGCTCATGGTGGCGTAGTCGAAACCGGTGGTGCCCGAGACGAAGACCCAGTCGCCCGCGACCACGGCGCGCGAGTAGCCGATCTGTTCCTCAAAGGGCGAGCCGGAGCTGATGTGCTGTCGTTGCATGGTGTGAGGTCCCTGGTTCATTCAATCCACCTGCAGGCGCACGCCATCGGCGCTCGCCGCCACGACCTCGCCGATCTCGGCCGCCGCACCGAAGCCGTGGCGGTGAAACACGGTCAGCACGTCGGCCAGGGCCTCGGGCGCGCAGGCCACGAGCAGGCCACCGCTGGTCTGCGGGTCGCTCAGCAGCGCCTGGTCCACCGGCTGCAGGCCGGCACCCAGCCGCACCTCATGGCCGTAGGCGGCCCAGTTGCGCCCCGAGGCGCCCGTGACCATGCCGGCCGAGGCCAGGCCGCGCACGCCTTCGATCAGCGGCACGCGGGCCATGTCCAGACGCACCGTGGTGGCCGAGCCGCGCGCCATCTCCAGCGCATGGCCGGCCAGGCCGAAGCCCGTCACATCGGTGAGCGCGTGCACGCCCTCCAGCGCGGCGAGATCGGGGCCGGCGGTGTTGAGCTGGGTGGTGTGCTCGATCATCTGCGCGTAGCCCGCTGCCGGCAGCGCGTCCTTCTTGAGCGCGGCCGACAGCACGCCCACGCCCAGCGGCTTGCCCAGCACCAGGCGGTCGCCCACCCGGGCATCGGCGTTGCGCTTGACGCGTTTGGGATGCACCAGGCCGAGCGCGACCAGGCCGTAAATGGGTTCGACGGAATCGATGGTATGGCCGCCCGCGATCGGGATGCCGGCGGCCTGGCACACGCTCTGGCCACCCGCCAGGATGCGGCCGATGGTCTCGGTGGAGAGCACGTTGATCGGCATCCCCACCAGCGCCAGCGCCATGATGGGCGTGCCGCCCATGGCGTAGACGTCGCTGATGGCGTGGGTGGCGGCGCTGCGCCCGAAGTCGAAGGGGTCGTCGACGATGGGCATGAAGAAGTCGGTGGTCGCGATCAGCGCCTGCTCGTCGTTGAGCCGGTAGACCGCCGCGTCGTCGGCGGTCTCGATGCCCACCAGCAATTCCTTGGGAATGGGCATGGCGCTGGTGCCCTTGAGGATGTCGCTGAGCACGCCGGGCGCGATCTTGCAGCCGCAGCCACCACCGTGCGAGAGGCTAGTGAGGCGGGGTTCTGCGCGGGGGAGTGAAGGGGTGGGAGTGGTCATGGTCTGGGGGCTTCGTTCCCGTGTCAGCTGTAAACACCAATCTCTAAGCGAACGAATTTATAGGTCTTATGTATTGAAAAAATATCTGATTAAGTAGAAAAAAGAATTCAAAAATATCTCGGAAAGAGAGAATGCGTGCACCCTAAAGACCCACCTCTGGGTCACGGGAATCTGGGAGAAACCATGATCCAGGAAAACGCCATTCTCAATGAGCTGTCCTCTTTCCGCGAGCAATTGCACAGCAACAAGGCCTTGTACCAACCTTATCTGCGTTTGAGCGTTTGGCAGCCTATACGCGATATCGCTATGGACTGGATTGCGATCCTCTTGTCCGTCACCGCTGTTCAGTGGATCGGATGGTGGTCAGCGCCGATATTCATCACGCTGATCGGCAACCGGCAAAGAGCACTGGGAAACATCTTGCATGACGCAGGCCACCGCAACCTCCATCGTGTTGCGTCCATCAATGATCATCTGACCAACTTGCTGGTTGCTCCATTGCTCTTTGTCTGCTTAAAAACCTATCGGACCACCCATTTTTTGCATCACCTGCACTTGGGTGATCCCGAGAAAGACCCGGACTATCTCGCACCGCCCGCTTCAGTCCACGCCAGCTGGGTCAGAAATTTTGCAATGCATGCGTTTTCCTTCCGCGCTTGGTGGGGCTCCCTAGCAGGCCATCTGGGTGCTGGGATGCCCATCGGCAGTGTGCTCTACGTCGTTAGTTGGTGGGTGTTGTTTTGCAGCGTGATGTCAGCACTCTTCGGGCCTGCGTTTACCGTCTTGTTTTTGGCGCTCTGGCTCATAGCCAGAGCCACGACCTTCCATCTCATCACGGTGTTTCGTGAAATGTGTGATCACTACGGATTGAAGCCGCAAGGTGTCATTCCATTCACTCGCGACATCGTGCAACACAACCTGTGGAGTGTTCTCTTTCACCCAAGAAACAATGGCTACCACCTCACTCATCATCTGCTGCCGGCTACTCCCTACTACAACCTGCCGGACGTGCAACGGCTGGTTTCCGCGATGCCGATGTATCAGGCGTTCGACAACGTCTTCTCCTCGTACACGGCGGGAACCAAACCAGTCGCAACCGGTTGGACAGTAAAGGCGAGCGAGTCATGAGCCGCACATTGAACGCCCTGCAGGTCGCCGCGCTGCTCGTCTCCGCGAGCTACGGCATCGGATTCCTGTTCGGTTCCGGCGAAATGGCGATGACCCATGGCATGGCGGGGAGCATCTACGGCCTGGCGACGGCCTTGGGCATGTTGCTGCTGGCGCTCTTCGCGGCACGGGTGTGGCGATCGGGCATGGCCATCTGGGACGTCTTCGGGGCGGCCTTCGGGGAGCGCACCGGAAAGGCCGTCGCGCTCCTGTCGGTGATCTGGATGGCCGGCGTGCTGGCCGCGCAGATCCACGGCGGCGTGGCCACGGTCCGGCTGCTGGGGCTGCCCACCCTGGGCGCCTACGCGCTCGTGCTGACCAGCATCCTGCTGGCATCCCGGCTGCGGCTCGGCGCCGCGTCCACCCTCTTCTCCTTCTTCCTGATCGCCAGCGGCGTGGTGCTGGTCCTGGCCTTGATCCACGGCGGCGGCGGAGCCATCTACCTTGAGAGCCCCCAACGCTTCATGGCCGACGCACAGTCCCTGGGCATCGGCGCCATGCTGTCCCTGTCGATCGCGGTGGCGGCCCTGGTCTGCACCGGCGCCGACTACCACCAGTTCCTGCTGGCGGCGAGGCGCGCCTCGGGCGCGGTGATGGGCTGCCTGATCGCCAGCGCGTGTCTGGTCGCCGTCAGCTTCCTGCCCCCTTCCGTGGTGCTCGGCTTCAAGGCAACCGGCAGTCTGGCGAGCCTTCACGACGCCAGGCAGATCATCCCGTTCATCCTGGCCCGGGAAGTCGGCCATTTCGGTGCGGCGGTCAGCGCGCTGGTGCTGGTCGGCCTCTCGGCGGCCGCGCTCGGTTCGGGTGCCGCCATCACCCGCGCCATGGCCGATGCGCTGCGCTCTGCGGCCGGAGGCACCCAGGCCGCCAACCCCGCCTGGATGGGCATCGTGGCCCTGGGCATCGCCACCGCACTGACCGCCCGAGGGCAAGGCATCGTCGCCACGATGGTGTCGGTGAATGTGATCTACATCGGCAGCATCGCGGTGGCCTTCGCGGCCTTGCTGGCGGGCTGGCGCCTCACCCCCTCGGCAGCCTCCTGGGTGATGGGGGCCGGGTTCGTGGCATCGCTGGGCGTCTACCTGGCCCATTGGGCGGGTGTGCCTTTCGGCGATGGAGACCTCGCCTCGCTGATGGCGGGGCTGCTGGCATCAGGGGCGGTTTTTCTGGCGCTGACCGTTCTGGGAAGAGGCCGCAAACAGATGGTCAGGCCGGCGCCCAGAACACACTGAACCACCCATTGGCGTCCGTCCAGTGCCGGGGCGCGCCGAAGCCGGCTTCGCGCAGCAGGGTCTCGAAGTCCTCGGGCGCCCACTTGTACGAATTCTCGGTGTGCAGGCGCTCACCGTCGGCGAAGCGGCGCTCACCGCCGGGCCAGCGCACAGTCTGCTCACCGATGGCCTGCAGGTGCATCTCGATGCGCGATTCGTCGGCGTTGTACAGCCCCACGTGTTGCCACGCGGCGGGTGCGAAGTCGGCGCCGAGCAGGCGGTTCACGTGCCGCAGCAGGTTGCGGTTGAAGGCCGCCGTCACGCCCAGCGCGTCGTCGTAGGCGGGTTCGAGCACGGCGCGCGGTTTGACGCGGTCCACGCCGATCAGCAGCCCGCCGCCGGTGCCGCCGGCTTCGCACACCGCGTGCGCCTGGCACAGCAGGGCCAGGGCCTCGTCGGGCAGGAAGTTGCCGATGCTGGAGCCGGGGTAGAACACCACGCGCGGTTGCTGCGCCAAGGCGCGCTCGCTCAGCCAGTTGGTGATGTCGGCGCCCAGCGCGAAGCGCGTGGAGAAGTCCATGCCCAGGCCGAGCATGGGCAGGTCGGCATGGCGTTGCTGCAGGGCGGCCAGCGTGTCGCGCAGGTAGTCCACCGAGATGTCCACCGGCACATAGGCCGAGGGCTGCAGCACAGGAAAGAGGCGCGCGGCCTTGGCGCAACTGCCCGCGCCCAGGTCCACCATGACCGCACCTTCAGGCACGTGGCGCGCCATGTCCGCCCCGTGTTGCGCGAACACGGCCGCCTCGGTGCGCGTGGGGTAGTACTCGGGCAGTTCGGTGATGGCGTCGAAGAGGCGCGAGCCCAGCGCGTCGTAGAAGAACTTGGGTGCGATGCGCGCCGGCGTGTCCATGAGGCCGGCGATCAGTTCGGGGTGCGTGGCACCGGGGCGCGGGTGGTGCAGCTGGACAAAATGCGGGGCCTGGTCGATGTATCGCATGAGGGTCTCCTAGGCGCTTCGCGCCAGCCGCAGACCGCTGAACTGCCAGCGCGCGTCGGTGGGGAAAAAGTTGCGGTAGCTGGCGCGCAGGTGCGACGCCGGCGTGGCGCACGAGCCGCCGCGCAGCACGTACTGGTTGATCATGAATTTGCCGTTGTACTCGCCGACCGCGCCTTCGGCTGGCTGGTAGCCGGGGTAGGCGTTGTAGCCGCTGCTGGTCCATTCCCAGACATCACCGTACATCTGCAGCAGGCCATCGCCGGCAGCGCGCGCGGGCAGCGGGTGCAGCGCGTGGCCTTCCTGCAGGTTGCCCTGCACGGGCAACTCGGCCGCGGCCGCTTCCCACTCGGCTTCGGTGGGCAGGCGCGCGCCGCGCCAGTCGGCGTGCGTGGCGGCAGCCCAGCGCGCGAAGGCGTCGGCTTCGAAGTGGCTGATGTGCGTGACGGGGGTGTGTGGGTCCAGCGGCGCTTCACCGTGCAGGGTGAACACGGTGGGCAAGGTGGCCGAGGCCTCCGGCGGCAGCGTCCAGTACAGCGGTGCGCGCAGGCCTTGCGCGCGCACCCAGTCCCAGCCGGCGGCGAGCCACCAGCGCGGCTCGGTGTAGCCACCGTCCTGCACGAAGGCCCACCACTCGCCGTGCGTGACCAGCCGGTTCATGAGGGCGTAAGGCTCCAGCCACTGGCGATGGCGCGGCAGCTCGTTGTCGAATGCGAAGCCTTCGCCCGCGTGGCCGATCTCGACCAGGCCACCGGCTTGCTCAACCCAGCGCGGCGCCACCGTGGTCACGGACACCAGCGGCCAGTGGCGCTGGTAGACCGGGCGCAAGGGGTTGATGGACAGCAGGTGCTTCACGTCGGTGAGCAGCAGTTCCTGGTGCTGCTGCTCGTGGTGCAGGCCGAGTTCGATCAGGCGCAGCGCGTCCGCGCTGTCGGTGTGTTCGATCAGGTGGGCAATGCGCGCGTCCACCTGCTCGCGCCAGCGCCACACGGTGGCGAGGTCGGGCCGCGTCAGCAGGCCGCGTTGCGGTCGCGCAAACTGCTCGCCGACGCCCTGGTAGTAGCTGTTGAAGAGCACGCGGAACGCGGGGTCGAACGGTTGAAAGCCGGCTTCGAAGCGTTCGAGCACGAAGGTCTCGAAGAACCAGGTGACGTGCGCGAGGTGCCATTTGGTCGGGCGGGCATCGGGCATGGACTGGGCCTGGCAGTCCTCGGGCGAGAGCGGCGCGGCCAGCGCGCGGCTGCGTTCGCGCACCGCCGTGTAGTGGCGCGCGAGCCCCGCGCGGTTGGGCAATGCGTCCGAAAAAGAGCGCTGTGGGTCAACCGGGCGGGGCGTGGAGTTCATGGTGTCAGCTTCCGGGCTTGAGCCGCAACAGCTGGCCGTCGCGGTCGTCGGTGAGGAGGTAGATGAAGCCGTCCGGGCCCTGGCGCACGTCGCGCACGCGCTGGGCCAGTTGGGGCAGCAGTTTTTCTTCGCGCACCACGCGGTCGCCGTCCATCACGAGGCGCACGAGGTACTGGAACTTGAGCGAGCCCACCAGCAGGTTGCCCTGCCAGTCCTTGCCATAGGGGCCGCCTTTCACGAAGGCCATGCCCGAGGGCGCGATGGAAGGTTTCCAGTAGAGCAGCGGCTGCTCCAGGCCATCCTTGCTGGTGAGGCCGTCGCCGATCTGGCCGCCGCCGTAGTTCTCGCCGTAGGTGATGACGGGCCAGCCGTAGTTCTTGCCGGCGTCGGTGCGGTTGAGCTCGTCACCGCCCTGCGGGCCGTGTTCGATGGTCCAGAGGCGGCCATCGGGGCCGATCGCCGCGCCCTGCACGTTGCGGTGGCCCAGGCTCCAGATCTCGGGCAGGGCGCCGGCGCGGCCGACGAAGGGGTTGTCGGGGTGCGCGCGGCCATCGGGGCGCACGCGCACCACCTTGCCATGGTGGTTGTCCAGCGTCTGCGCAGCGGCCATGCGCTGGAAACGGTCACCAAGGGCCAGGAAGAGGCTGCCG
>SXGT01039816.1_pt1 | contig 10954 bp, 9 predicted proteins | sample 3176221 | NCBI WGS metagenome assembly SXGT01 (sample SAMN11356862, study PRJNA531348) | freshwater metagenome | isolation source: freshwater sample F1-120 | place: China: Fuxian Lake, Yuxi | collected 2017-12-25
CGGCGTGTCGGGCGAAGGTCGCCCGGCGGCGCGGACCGGCCGGCGGGGCGGGCGCGCTTCGGGACGGTCGCGGGCCGGGCCCCATGGGCCGGGCCCCACCGGCTTCGGCTCGCGGGTTAGCCGGCGGCGCACCATGTCCACGTTCTCGGGCTCGTCCCGCTACATCGCCGACGAGGGCCTCCTGGCCGACGTCAACGCCGCCATCGTCCTCGGTCGCCCGCTCGTGGTGAAAGGAGAGCACGGCACCGGCAAGACCGTCCTCGCGGCCGCGGTGGCCGAGGCGCTCGGGATGCCGCTGCTCACCTGGTCGATCAAGAGCACCACCAAGGCGATCGAAGGGCTCTACAGCTACGACGTGGTGCAGCGCCTCAACGACAGCCGCTTCGGCGAAGGCGACGTGCGCGACATCCGGCGGTACATCAAGTTCGGCATCCTCGGCCGTTCTTTCGTCGCGGCCGAGCGGCACGTCGTGCTCATCGACGAGGTCGACAAGGCGGATCTCGAGTTCCCCAACGACCTCTTGCGCGAGCTCGACGAGATGGCGTTTCACATCCCCGAGCTCGACGAGACCGTGAGGGCCGCCAACCGGCCGGTGGTCATCATCACCTCCAACGCCGAGAAAGAGCTGCCCGACGCGTTCTTGCGCCGGTGCGTCTTCCACTACATCGCGTTCCCCGACCGTGAACGCATGCGCAAGATCGTCGACGTCCACTTGCCCGATCTGTCCGAAAAGTTGGTGGAGGCGGCGTTCAGCCGGTTCTACGGGCTGCGCAAGCTGGAAGGACTGCGCAAGAAGCCGAGCACCAGCGAACTCATCGACTGGCTCACGGTGCTCGTGCGCGCGGGCATCGCGCCGGAGGACGTGATGCAGCGGCTGCCGTTCCCGGGCATCCTGCTCAAGCAGGAGGCCGACCTGGACGTGGCCAAGGTGCGCCGCTGACGTGCTGCTGAACCTGCTGTACAACCTGCGCAACCAGGGCCTGAAGGTGGGGTCGGGGGAGTGGCTCGCGTTCCTCACGGGGCTCGAGCGGGGGCTCGCCGACTCGCTCGACGGGATGTACTGGCTGGCGCGGGCGGTGCTGGTGCACACCGAGGCGCACTACGACAGCTTCGACGTGGCGTTCACCGCGACGTTCGAGGGCGTGGTCCTGCCGGAGAAGTTCAAGGACGAGCTCGCGGCGTGGCTGGCCGAGGCCAAGGCCGCGGGCGACGGGCCGCGGGTGCACCACGACTTCGAGAGCCTGGAGGCGATGCGCAAGGAGCTCGAGAAGCGGCTGCGCGAGCAGAAAGAGCGCCACGACGGCGGCGGCCACTGGGTCGGCACCGGGGGCACCTCTCCGTTTGGGAACTCCGGGCGTGCGGACAACGGCATCCGCATCGGCGGCGAAGGTGGCGGGCGCGGCGCGGTGCAGGTCGCGGGGGAGCGGCGTTGGCAGGGCTACCGCACCGACCTGAAGCTCGACGTACGCGACTTCAAGGTGGCGCTCTCGATGTTGCGGCGCTTCGGGCGCGAAGGTCAGGAGAAGGTCGACCTCGACGGCACCATCGACAAGACCGCGAAGAACGCCGGTGAGATCGAGCTCGACATCCGGCGCGAGCGCATCAACCGCGTGCGCTTGTCGTTGATGATGGACACCGGCGGCAGCATGGAGCCCAACGCGCAGCTCGTCAGCCGGCTGTTCACCGCGGCCAAGGAGCTCAAGACCTTCAAGACCTTCGAGGCGTGGCACTTCCACAACTGCCCGTATCAATGGATGTACAAGGATTACCGCACCTTCGATCGGAAGCACACCGCCGAGGTGATCGAGTCGTTCACGCCGCAGCACCGGGTAGTGTGGGTCGGCGACGCGTCGATGGCGCCTTGGGAGCTGTTCCAGGGCGCGGGGTGGGGCGAGCCGGGGCCCACGGGCCTGCAGTGGCTCCAGCGTTTTGCGCAGCGGTGCCCGGCGAGCGTGTGGCTCAACCCCGACCCCGAGCGGTACTGGGACCACCCGACCGTGCGCGCGATCGGGGCCCTCATCCCCATGTTCCCGCTCACGGTCGACGGCCTGCGCCGCGCGATGCAGAAGCTGCGCACCACGAGCATCTGAGGCCTGGCGGCCGCCACGAACCGGTGACAAGCTGGGGCAGACTGTACCATCCGGCCTCTCCGGGGTTACCGGGGAGCGCCCAGCCCGGGAAGCCCGATGCTCGTCCTGCTCGTCTCCGCTACCGCCGGTGTGCTCGTCAACGAGGTCATGTACGACCCCGACTCCACCGACGATGGCAACGAGTGGATCGAGCTGTGCAACAACGGGGCCGAGAGCGTGGACCTCACGGGGTGGACGATCGAGTCGGGCGGCTCGGGCTTCGAGGTCTGCTACGAGCTGGGCGCGGGCTCCATCGCGCCCGGCGAGTACGTGATCGTCGGCGCGGGCGGCACGGTGTGGGCGGGCGCGTTCGACCCCAACCTGCAGAACGGGAGCGGCGACGCCGACGGGGTCCGCCTGCTCGACGCCGGGGGCAACGTCGTGGACACCGTGCTCTACGGCGGCACCGGGGGCGTGCTCGTCGACGACGCGGGGAACGCCGGGCGCGGCGGGCCGAGCACGAGCGCCGGCAACAGCCTCGCGCGGTGGGACGGCGCCGGCGACTGCTTCGACAGCGACGACGCGAGCGTCGACTTCGTCGAGTCCGAGAACCCGAGCCCCGGCGGAGTCAACCCCGACCCCGGCGGCGACACGGGCGACACCGGCGACACCGGCGGGGCCGATGCCGACTGCACCGCGGTGGCCGACATCCGTCTCAACGAGCTCTTGTCCAACCCCGAGGGCGACGACGCCGACGCCGAGTGGGTGGAGCTGTTCAACCGCGGGGGCGCGGCGGTGGACGTGTCGGGGTGGGTGGTGCGCGCGGCGACGAAGTCCACCGGCGGGTCCAGCGTCACGCTCGAGGCCGGCACCAGCGTGGAGGCCGGCGGCTTCCTGGTCGTCGGCGCCGGCGGCGTCGGCAGCTTCTCGAGCATCGGGAACGGGACCGCAGGGGACGGCGTGTACCTCGAGTGCGGCGGCGCGATCGTCGACAGCGTGGTGTACGGCGACGACAACACCGACGCGCTCCCCGACGACTGGGGCACCGCGGCGACGTCGCTCGCCAGCATCCCGGCCGACGGGGTGAGCCTCGCGCGGCGCCAGGACGGCGTGGACACCGATCAGAGCGGCGACGACTGGACGTCGGCGTCGGTCAACACGCCGGGTGCCGCCAACCAGACGCCGCAATGCGACCCGGCGGGGGCCGAGGGGCTGCGCATCAACGAGGTGCTGTACGACGCGGCGGACGACGACACGACCCAGGAGTGGGTGGAGCTGTACAACGCGGGCGACGCCCCGATCCTGCTCGAAGGCTACGTGCTCGAAGCGGCGAAGTCGAGCTGGAAGGCCAACGCCACCCTGCCGGCCGGCGCTACGCTCGCTCCCGGCGCGTTCTACCTGATCGGGGGCGGCGATGTCGAAGGCGCCGACTACACGGCCACGGGCCTGGACCTGGGCCAGGGCACCGGTGCCGACGGGGTGCGGGTCTACTCGTGCGACGGCGCCTTGCTCGACACCGTGCTGTACGGCGACGAGAACACCGACGGCCTCGAGGGGGACGGCGGGGCGACCGACGTGGTCGGCGGCGTCGGCGCCGGCGAGTCGATCGGGCGTTGGCCCGACGGCGAGGACACCGATCGTCACACGGACCTTGTGCCCTACGACACGCCCACGCCGGGGGCGCCGAACACCGACCCCGGCGCGGTGGACACCGGCGACGACAGCGGCGACACCGGCGGCGACACGGGCATTCCCGAAGGGCCCATCTGCGGTCCCGACCCCGAGCGCCCCGACGCGGGCAGTTGTGCTGCGCTGCCGCTGCCGCTGGGTGGCCTCGAGTTGGTCGCCGCGGCCGTGGTCGCGATGCGTCGGCGGCGGCCCACGCGCGCCTGAGGGCGGTGCCGCCCGGTGCGGGAGGCTCCGCCTCGCCGGTTCCTCGCCGTCGCCAGGCCCACCGATACCCGCTCGCGAGCCGCCTCCTGCGCCTCGCCGGTTCCTCGCCGTCGCCACGCCCACCGATACCCGCTCGCGAGCCGCCTCCTGCGCCTCGCCGGTTCTTCGCCGTCGCCAGGCCCACCCATACCCGCTCGGAGTTCGACGCTGCCACGCTCACCGACTGAGCCGGTGCAGCCAGACCTTCGCGGTTCGGCGTCCCCGTTGTGCCAAACGCCGCCCCCCGGTGGTCGGTTCGGTGACGCGGCGGGTGGTGTGCCAGCACCCCAACGCGCTTCGCGCGCCGGGGGCCCGCCGGCCCACCTGCCCCTTCCACCCTCAGTGAGGCGGCCCGCCCTCGGACCGATGGCGGGCGGGCCGCCAGCGGGCGTGGGTGCCCGAAGTGCGAGCGGAGCGCCGGTTCGCCGCTTGCGGCGAATCGGCGGGGGAGCGAGCGCCAATTTCACCCGGCCCGGCAGGACCCGGGGGTGACCTCGTTCTGCCCCACGTCAGACGTTTGTCCCGCGCGCAGGACGCCGACCCGCGCCCCGGGTCGCCGCGTCTTGCCCGGCTCCGCCGCCGCGCCGCGTGCGCGCCGCCCGCCTCGCCAAGGATGCGGATTCGCCTCCGGTCGGCCATACTGGCCCATGCTGCGTCACGCTGTGCTCCTCGCCCTCTACGCCTGCGCCACCGTCCCGGACACCGGCGACTCCGACGACACCTCCGGTGGCATCGACACCTCCGATCCCGACGGCGACCCGATGACCGTTCCGCTCGGCGGCACCTGCCCGCTCGACACGCGGTGGGGCGCGTTCAAGGTCGAAGCGAACACCGACTACTCCGCGATCGACGGGGCCATCGCCGACGGCGTGGTGCCGGTGACCATCCTGGAGGAGGCGCTGAGCGAAGGCGACTGCCGCCTGATGAAGCGGAACAACCCGTTCTGCGACCCCTCGTGCGGCCCCGGCACCACCTGCGACTTCGATGGCACCTGCATCCCGTACCCGGCCAACCAGGACGTCGGCACCGTCAGCATCACCGGCTTGCGAGACGCGGTGGTGATGGAGCCGGTCGAGCCGAGCTACAAGTACTTCTACACCGAGCTCCACAACCCGGCGTTCGAGGCTGGTAAGCTCATCCAGATGAAGTCGACGGGGGGCGCGTACGCGGCGGTCACCCTCCACGGTGTCGGCGTCGCGGTGCTGGCCCCGCCCTCGGTGGACTGGCTGGTGACGGCCGGCGAAGCGTTGCAGTTGACGTGGGACGCGCCGACCACCGAGGTGCGCAGCGAGGTCTTCGCGTCGGTGAACGTCGACCAGCACGGCATCACCCCGCTCACCCTGGAGTGTGTCTTCGCCGACGACGGCGCCGCCGAGGTGCCGGCGAGCGTCATGGACGCGCTCTTGTCCGCGGGGGTCACCGGCTACCCCAGCGGCAAGCTCCAGCGCCGCACGGTCGATCGTGCCGACGTCGGCGCCGGCTGCGTCGACTTCATGGTCGACTACACGCTGAAGGCCAAGGTCAGCGTGGCCGGCCACACGCCGTGCACCGGCCCCGGGGACTGCCCCGAGGGCATGGAGTGCAACCTCGCCATCCAGACCTGCGAGTAGCCCGATGAACACGCTCGTCTGGACGCTCCTGTTGCCCGGGTGCGACCCGGCCACCCCCGACGTCGGCGACTCCGGCAAGCCCGGCCGCGACAGCGGCGTCGACACCGCCGACACCGCGGACACCGCGGACACCGACCCTTCGGCGCAGCGTTGCAGCGAAGCACCCGCGCTCCCGCTGGAGCGTCCCGAGCAGATCCAGGGCTTCACCAGCGCCGAAGACTTCACGTTCAACGGCGCTGGACAGCACGTCAGCATCGACGAGAACGGCAACCTCGTCGGCATCACCTACGAGGGCACCAAGTCGGTGCTCCTGCCCGGCGCCGGCTACGGCGCGGGCACCCACATGCTCGCCGATGGGCAGATCGTCTTCGCCGATGTGACCAACAACGCACTCGTCAAGGTCGACCCGGCCAGTTTTTCGAGCGTCGTGCTCACCTCCGGCCTCAACTACCCCAACGGCCTCGACGTGGGGATCGACGGGGCGGTGTACGTGGCCGAGACCGGCGTCGGCTCGTTGCGCCGGGTCGACGCCGTGACCGGCGAGTCCGAGGTCATCGCCCGCGGCCTGTCCGGCGCCAACGGCGTGAGCTTCGGCCCCGGCTTCACCTCGATCTACGTGGGCAGCTTCGGGGGGGGCGTGGTCTGGCGGCTCGACCAGGAGGCCGAGGGCTGGTCCGAGCCGGTCGTGCACGGCCTCGTGCCGGGCGCGGCCGAGCCCCCGCCGCCGCCCTGCTCGGAGGACCCGCTCGGCAGCGTGTGCTCGCCGGCAGGCGGGTACGGCGTCGGGGAATGCGGAGTCCTCGACGACGGCACCACCGACTGCGTCCTCCTCAACGACACCGCCGCGTGCGAGGGCAAAGCCGAGGGCGATCCCTGCGCCACCACCGCGTTCGGCCACGCCATCGACTCGGTGTGCGCCACGTCGGTGACCACCCACGAGCTGTTGTGTCCGGCCGCCCCGACCGAGTACGTCGCGCCGTGTGTCGACGCGCGACCGGGCAAGGCGTGCTCGGTCGGCGACCTGGCCGGGAGCTGCTCCACCAACTTCCAGTCGGCGCCCATCTGCGCGGTGACGACCTACCTCGACTCGATGACCGCGGCGTGCGAGGGCCTCGCCGCCGGCGACGTGTGCGTCTCCGAAGACTACGTCTACGGTTGGGTCGGCGTGTGCGGCGACGGCAGCGCGTGGGGGGCCGGCGCGCTGGCCTGCGTCCCCGGCAGCTACACCGGTGGCGAAGCGGGCGGCCTGGACGGGCTCAACGTCGACGAGTGTGGCAACGTCTACGCGACCTCGTACGTCGTCGGGAAGGTGTGGCGTTGGACCGCCGAGCGGGCCGAGCCCGAGCTCGTGTCCGACGTGCGCGCGAGCTGGATCCCGAACATGCACTGGGGCAACGGCATCGGCGGCTGGGCCGAGGACGTGCTGTACGTCGCCAACCGCGATCAGTCCTCGGTCTTCGCGCTCGAGGTGGGCGTGTACGGGCACGGCGAGGCCTTCGACCCGACGCCGTGAGCGCGCCGGTGGAGTAAGGGGGCGCGCATGGACCTCGCCGCCCGCCTCCGCGACCCCGCCTGCACCCTCGACGAGCTGCGCACCTGGCTCGATTCGGCCGACCACGCCGCGCGGGTGGCCGCGCTCCAGACGTGCGGCGCCACCGAGATGGGCCGCCTCTACGAGCTCGCCGCCACCGCCCCGCCCATCGACGAGGCGCACTTCGTCCTCGACCGCGGCCCGCGCGTCCCCGTGGCCCACGAAGGCTGGAACTCGTTGCCGCTCCCGTCGATCGCGCGGCGGTTCCAGAAGGTCTTCTGTCGGCCCGACGCGGGCGGCCCACCCCGCGTCTTCGGCTACAACCACAGCCCCCTGCGGCCGCTCATCGGGCCCGGCTACTTCCAGCTCGTCCCCACCGCGCCGAACGCAGAGTGGGAGGGCCGGGGGGCGTGGGTCGTCGACTACTTCAAGGTCCCCGACGGGCCGGTCGCCGAAGGCTGGCCGTGGGTCGTGCCCAACTGGGTAGGCCCGCAGATCCTGGTCTACAACGGCACGCGCGACTTCATGCGGAAGGTCAGCGAGCACGTGTCCGTGGGCAAACCGTGGGCGCGCACCGGCGCGCTGCCGTTCTGCTTCAGCCTGACCCGCGTGCCCGAGTGAAGCCCGTTCGGGGCGCGGCGCCGCGACCGTCCCGAAGGCGGCCGGGGCTGGCGCGCCGCGCGCGGCGCCCGGCGGCCTCCCCTCGTTTCGGGACGGTCGCGGGGCGCCGCCCGGACCGGGCCTGACCTTGCTGCTGCTGGTCGCCGGGATCGCCGTGTTCTGGGTGAGCGTGGCCTTGCGGGTGCGCCGTTCGCGGGCCGACACGCGGTGGCGGCTCGGGCCCGACGCCCCGGTGGCGCCGGGGTTGCCGCGCCTTTGCGTCGTGATTCCCGCGCGGGACGAAGCGCGGAACATCGCCGCGTGCCTGGAGAGCGTGGCGGCCAGCGACCACCCGGCGCTCGAGGTGCTGGTCTTCGACGACGGCTCCACCGACGGCACCGCCGAGCTTGCGCGGGCGGCAGGGGCGCGGGTCGTCGAAGGCGGCGGGGGCGCGCTCCCCGCGGGGTGGAAGGGCAAACCGTGGGCGCTGCAGCGGGCGCGGGAGCACCTGCCCGACGCGGACTGGATCGTGTTCCTCGACGCCGACGTGCGCGTGGCGCCGGGGGCGCTCTCGCGCATCCACTCCTGGGCGTTGGCACAAGAGGCGGACTTCGTGTCGGGGTTCGGGAAGCTCGAGATGGGGAGCTTCTGGGAGCACGTCATCCAGCCCTCGGTGGGGGGGCTCATCCTCGCCGGGAACGACCTGGCCACCGTCAACGACGACACCAAGGGCGACAAGGTGATCGCCAACGGGCAGCTCATCCTGGTGCGCCGCGCCGCCTACGATGCGGTGGACGGGCACGGGGCCGTACGCGACGACATCCTCGACGACATCGGGCTTGCTCGGGCGTTCAAGCGGGCGGGGTTCCGGGTGCGGGCGCTGATGCTGCGCGAGCTCTTCCGGTGCCGGATGTACACCGGGCTCGGCGAGCTGTGGCACGGCTGGACCAAGAACCTGTACTCCGGCATGGAGTTCAAGTTCGGGGTGGTGCTCCTCGTCGTGGGCCTGGTGCTCGTGGAGTTCTTGAGCCCCTACGCGATCGTGGGCGTGGCGGTGATGCGGGGCGACGCGGTGCTCTTGGGGTCGAGCCTCGCGCTCCTGGGGCTGATGCACGGCGTTCGTGCGTGGATGGACACGATGTTCGACCAGCCCCGGCGGTACGGCCTCCTGCAGGGCCTCGGCGCCGCCATGCTCGTGGGGCTGTTGCTCGACTCGGTGCGGCGCACCCGCGCCGGTCGGCGCACCTGGAAGGGGCGCACCTACTGACGGGGAGGCGGGCGCTCGCTCAGCGGCCGAGGAGCAGGCTGACCGCGCGGTCGGCCTCTTCTTCGTCCTGGTTGAGGATCGTGTGGTCGGTCGTGCCGTAGTCGGTGACCGTCATGTACGCCGAGTTGTCCGGCTGCAACTTGAGCAGATCGTTGACCGACTCGACGGGCAGCAGGGGGTCGACGCTGGAGTACCACACGCCCAGCGGGTAGGTGAGGCCGCCCTTGCTGACGGCGTGCCACAAGCTGTAGGCGTAGATGTTGGCCGAGACGTCGTCGCGGGAGTTGCCGGCGGCGCTGTTGAGATCGCCCTCGATCTGGCCGTCGCCGTCGTCGTCGACGTGGTCGGGGTAGATGCGGGCGAGGCCGTCGTTGACGTCGTGGAAGGTGGCGTCGTCCCAGGTGAGGCGCGTGAGCACGTCCATCGTGGAGTCGACCACGATGCCCTTGACCGGCGCCGCGTGCTGGTTGGGCACCTCGCGCAAGAGGTCGCGGATGCGCAGCTCGCCCGCGGCGCGCCCACCTTCGCCGAGGCCGACGAGGTACACGCCGGACGCGTCGAGCGCGATCGGCAGCGCGTCGAGGCCGAGCTCGGTACGCTTCTCCGCGGCGAACTCGGCGTCGGGGTTGGCCACCGTGCTCATGATGTAGGCGAGGTAGCGCCCGTTGCGGTGGACGCCGCCGTCGAGCTCCCAGTTGTTGTTGCGGGTGCCCGTCTCGTTGTGCCAGAGGTCGCCCCAGCAATTGGCCGGGTACAACGTGAACGCGCCGGCGTCGGCCAGGGCGGCGGGGAGCGTGCCGTAGTTGTGCTCGGTGGGCTCGAGCTCTTCGGGGGCCAACCCGTCGAGCAGGCCCAGCGTCTCGAACACCTTGTTCGCCGCCCACTCCGACGAGAGGCGGTCTTCGCCGGAGTAGTGCACCGCCTCGTCCGAGTCGAACGCGGGCACCACGCCGTCGGCGCGCGCCTCGACGTAGTCGAACGCGCCGCCGTGGAAGAAGATCACGATGGGCGCCGCCTCGGTGAGCGTGGAGGCGTACACGGCGTAGAACGTGGCGGGATTTCCGTCGGGACAGGTGAGCCCGTAGTAGTGGAACGGCTGCACCACCAGGTCGGTGCGGCGGGTGTAGTCGTTCTGGAACGAGATGGTCTCGATCTCCAGAGGGTCCGCCTGGGGGGTGAAGCAGCCGATTGCCAGGAGCAGCAGGGTCACGAATCCTCCGCGACGACACTATAGCCGGCTGGTTAGTCCCGTGGGTCATGCGCTGGCGCCTGGTGGATCGGATCGATGAGATGGAGCGGGACCGCTTCGTCGCGGGCTCGGTGTGCTTCGCGCCGGAACTCGAGCTTTTCGCCGACCACTTCCCCGGTTTTCCGGTGGTGCCGGGCGTCATCCTGATGGAGTCGCTCGCGCAGCTCGCGGGCAAGCTCATCGGCTACAGCGTCCGGTTGAACCGGGGAGACTGGCCGTTTCCCATCCTGTCGATGATGCAGGCGGTGAAGTTCCGGCGGTTCGTACGCCCGGGCGAAGAGGTGCGGCTCGAAGCGCGGGTGCTCAGCCTGCGCGACGAGAGCGCGGTCATGGACGTGCGGGCCTGGGTCGGCGGCCGCACGGTCGCGCAGGCCGAGCAGACGTTCGTGTTCAACGCCGTCGTGCTCACCGAGCCGGGAGAGGCCGAGCGCCTCGAAGCGCTGGAACGCAGCGAGCTGCGCAGGTTGTGGGCCGGGTATCCCGGTGACTGAGCGCGTCGTCGTCTCCGGGGTGGGCATGGTCACGCCGCTCGGCGTCGGGGTCGAGCCCACGTGGCGCGCCGTGCTCCGGGGCGAAAACGGCGTCGGCCCCATCCGGCGGTTCGACGCGACCGGGTTCCCGGTGCGCTTCGCCGCCGAAGCGCCGGTGCAAGGCGAAGGGGCCGCGCTCAAGGCCCGCCTCACCGAGCTCGCGGCC
>SXGT01541045.1_pt1 | contig 10954 bp, 13 predicted proteins | sample 3176221 | NCBI WGS metagenome assembly SXGT01 (sample SAMN11356862, study PRJNA531348) | freshwater metagenome | isolation source: freshwater sample F1-120 | place: China: Fuxian Lake, Yuxi | collected 2017-12-25
CTCTTACACCACCGTTTCACCCTTACCCCGGATCGCACTTCGCAAGCGAAGTTTGTCCGGGGCGGTCTATTCTCTGTGGCGCTATCCCTAGAATTGCTTCCGGCGGGCGTTACCCGCCGCCGTATCCGCGTGGAGCCCGGACTTTCCTCGACCGCACCCTTTCGAGCATAGCAGCCGCGGCCGTCCAGCCGACTGACGCGCTCAATATAGCGTCAACTGAACTGATGCGAAAGCGCACGCAGGATTGCGCGCGTTTCATCGTCCGCTGCGCCGCTCAAATCGCTGGGGCGAAACCGGCGCTGGAATGCGATCAGCGCGGCCTTGGTGGCGTTATCCATTACGCCAGTCTGCTTCACGTCATAGCCGATGCGCGCCAATTGCTGCTGCACTTCGGTGACCGGATCTTCGCTCGGCTGAGCTTCGGTCACGTTCTTCGGCCAGATCGAGACGCCGGCTTCGGCGAGCTTGGCCCATGGAAACCTCTCGCCTGGATCAGCCTTACGCTCCGGCGCGATGTCAGAGTGCGCGACTACGCGCTTGGGGTTCAGGGTGGGCCAGCGCTCGAAAACGTCCCGCAGCAAGCCAATCACCGCCTCGATCTGCGCATCTGGAAAATCCGGCAGATCAAAATCGTGACCGCCATTTACGATCTCGATGCCGATCGAGCGCGCGTTGACATCCGCCTCGCCGTCCCAACTCGAGGATCCCGCATGCCAAGCGCGATGTTCTTCAGGCACCAGGCTGAAAATCCGTCCGGCTTCGTCGACGACATAATGCGCGCTGACCTTCGGCAGCGGCGCATCTGCTGGCGCATCATTGCCATGCCATGGCCCTGGATACTTGCCGGCGACCGGCGCGGGATCCGTCAGACGCGTCAGCGCGATCTCGGCGTTCTGCATGCCGGTATAGTGCAGCACGACGAGATCGATTGGACGCGTCCGCGCGTCGAAATTGGGCGAAGGGCGTTCGATGTAGCGAGTCACGCGCGCAGTATGCGCGTTTCAGCGCGAAAGGTCAGGACTTCCGCTTAGCCGAGGTTTCCACCACCCAGCCGTTCGGCGTGCGATGCGCCTCAAGCACACCGTCGGCCTCGATCACCGCCCGGCGGCGCGGCCAGAAGCGGAGCGCGATCGCCGCGCCGCTAACCATGAGCGCCACGATGATGGCTGCGGCAAACGCAAAGAAGAACGCCAGCGCCGCCCCGATTGCTAACGCCACCAGCCCGAGCGCGCGCAACAGCGCGGTCAAAGCGTTGGACCCGAAATCAGCGGTGTTGGCGGTCATTCCAGCAGCACTCCTCGCATCAATATGGACGAGGACGATGGCGATTCAATAAGGCGCTCCTTGGGCGGGCGCCGGTTCCCTTATTTCGCGTCGACGCTCAATTCTTCCCGTATGCGCGCATAGGCGGCGTTTATGGCCGCGGTTTTTTCTCGTGCGATGGCCACGAACTCGGGGGGCGCCCCGCGCTGCGTCATCCGGTCAGGGTGGTTTTCCGCAGCCACGCGCCGCCAAGCCCGGCGCACCTCATCCATGCTGGCGCCCGGCATCAGCCCCAAAATGGCGTACGGATCCCCCGCCTCCGGCCCCAGGTTGGTCGCACGAATCCGGCGAAACTCCATTTCGCTGAAGCCGAAATGGGTCGCGACCTCCTCCAGATACTGAAGTTCCGCGGGGCTCACGCGCCCATCGGCCGCCGCGATGTGGAAAAGCCCGTCTAGGACATCCTCCAAGAGGCAAGGCCGAGCGCGATACTTGCGGCCAATCTGCTTGGCGTAGGATTCAAATCCTAGGACCGTCTGCTTTGCCAAAGAAAAGGCGCGGCGGAAATTCTGCTCCTCGCCGGCCGGCGGGCGGAAAACTTGAGCGGCGGCAAGAAGCTCGTCCTCGGTCGCCTCGCCATCCGCCTTGGCCATCTTGGCCGCCAATCCGATAACGGCGGCGGTGAAGCCGACATCGTTCGGGCGCGGCGCGCATTCCTCGGCAAATTCCGGCGGATCGGCTTCGGGGTCAAAGGCCCGCGCCGCCAACTCTAGTATGCGCGACCAGACAGACATGCCCCATTGTTGCCGATGACGCCCAAACGCGCCAGCCCGTCACGATCGCCTCAGCCGCGCGCCATCGTCACGCCGACGGAGGCGCCGCACCACCGCCGCGTAGCGCCGCTACTTCCGCCCGCAAGGCGCGAACCTCTTCGAGGATACGCCGTTGAACGACAGCTGCGTCCTCCTGCGCGTCTGCGATGCCCTCGACCTCCTCCTGCACTTCTACAATCTCTTCCTTGATCTCATCTTGCGGGGCCGCCTGCACGGCTTCGACGATGACGCCGATGAAAAGGTTCAGCACTGCGAACGCTGCGATGACGGTGAAGCCAATGACGAAAACCCAGGCGTAAGGATTGTGCTGTTGCAAGCGCGCGATCGTCTCGCCCCAACCGTCGAACTGCGACAGCGCAAACAGCGAGAGCAAACTCTGGCCAAGATTATTGAAGCCCGGATCGCTATGAAACAGCGTCGTTCCCATGACCGCGGCGATGTAAAAGACGACCGCGAGAATGGCGAACGACGCGATAATGCCAGGCATCGCGCTGAACAGCGCTTCAACCACACGCCGCATCTGCGGCACGGCGCTGACCAAACGGAACACGCGGATGACGCGCAAGGTGCGTAGCGCGGAAATCGCCGGAGAAAACGCAGCATAGCTGATGCCGACGACAGCAACGTCGAACACGTTCCAGCCATTGCGCAGATAGCGCCGCGGCCCCTGCGCCAAAAATTCAAGCGCAAGCTCGACGGTGAACAACCAAAGGAAATATTGATTCCAGCGCTCGATCTCGCCGCTGTACGCATTCCCAGGGCCGTGATGTGCGTCATACCCAAGGATCGCCGCGTTCGCGACGATGCACAGGAAAATGAAAACGCCCCAGACCGGGCTCTCGGTCATCCAGCGTAAAAAAGCGATGCCGCCACGCCGCTTCTTTCGCGGGCCCCGCCTCGCCGGCGCAGTGCCGCCCGCCGCAATCGCTGCGTCCGCCATACTGATCCCCTCGCTCGCCGCTACCCCACGCCTCGGCTAACAGCGCGAAGCTAGCGCGACGATCGCACGGAAGGAACGCTCCTCAGGGGCGTCGGGCTATTTCTCGGCGGGGGTGCGTCCAGTTTGGGCGACCACTTGCTTGATGGCCGGAAGCTTCGGCCCGGCCATGCGCTTAAGATCGCGCAGATTCCGCTTGAACGGCAGCCAGCGCAGCCACGCGGGCGAGGTTTTCTGATCTTGTGTCATTCCGCTGGCCAATCATCAGCGGCCAGGCCCCCGCAAGCGGCCGCAGAACGGCACCGTAGAACAAACTCAGGATAACACCAGCATTATCGTAGTTCAGATGAGAAAAACAAAGTTTATATGCCACAAATGATCTTCAAACCGTCATTTTTTAAAGTACAGATTAGCCTAGATTAGAGCTCATTACATCGAATACACAAATTGGAACAAATAAGTCGCTTACTCATTGTCCGCCTGTAATCGGAGTTGCTGGAATCCCATGACTGACCTGACCCGAGGCGAACGCCTTCAGATCATGTTGACGCCCGAAGAATTGCTGGCGCTAGACGATTGGCGATTCAGTCGCCGGATGCCGAGCCGCGCTGCGGCCGTGCGAGAATTGCTTCGCCGCGGCCTTGAAGTGGACGGCCTGATTGAAGTCAATGGCGGTCGAAAGTCAGAAGATTTTGGCGTGACGTCTAAGCGCGCGCCGAAAGCAGATTAGCCAACGGGGACGTTCGCGTTGATTGCCTGGGCTTGAGCTTGCTGAGCCGCCTCGGTGAGCTCGTTCAAAATAAAGCCCTGCACCCGATAGGTGCGCCCGCCCCAATGACGACCGGGAACGTGCCAAACGCGCACTTCGGACCAATCACCAGCTTCCGACACATCCATGATCGGCACGTCGCGCGTAATCTCGCCATTGTTCAGCCAGTTGGCGTGATCGACGATCACCAAGCGCGGCGACACAACTTCCTTCACCACGGCAACGTGCCCGCGGTTTGCGGTGGCGTAGCCGCGCAGAACCATGACTGAGCCTTCGCTCGGTTCAGCGGTGGTCTCATAAACACCAGCGGCCTGACGCCACCATGTATTGGCGTTGCCGTAAATTTCGACGCCGGATTCGCGGCGCGCAAACGGCACGCACTGTAAACGAGCGCGCGCATTGGTGACGCGAGCGATCGGCTCGTACGCTTCGTCTGGCAGGCGCTCGAATGAGCTCGGCGCCAAGGTCGCGTGATCTGAAGCGCCGTCCGTGACGCTCGGATCGATGGCAAGATCCATCGACAGAGGCGTCAATGCATTCGCATCCGAAGCCGTGCCGGTGAAACCGACTGCGGCTGCAGCTGCGAGGAGAAGCGCGCGGGTGTCCAACATGCCCTGTTACCCAGGCGGAGCCTTGCCCCAAACTGGCACACAGAAACGCGCCAACGCCCTTAAAGAACACTTAAAGACACAGCTGAACTATTAGAAAGGTGAGCTTCGTATGGTAAACAAAGCGCACTGAGGACTAGATGTAGACCTGTTCCCCGGTAACAAAGCTTAACGCTAGACTGTTCGCGGCATCAATAAATCTTAACGACCGGCCGCCGCGTGCAGCGAAAACGCGTGAATGAAGCCCTCTGCAGCATAGACTCGGCCACCCCAATGATTGCCGGGAATGTGCCAGACGCGCAGCTCACTCCAATCGTTGTTCGGCGACACATCGAGGACCGGCACATCAACGCTGATTTCGCCGTTGTTGAGCCAATTGGCGTGATTCACTCGGATCAAGCGCTCCGAAACAATCTCCGTTACCACTGCGACATGGCCCCGCCCGGGATTGTTGAAGCCAAGCATGACGAGAACCGAGCCAGGCGCCGGGGAACTTGAGCGCGGATAGCGGCCTTCTGCTTGCCGCCACCAAGTATTCGCATCGCCGTAGATCTGAATGCCGGAGACCTGCCGGGCAAACGGCACGCACTGAAGCCGGGCCGCATAATCTGTGATCCTGGGCGGCGCGTCGGAACGATAGGGCGTTTCAACATGCGACCGCTGCCAGCCGCCACCCGCCGAAATCGGCGCAGGCGTCGAGGCGCAGGCCGCGAGAGCCAAAGCCGCCACCCCCAGCCCGATCCATCGGGCCGGCCCTGTTAACCGCAGACTCATCATTTCGGAGTCGATCTTAGACCAGTGAGGTTGGCATCCCGTGAATGCGCCCTGCCGCCGCACTTGACCGGGGGGCCAAAAAAGCGCCACCGGCTATGCGATGAGCGAGCCCCCGCCCCTGATCGTAAGGCCTTGTTTTCAACAGGACCTGGAGCTCGTGCATCTGATTTACGCTCATCACGTCCTGACGGGGACGGGAACTTTTGAGATCGAGCCGCCTTCGCTCGAACAAATGGGCGAACGTTGGGGCGATATCGTCCAGCGCGGTTGGCCATTTCTGGTGGCAAGCCCGGTTAGCGATTTAACCCGGATCATGGGCTTTGCTTACGCCGTCCAGTATCGCGACCGGGCGGCTTACGCGAAAACCTTCGAATCCTCGATCTATTGCGGCCCGACCACCATGCGCCAAGGCGTCGGCACGCAATTATTGGGAAGTTTGCTCGCCAGCCTGCGCGACGATGGCGTCAGGCAAGCGCTGGCGTTTATTGGCGATAGCTACAATGCAGCGTCGATCGGCTTGCACGCGAAGCTTGGATTTCAACATGTCGGCACACTTGCTCAGGTCGGCGAGAAATTCGGGCGCGAACTCGATGTCATCGTGATGCAGCGTAACATACCCGCAAAGAAGGCGGATTGAGTTTCGACGCTCAGCGCGCGCAAGACTTCATTAACCCTACTGGTCTCATCCTCCGAAACAATCAGGGAGGAGATCGCGATGCTTTTACGCAAGCTCGTGGTCGTTGGGTTGGTCGGGTTCGTAAGTTTCGCAGCCAATATCGCCACAGCCGAAGATGCGGGCGCACCACATTCTACCTTCGTTGGCGTCAATGACGCTAATCTCGTCGATCCAAACGCCGTTTTCACGAGCCGCTTTGATGTCGGCTTCGACGAAGTTCCGGCGGCCCGCTTTAGTCAATTTACGCCGACTGAACACGCCCGAGGCGATCGCAACAGCGACTATCGGCGCTACGAGGTCGAACTGGTCGCACGCGGCGCGGGCGGCGTTGACGTGTCGTTCGCGCAGAGCGCGGGGCTTGGATTTAACCGCCAGGGCGATGTCGAACGCGAAAGCCGCGGCTCGGAATTGCGCTTCGGCCGGGTCGAACAACAGGACCATAGCCGCGCCCCCACCTGGTATTTCTTCGCCGCATCCGAAGACGAAGCACTGACCTGGCGGCCGGGCGTGCGCAGCGAATTCGGCGGCCAAGGCGCCTCGTTCACCGTGCGCGACCGGGTGGAAATCGGCGATCTTCAAGCCGGCATCACCTATGAGCGAGACGGCTGGCAGGCCTCGCTGGCCTATGTCGAACGCAAAATCAGCGTGCGCACAGGGGCCGACACGGTCTCCCATGACGAGAACTTCGCTGGCTTTACATTCACCATGAGAAACTGACGGCCTCGATAAACAACCGGATCACAGGCCCGTTAGGTCATTTTTTTGGCCGGAACCCGTGGCAGCCATTGTGCATTGGCGCTTCGTAGATCCTAATGTGGACGAGGCTGTAATTATGGCTGGGACGAAAGTCTTGCGGACAACATTCCTCGCAGGCGGCGCGCTCGCAGCGACTATGTTCGGCGCCGCTCTGGCTGTCGCTCAGGACGCCAGCATTGCTCACGTGGACTTCACCGACACGGCCGGTGAGCTTCCACGAAACGCCGCCCTTGATCTCTCGATTAACGAAAACGAGCCCCAACGCTTCGCGCCGATCGGGCCAACGCCAGACGAAGGCAGCTCTCAGCGCCGCGTCGAACTTGAGCTGGCGGCTGGCGGCGGCGACGCGCCACTCGACGTTTCGATTGCACAGCGCGCGTCACTTGGCGCGAACCGTGATGGCGACGTTGACCGTCAAGGCAGCGGTTCTGAATTGCGCATCGGCCGCGGCTTGGTTGGCGAGCGCGAAAACAGCAGGCAATCTTCCACGTACATCTTTGTCGCCTCCGACGACGAAGCGTTGACCTGGCAACCCGGCGCCCGCAATGACGGGCCGGCACTTGCACTGCAGGATCGCGTCGAAGTGGGCGATCTTTCAGCTGGCGTGACCTGGGAGCGCAACGGCATTCAAACCTCCCTCGCCTATGTTGAACGCCAGGAATCGACGCGCGTCGGCAACGAGACCTACAAGCAAGACGAAAGCTTCGCCGGCCTCACGGTAACGATGCGCCGCTAAGGCGCGCCCTGCGCACGCATCTTGCAGTGCGAGGGCCATGGCTCGGACTCAGCGTTTTTCACTCCGTCGTTTTAGGCGTCTCACCCGAAGGGTCGGCTTCGTGGCCCTGCTTGGGATCACGATCGGCTTGGGCGGCCTCACCGTCTTTGGACACGCGTCCTAGCGATCGGCAAGCGCGGGCGACCGCGGAGAACGGGGTTCTTCGCGGCTTGTGGGATCTGGCGTTGACTCGTCCCTGGTCATGACGTGTCGGCTGCGCATAGGGGCGGAGCGGCCAGATCGCGCACGAGGTCGGCGCGCGGCGATGCGCAGATGATTGCGACTTGATGCGTAAGGCCATGGCGGCGCAGACGCGCAAAGCGCGTCACAAACGCGGTGAGATGGCGCAGCACGGCGAGCAAATGAAGCGCCTGTTCGATCAAGCCGCCTCGCACTTTTAACTTCCGCCGCAGCCAAGCGCCGCCCACGGCGCGCAAATGATTGCCGCGTTGTGCGCGCCGAAAGCCAGGGCGCGCATTGAGCGGGCGGCGGTGTGCGGGGGCGCGGCGCTGCAACTTCAGGAGCAGCGCAGCACGGATGAGGATGACGTTCCGCACCGCATGCAGAAGTCTCGTTCGTGTCAGGCAAGCATAGCGCGCCTGATGACGCTGCTCTGCGGCCGTGCGCGCGGGGCGTCCAAGCGCAAACCACGCGAGCACGGCCGACAGCCAGATAATGAATCTGGCGAGGCGGTGGGCGCTGATGATGGGGGTTTGTGTTGGATGCATGGGCGCGAGTTTACACGCGCCCAGGATGGGTCGGATTTGTGCGGCGCTATCCCCCTATTGAGACGCCTATTCGTCGTCTTCATCCCTGAGCATAGCCGTGTCTTGCTTGGGACGACTGCTTAAACCCAAAGACGTCGAGGCCCCGTAGCACTCCAAATCCGCTGTCGCGTATCCAGCAGAGATCAACCACTCGATCGGAATGCCGTGTTTGGCGACGTAGTCAGCATGGATAATTGCGGTGCCGAATGCCTCAATGATTTCCATCCCATTCGCATCGCGATAGACGATGTATTTCAATTGCGCTTTCATTCGCCGAGCTTACCGTTCTGGCTACGCAAACCAAGCGTCATGACCGGAAGCTCTCGCGTACGCTGCGCCGTTAAGCTGTCACGCGCCTTGCAATGGGCGCGTTATGACACAGCTTCGCAAACAGCTCGCGCAGATGGCGCTGAGGCGCTGGGCGCTCTCGATGATCCCCGTCGCCGTCATCGCGGTGGGGTTCGCGATCTCGGTTTACTTCGTCCTGACGATGCCAGTCTAAGCGGCCGTCATCCCGTAGCGTCGCTGGTCACACTGCATTTCGCGCATTAAGGTTGCCGCTGGGCAAGCAGGGGCCGCTTCATGTTCGGTGTGTTCGGCGAAAAGGGTCAACGTCGTGCAACATTGAATGTCACGCGTACGCTCGATGGCGGCGCCTGCATTAATCAGCGTTCGCTGCGCCTGGCGCTTAGCGTCTTTTCTCCGCAAACAGCGCAAGACGCCGGCGGCAAGGCGCTCGCCGCCAGCGACCTGCTGGAGGCGCTCTGGGTGCTCGAACTGGCGATTGTCGCGAAGACTCTCTCTTTCGACGGCACGCTGCCGCAAAGCGAAGTCGATGCGCTGCGCGGCGACGCCGGCGCCCTCTTCGACGCCTGCAATTTCGGCGACGACTTCGTCGTCGCGGTGAAGCCTGCCTCGCACAGCGAGCAAGAAAACTTCGCCAGCGCGGCGGCGATGAAGGCGCTGGACGACCTGGGCTTTCTTGGAGATGGCGGCGGCGGCGGCGGCTTCGCACCAACCCATGGTTTAGATGAAGCCTTGAAGCCGGAGGAAGGCGACGCCTTCTACGCCAAGCTCAAGGCCTTGCATGATGGCGCTCGCATCGAAGGCGCTGCGGCCAGTTCAGATGAGATTGCCGCGCTATTGGACGATGGATCGCGCTTCCGGGGCAGCAAGTGCATTGCCGGCCTTGCGCTATTGGGCAAGCCAGCGCTCGCGCGCGCGCTAAACGTGCCGGAGAAATTCGCAATCGCCACGCCCTTAGCGGCGGCTTCGCTCATCAACCGCTTCCGTTTCACCTACATTCGCAGCCTCGCCTACTCGGTGCGGGACGAGTACGTGCCCGCCAATCGCTGGCGCCAGCTCTCGGAATATCATTCGATCACGTTTGCGGACGTCGTGCGCAAGTCATTCGCCCAGCGTTACACGCGTACGCTTGAGCGCGAACTCGGCGGCACGGACCAGCAGTTCACGGTAGCGCTGCCGCCAATCGGCCTTTACGCGCTGATGACCGCCCCGGAAGGCGCAGGACCGCGCGGCGTGCTTGAGCATGCGCACGATGTGTTCTCCGATTACGGCGCGGCGTTCCGCAAGTTCTGGAGCTACACGCGTGAAATCGAGCCGCCGAAGCAAGGCTGGACCGCCGCCACGGGCGATCCACACCTCGATCGTGAATCGTCGCGCATCGAAAAGGCGCTTACGGAAAAGCTCGGGAGACTGAAGAAGCTCGCCAAGCGCGGCTATAGTTCGACGCTTGACCGCATCACGACGCCCATCGTTTCAGGCGGCAGCGCCGCCGCCGGCGCGCTGTTGGGCACCGCCCTCGCCGGCCCTGTGGGCACAGTGGCGGGCTCGGCGCTGGGCGCGGTCGCCGGCGAGATGATCAAGCAATTCTATGGTGTCGCCGGCGATAGCGTACGCGCCCACGTGGACGACTACCGAAAGCTCGATGACGAACTCTTCCGAACCTATGCCGGCGACCTGAAGCTGAGCGCGCTGGAAGACCGTGTTGAGAAGGTGCTTGGACGGGCGCTGCAGCGGCCCGCCTAAGACGCCCCCGGTATCCACAGCCGCAGGCGAATGGCGGCTTACGCCGGTGAGCTGAATCGCTGCATGGTCCGCGGCCGGGCTGGTAACCAATCTTAAACGAGACTCAGCTCGATATACGCCAGATACGGTGGCTTTGACGTCGCCAACCCCCTATATCTAGGGTAATGTTTCGACTTCGAAAGGGAGTTTCGCGGATGGCTGGAGACAACGGGAGCAAGCTGACGGGGCTCCGGACGCCATCGATCGGCTACAAGCCGTTCCGCTATCCCTGGGCTTACGAATTCTGGCGCCGCCAGCAGCAAGTGCACTGGATGCCGGAAGAAGTCCCGCTCGGCGAGGACGTGAAGGATTGGGCCTCGAAGCTCAATGACGGCGAGCGCAATCTGCTGACGCAGATCTTCCGTTTCTTCACCCAGTCCGACATCGAGGTGAACGACAATTACATGGAGCGCTACTCGCGCGTGTTCAAACCGACCGAGATCAAGATGATGCTCGCGTCGTTCTCGAACATCGAGACGATCCACGTCGCCGCTTACGCGCTGCTGCTCGAAACCATCGGTATGCCGGAAAGCGAATTCGCCGCCTTCTACGATTACCAGGCGATGCGCGATAAGCACGACTACATGGGCAAGTTCGGCGTCGAGACCGACGCTGACATTCTGCGCACGGTCGCCATGTTCGGCGCCTTCACTGAAGGGCTACAGCTATTTGCGTCGTTCGCGATGCTGATGAACTTCCCGCGCTTCA
>SXGT01645643.1_pt1 | contig 10954 bp, 6 predicted proteins | sample 3176221 | NCBI WGS metagenome assembly SXGT01 (sample SAMN11356862, study PRJNA531348) | freshwater metagenome | isolation source: freshwater sample F1-120 | place: China: Fuxian Lake, Yuxi | collected 2017-12-25
CCAGCAGCCAACCGGCATGTCCGCGCCGCCGATCGCCATTACCATGTGGATGCCGAAGAGCAGGGCGATCACGGTCATCACGACCAGCGGGGTCATGCCCTCGGTCACGGAATGCGAGTTGATGAAGCTGCCGCCGAACCAGATCACCACCAGCAGGCCGGCAAGGTTGATCAGGTGGCGTCCCGGCAGCAGCATCGGCTTGCCGCTGATCTTGCCCGAGAGCTTGCCGAACGCGATCACCGAGCCGGAGAACGTCACCGCGCCGATCAGGATGCCGAGGTAGATCTCGACTTCGTGGATGGTCTTCTCCGCGCCCGTGAACACGCCGGCGGCGGCCGGATCGATGTAGTTCGCGAAGCCGACGAGCATCGCCGCCAGGCCGACCAGGCTGTGCATCAGCGCGACCAGTTCGGGCATCTGCGTCATCTTCACGGTGCGGGCCGCATAGATGCCGACCGCGCCGCCTACGGCCATCGCGCCGATGATCCAGCCCATGCCTGCCTTGGTGACCTGCGGGCCGAAGACCGTCGCCAGCACGGCGATGGTCATGCCGATCATGCCGTACAGGTTTCCGCGGCGCGAACTTTCCGGGTGCGACAGGCCGCCCAGGCTGAGGATGAACAATATGGTTGCCCCGATGTAGGAGACGGTGGCCAGGGTTGCAGACATCTCTTTTCTCCCCTACTTGCGGAACATATCCAGCATGCGCTGGGTGACGGCAAATCCGCCGAACATGTTGACGGTGGTGAGCGCGATGCCGGCCACCGCCAGCCCGACGATCCAGGCCTCCGGCCGCTCGCCCGCCGCCGCGGCGTTTTCCATCACGGGCGGCGCGACCTGCACCAGCGCGCCGATGGCGATGATGCTGCTGATGGCGTTGGTGACGCTCATCAGCGGCGTATGCAGGGCCGGCGTCACGTTCCACACCACCATGTAGCCGACGAAGCAGGCCAGCACGAAAACGGTGAAGTGACCGAGAAACGCCGCAGGCGCGTAGCGACCGATGAACCAGAACAGCGCCGCGGCGACGAGGAATGTGATCGCCGTGGCCGCCCCGGACGCCGGCGTGCGGTCGCCGCCGTGGCCGTGCCCCTTCTTCGCGGCGGGCGCAACCGCCGCCGGTTTCGCCGCAGGCGGCGGCGCGGCCGGGAGCTTGGGGGCTGGCGGCGGCCAGGTGATGCTCCCCTCCTTGATGACCGTCAGGCCACGGATGGCGTCGTCGTCCATGTTGACGTTGATGACGCCGTCCTTCGCCTTGCACAACTCCTCGGTGAGGCGGAAGAGATTGCTTGCATAGAGCGTGGAAGACTGCTTGGCGAGACGGCTGACGAGGTCGGTGTAGCCGACGATGGTGACGCCGTGCGTGACCACGGCCTTGCCGGGCTCGGTCAGTTCGCAGTTGCCGCCCTGCTCGGCCGCCATGTCGACGATCACGCTGCCCGGCTTCATCGACTTCACCATCTCCGCGGTGATCAACCGGGGCGCGGGCTTGCCGGGGATCAGGGCAGTGGTGATGATGATGTCCACCTCCCTCGCCTGCCTGGCGTACATCTCGCGCTGGGCCTGCTGGAAGCCTGCGCTCATCACCTTGGCATAGCCGCCGCCGCCGGAGCCCTCTTCCTCGTAATCGACCTTGACGAATTCGCCGCCGAGCGAGACCACCTGGTCGGCCACTTCCGCACGGGTGTCGTTGGCGCGCACGATGGCGCCCAGGCCGACGGCGGTGCCGATCGCCGCCAGGCCGGCGACGCCGGCGCCGGCGATGAACACCTTGGCCGGCGGGATCTTGCCCGCCGCCGTGATCTGGCCGTTGAAGAAGCGCCCGAAGGCATTGGCGGCCTCGATCACGGCGCGGTAGCCGGCAACGCCGGCCATGGAGGTCAACGCGTCCATCTTCTGCGCGCGGCTCAGCATGCGCGGCAGCGAGTCGATGGCCAGAACGGTAACCTTGCGCGCCGCGAGCTGCTGCATCAGGTCAGGGTTCTGCGCGGGCCAGACGAAGCTCACCAGCGTGCCACCCTCGCGCATCAGCGCCACCTCGGCGGCGTCCGGTCCACGCACCTTGAAGACGATGTCGGCGGCGCTCCACAGCGCCGGCGCGCCCTGGACGATCTCCGCGCCCGCGGCACGGTAGGCATCGTCGCTGAAATTCGCCGCGTCGCCGGCGCCCGACTCGACGATGACCCTGAATCCGAGCTTGCCGAGTTTTTCGACGACGTCCGGAACGGTGGCAACGCGCTTCTCACCCGGCGCCGTCTCCCTCGGCACGCCTATGACCTGAGCCATGATTTCCCCTTGTTGAGTTCCCGCAGCCTACTTGCGCGCGCCGGCGGGCATTTGACCCAAATCATACCCCTGCGCCCTCGCCATCCAGCCGAAGCGGCGCTCCGCCATCTCGAATGCGGCCTGCACGATGAGCGCCAGCGCAGCGGCGGGGATCGCGCCGGAGAGCAGCATGACGTCGTCGTTCAATGCGAGTCCCGAGGCGATCCGCTCGCCGTAGCCGCCGGCGCCGATGAACGCCGCGATGGTGGCGGTGCCGACGTTGATCACCGCCGAGGTCTTGATGCCGGCGAGGATCGACGGCAGCGCGAGCGGCACTTCGACGTATCGCAAGCGCGCACCCGGGGCGAGGCCGAGCGCCATCGCGGCCTGGCGCATGCCCTTGCCGATGCCCGTCAGCCCGGCGTGCGTGTTGCGCACGATCGGCAGCAGTGCATAGAGGAACAGCGCGATCAGCGCGGGCAGCGTGCCGATGGCGCCCACCAGCGCGATCAGGAAGGCGAACAGCGCGAGCGACGGGATGGTCTGGATCACGCCCACCGCGCCGAGGATGGGCTGGGCGAGCCCCGGCAGCTTCGCCGCCGCCAGTCCTAGCGGCACGCCGAGCGCGACGCTCGCGGCCAACGAGGCGAACACCAGCAGCAGGTGCTGGCCGGTGAGGCGCCAGAAATCGGCGCCGAAGAGCGTGCCGGACAGGCTGCGCCGCGCCGCCGCGCCCGGCGCAGCGGGCGCAGCATGCAGCAGCGCCGCCGCCTCGGCGAAACTGCGGCCCTGCAATTCGGCCGCCGCGTTCATGCGGATCATCGCGCGCTCGTCGATGCGCCCCGCGAGCGTGCCGATCCCGCGCCACGCCGCAGGAAAGCGCTGCGGCACGTCGAGCCGGTGCAGCAGCACGGCTTCGTAGCGCGGGAAGAAGCGGGCATCGTCCTCCAGCGTCCGCAACCCGTAGCGCTCGATCTTCGCGTCCGTGGTGTAGATGTCCATGGCGTCGATCTTCCCTGACGCGATCGCTTCGTAGGCGAGGCCGTGATCGAGACCCATGGGGGTCGCGTGCGGCAGGCGGTAGGCCGCCTTCAGGCCCGGCCAGCCGTCGGCGCGCCCGATGAACTCCGGCGACAGACCGAGCTTCACCTGCGGATGCCCGGCCAGGTTGGAAAGCGCGCGCACGCCGAGCGCCTGCGCGCGCTCCTCGCGCATCGCCAGGGCGTAGGAATTACTGAAGCCGAGCGGCACCGAGACGCCGAGGCCCATCGGCGCGAGCGCCCGGTTGATCTCGTCCAACCCCGGCCTGCCGCCGAGCTTGAGGATCTCGCTGGCGATGGTGCCGGTGTATTCCGGATAGACGTCGATCGAGCCGGCCCGCAGCGCGGCGAAGACGATGCCGGTGTTGCCGAGACCGGGAAGATGCGTAGCCTTCGCGCCGGCCCGCCCCGCTGCCTGCACCAGCGCCTCGCCCAGGATGTACGACTCGGTGAAGCGCTTGGAGCCCACGCGCAGCGTGTCCTGCGCCCGGGCCGTCGCGGTAATCGCCGCCACCGCCGCCAGGATGGCCAGCGCGGCGACCGCGCGCTTCAAGCCGCCTGCTCCAGCCGCGGCGCCTCGGCGCCGAGAAACTGCAGGCGCGCGAGGCTGGCATAGAGCCCTCCCTGCCGCATGAGTTCGGCGTGGGTGCCTTCGGCCACGGTCGCGCCGTGCTCCAGGACGACGATGCGGTCGGCGTGCTGCACGGTCGCCAGACGGTGCGCGATGACGACGCTGGTGCGGCCCGCCTCGAGCGCCTCGAGCGCCTGTTGCACCATGCGCTCGCTCGCCGCGTCGAGCGAACTCGTCGCCTCGTCGAGCAGCAGCACCGGCCGGTCGGCCAGCAGCGCGCGGGCGAGCGACAGCCGCTGGCGCTGGCCTCCCGAGAGCGGCACGCCGCGCTCGCCGGGCACGGGTGCGTATTTCTGCGGCAGCCGCTCGATGAATTCGGTGGCGAAGGCGCGCTCGCACGCCGCCTTGACCTCCTCGATGCCCGCCTCAGGCCGCCCGTAGCGCACGTTTTCGATCACGCTGGCGGCGAAGATCACCGGCTCCTGCGGCACCACGGCGACCAGCCGCCGCAGCGCCGCCGGGTCGAAGGCGCGCACGTCGATGCCGTTGACGCACACCGCGCCCTGCTGCGGATCGTAGAAGCGCAGGAGCAGTGCAAGCACGGTGGTCTTGCCCGCCCCCGAAGGGCCGACCAGCGCGACACGCTCGCCGGCGGCGACGCGCAGCGAAAAGCCCGCCAGCGCCGCCACCTGCGGGCGCGCGGGATAGCTGAAGGTGATGGACTCGAAGCTCACCTCGCGCAACGCCGACGGCGCAACCGGCGCCACCGGCACGGCCGGCGCGACGATCTGCGGCGCCGTCTCGAGCAGCTCCATCAGCCGCTCGGTGGCGCCCGCGGCGCGCTGCAGGTCGCCGTAGACCTCGGCTATCGCGGCCACCGCACCGGCCGCGACGGCGCAATAGAAGACGAAAGCCGAGAGGTCCCCCGGCGAGAGCGTGCCGGCGAGGATGTCGTGCCCGCCGATCCACAGCACCACGGCGATGCCGCCGTAGACCACCAGCATGATGAAGCCCAGCAGCAGCGCCTTGATGCCGATGCGCTCCACGCCGGAAGCGCAGGCCTGCGCGGCAAGACGGCCGAACTCGCGCCGCGACGCCTCCTCGTGCACGTAGGCCTGCACCGTGCGGATTTCGTGCAGCGCCTCGTCGACGTAGACGCTGACGTCGGCGACGCGGTCCTGGTTCTGGCGCGAATAGCGGCGCACGCGCCGGCCGACGACCAGCATCGCCGCGACCAGCACCGGCGCGAACGCCAGCACCACCAGCGTGAGCCTGAAGTTGGTCACCAGCAGGAGGCCGATCGCGCCGACCAGCATGATGGCGTTGCGTACCGCCATCGAGAAACCGAAGCCGATCACGCCCTGCAGCAGCGTGGTGTCGTTGGTCAGGCGCGAGATCACCTCGCCGGTGCGTGCCTGCTCGAAGAACGACGGCGCGAAGCCAAGGATGCGGTCGAACACGGCGCGGCGCAGGTCGGCGATCACGCGCTCGCCGGTGGTCATCATCAGGTAGAAGCGGGCGTAGGTCGCCACGGCGAGCAGCACTGCGAGCGCCAGCACGCCGGCGAGCGCAACGTCCAGCACGCGCGCGTCAGCCGAGCCGAAGCCCGCGTCGATGACGTAGCGCAGCCCCTGGCCCAGGGCGAGTACGCACGAGGCCGCCACCAGCAGCGCAAGCAGCGCCCCGGCAACCTGCGCCCTGTAGGGCAGCAGGAAACGGCCGAGCCGCAGGAACTGCGACCAGTCCTTGCTCGCCGGGCGCTCGGGAAGATGGTCGGCAATCACGCCGACCGATGTTACCGCGAATAAAACCGGTAATTGTTCCTGCCCAACTGCTTGGCGCGATACATGGCGACGTCGGCGTTGCGCAGCAGTCCCTCGCCGTCGCCCGCATCGGCAGGAAACACCGAGATGCCGATCGAGGCGCCGATGCGGAACGCGCGCCCGTCGACCACGCACTCGGGCTCGAGTGCGCGCAGGACCTTCTCCGCCACCACCTGGCAGTCGGACTCCAGCGCAAGATCGGGAATGACGACGACGAACTCGTCGCCGCCCTGCCGCGCCAGCGTGTCGGCCTTGCGCACGCAGACGGCGAGCCGGCGGGAGACCTCGCGCAGCACCGCGTCGCCGGCGCGGTGACCGAGCGACTCGTTGACCTGCTTGAACTCGTCGAGGTCGATCAGCATGACGCCGACGCGCCCGTCGCGCCGCTGCGCCAGGTACACCGCCTGCTTCAGGCGGTCATCGAGCAGGCGGCGGTTGGGCAGGCTAGTGAGCGTGTCGTGATAGGCGAAAAAACGCACTTCCTCCTCCTGGCGCTTGGCGTCGGTGACGTCGCGCGAAGCGCCGAGCATGCGGCGCGCCCCGTGCCCGCCGCCGCGCATCAGCTTTCCCTCCGACGAGATCCAGCGCGTTTCGCCATCCTGCGTGACGATGCGGAATTCGCAGCGATAGGCTTCGCCGCTTTCCAGCGCGTGCCGGCCGGCGGCGGCGTAGCGCTCGCGGTCGTCGGGATGCAGCAGCGAGCGCAGGTCGGGCCAGGCCTGCGTGCGCTCGTCTGGCCGCCCGATGAGCACCGAGGGGTCGCGGCCCCAGTGCAGCACGTCGGCATCGACGTTCCACTCCCAGTAGTAGAGGTCCGCCGCGTCGACCGCCAGGCGCAGCTTCTCCACGCTTTCGTGCAGGGCCGCCGCCGCCAGCTTCTGCTCCGTGATGTCGCGCGCGGTGCCGGTAGCGCCGATGATTTCGCCGCGCGCGCTGCGCAACGGGATGGCGTTGAACGACAGGTCGACATGCTGCCCGTCGCGGCGCAGGTGCCGCGTCTCGTAGCTGTACACGGCCTTGCCCTGCTGCACACGGCGGAAAACGGCGACGTCGCGCTCCCGCACCTCCGGCGCGATCAGCTCGTGCAGCGGCCGGCCAAGCAGCTCGGCGACCTCGCGGCCGTAGATGCGCCGCGCTGCCGCGGCATTCGCGTACGTCCAGCGGCCCTCGCCGTCCAGCGACCAGATCAGGTCGTTGGAGGTCTCGACCAGGCTGCGGTACATCTCCTCGCTGCGGGCGAGCGCGCGCTCCGCGCTGCGGCGCGCGGTGATGTCCGAGAACGCGATGATGATTGCGCTCCGCGGCGCGTCCCGGTCCACGGCGCGCGCCTGGACGTGCATCCAGAGCACCGAACCGTCCTTGCGCCTGAGCGCGCCGTCGCCTTCGCGGGCGGCGCCGTCGGCCAGCTGCGGGTAGACCGCCTCGGCATCCGTCCAACCCTCGGCCGAGGCATACAACTCCCGCATCGACTTGCCTGCGAGTTCCCCGGGCGCGTAGCCGAGCATGCGCTCGAGCGTAGCGTTGCAGCGCGTGACGACCCGGTCCTCGAGGAACGCCACGCCGACGGGCAGCGTGTCGAGCACCAGGTCTTCCTCGGCGCGCACCGCGCGGTACGCGTCCTCCACCCTGCGGATGTCGCTGATGTCGGTGAACAGGCTCACCGAGCCGCCGGCGCGCGTGGGCACGAAGCGCCCCTGCAGCCAGCGCCCGTCGCGCAGCTGGTAGACGCGCAGCGGGACTCCCTGCTGCCGCCTGCGCTGCATGCGAGCCTCGAGCCACTGCTCGAACCCGCCCTGCGCGCCGTCCGCGACGACTTCCAGCTCATAGGCCGTCTTCGAGACGTCGCGATAGCTCATGCCGACGAGTTGGCAGGGTGTGCGCCCCGCCCCGTAAACCCGCGCATAGGCGTCGTTGCAGATCACCAGCCGGTCGCGCTCGTCATACACGGCGATGCCCTCGGGGCAGCTCTCGATCGCGTCGCGCAGCCGGCCATCGCTGGCCGACAGGCTGGCCATCAGGTGCTCGTTCGCCAGCCGGTTGCGCAGCAGATCGATGAATCCCCGGTGAATGGCGCGATGGACCCAGAACGCCCCCAGGGCGAACATCAGGGCCATCATGGCCATCAGCTGATAGGTGCGCCCCGGCTGCAATGCGAGCTGCACGACCGTGGCGCCAAGCGGCAGCGTGACGAAGGCGAGGAACGCCGGCATGCTCGAGCCGTACACGCCGACCGCGCCGAGGCCGCTGCCGACGACGACCAGCACGACCACCGCCTGCAGCAGCGGTTCACTGGCGGGAAACAGCACCAGGGGCGCGAATGCCCACAGGCAGCCGCCGGCGAGCGCGCCGATGACAAAGCGCCGCTCCCACGTGGCGGGATCGCGCTGCGCGGCAGGTGTGCGGGCGAATCTCCAGTGCAGCGCCACGCGGGCGAGCGTGGCGACGGTCAGCAGCGAGAACCAGCTGACCAGCACCTCGGCGGTCAGCGGCCCCCACAGCACCACGATCATCAGGGCGGCGATCGTTGGCGTGGTGACGTACGCCGGTCTGGCGTACCGGTAGAGCGCCTCGACGCGCGCGGCGTCCAGGCGCAGGCGCTCGTCGTCGGTGGCTGGCGCGGAGACCGTGTCTTCCATGTGCGCCACGAACATAAGCGACGCGGCGGAGCCGCCCGCGTGACTTCCTACCGGGTTTGACTTTCTCTTGCACGGGATTCCCCGGGTCCGCGCGCGAGCGGCCGGATGCGCCGGACGAACGGTCAGCCGCGGCCGGCCATCGCCTCGTCCACCAGCTGGATCCAGTGACGCACCGGCACCGCGCTGCCGCCCTGGAGATGGGTCAGGCAGCCGATGTTCGCCGTCGCGATGCGCTCGGGCATGCCGGCGGTGAGCGCGTTCAGCTTGCGCGCGCGCAACTCGGCGGAAAGCGCCGGCTGCAGGATCGAGTAGGTGCCGGCCGACCCGCAGCACAGGTGCGCGTCGGCGACGGGTACCACCTCGTGACCGGTCTTCGCCAGCAGGACCTCCACCCGGCCGCGCAACTGCTGGCCGTGCTGCAGCGAGCACGGCGACTGGAATGCCACCCTGCCCCGGCCCGTGCACGGGGGCATCGCGTCGGCCGGCACGACTTCGCAGAGGTCGCGCGTCATGGCGCTGACGCGCGCTGCCTTGTCCCGATAGGCAGGATCCTCGGCCAGCAGGTGCCCGTACTCGCGCACCGTTGCACCGCAGCCGCTGGCGGTCATGACGATCGCTTCGACCTCTGCGCGCTCGATCGCCGGCCACCATTCGTCGATCAGCGCGCGCATCTGCGCCCTGCCGGCGTCCTGCTCGTTCAGGTGAAAGCGCACCGCCCCGCAACATCCCGGCGTTTCGATGAGCGAGATGCCGACGCGGTCGAGGACGCGCGCGGCGGCGGCGTTGATCGCCGGCGCGAGCGCCGGCTGCACGCATCCGGCGAGGACCAGCATGCGGCGCGCATGGCGCACGGGCGGCCACTGGCCGGCTGGATCGCCGCGCTCGGGCACCGCGTCGCGCAGCACCGCCGGCAGCAGCGGCCGCAACGCCTGGCCGGTGCGCAGGGCGACGCTGAACAGGCCGGTGCGCGGCAGCGCGTAGGAAAGCGCCGAGCGCTTGAGGCTTTCCCAGGAACTGCGCTCGGTGCGTTCCTCGACGAACCTGCGGCCGATGTCGGCCAGCCGCCCGTAGCGGACCCCGGAGGGACAGGTGCTTTCGCAGGAACGGCACGACAGGCAGCGGTCGAGGTGCAGCCGCGTCTTCTCCGTCACCGGCGCACCCTCGAGCGCCTGCTTGCTGAGGTCGATGCGCCCGCGCGGGCCGTCGCGCTCGTCGCCGAGGATCGGGTCGGTCGGGCAGGTCGCGGTGCAGACGCCGCAGTGCACGCACTTGCGCAGGATGGCGTCGGCTTCGCGGCCCTCGGGCGTGTCGCGGATTGCGTCGGCGAGGTTGGTCTGCATGGCGGCGCTCAGGGTTCCGCGTACATGCGGCCGGGATTGAGGATGCCCGCGGGATCGAACGCGGCCTTGAGTTCCCGGTGCAGGCGTGCAAGCGCCGGCGACAGCGGCGCGAACACGCCATGCGAGCGGTCGCCTCCGCGGAACAGGGTGGCGTGCCCCCCTGCGCGCCGGGCGGCCTCGCGCACCGCGTCAACGTCGGCGCCGGTGCGGAACCAGCGCAGCGCGCCGCCCCACTCGATCAACTGCTCGCCCGGCAGGTCGATGGCCGGCGCGTGCGAGGGCAGCGACAATCTCCACAGCGGCGCATCGCCGCTGAAGAACGGGTCGGCGTGCTCGCGGATGCCGTGCCAGAAGCGCTCCGCCTGCACGCGCTCGACGCGATCGCCGCCGAGCTGCTCGAACGCCGCGCGCAGCGCGCTCTCCGACCCGGAAAGGCGCACGCCGAGATCGCCGTCGCGCCACGCCGTCGCGCTGACCGGCAGCGGCGAGGCTGCCCAGCGGTTGAGCTGCTCGATGGCGCGCGCCTCCGGCATCTCGAGCCTGAGCGTCACTTCGTCCATGGGCCGCGGCAGAACCTTGAGCGAGACCTCGAGGATCAGCCCGAGCGTGCCCAGCGAGCCCGCCAGCGTGCGCGAAACGTCGTAGCCGGCGACGTTCTTCATCACCTGGCCGCCGAACGAAAGTTCGCGTCCGCGGCCGTCGAGGATGCGGGCGCCGAGCACGAAATCGCGCACCGCGCCCGCGCTCGCACGCCGCGGACCGGACAAGCCTGCCGCCACGCAGCCGCCGACGCTCGCCGACGCACCGGTGGTGCCGGCGAAGTGCGGCGGCTCGAAGGCCAGGATCTGGCGCTCGCGTGCCAGCGCGGCCTCGAGCTCGGCGAGCGGCGTGCCGCAGCGCGCGGTCACCACCAGCTCGGTCGGCTCGTAGCTGACGATGCCGGTATACGCGCGCACGTCCAGGGTCTCACCGCGCGGTTCGCAGCCGTAGAAATCCTTGGTGCCGCCGCCGCGCAGGCGCAGCGCGGCGCCCTCTGCGGCCGCGGCACGGATGCGTTCCGCGAACTGCCGCGCAAGCGCCTGCATCAGAAACGCGGCAACTCGGGGTGCGACAACCGCCCCCCGCGCACGCGCATGCGCCCGTATTCGGCGCAGCGCGCGAGAGTGGGCACCGCCTTGCCGGGATTGAGCAGGCCCTTGCCGTCGAAGGCACGCTTCACCGCATGGAACATCTCGAGTTCGTCCGGCCGGAACTGCGTGCACATCTGGTCGATCGTCTC
>SXGT01254662.1_pt1 | contig 10953 bp, 15 predicted proteins | sample 3176221 | NCBI WGS metagenome assembly SXGT01 (sample SAMN11356862, study PRJNA531348) | freshwater metagenome | isolation source: freshwater sample F1-120 | place: China: Fuxian Lake, Yuxi | collected 2017-12-25
GCATCTGATGGTGGTGCATCTGATGGTGGTGCATCTGATGGTGGAGGATTTGATTTTGATGTTGGGTTCTAGCGGGGATTTTATACTTCAATTAAAAATAACATCTAATTGATTTACAATTCTTTTAATGACACAGGATTACTAAAAGTTTTAAAATTTTTAAAATCTCACAATACAGAGTATCTTTCAGGTCAAGATCTCAGTGATGTTCTACGAATTAGTAGAGTTGCAGTTTGGAAACATATTAAAAAAATCCGTACATTGGGGTACACAGTAGAATCAAAACAAAAAGAAGGTTATAAAATAACAAAAAATTCGGATTTATTACTACCATGGGAAGTTATTTCAGGACTAGAAACTAAAGTGTTAGGTCAAAGAGCATATTATTTTGACATTATAGATTCAACACAAAATCAAGCATTGAAAATGAATAATGAAAATGATGGAACTATAATTATTGCAGAAAAACAAACAGGAGGAAGAGGAAGATCAGGTAGAAAATGGATTTCACCAAAAGGTGGAATATGGTTTTCACTAATATTACATCCAAAATTTGATATTTCTAATACCACATTATTTCCAATTGCATCATCATTAGCATTATCATATGCAATTGAAAAAACATGTAAAATATCACCAGAATTAAAATGGCCAAATGATTTAACAATAAAAGGTAAAAAACTTGCAGGTATGTTAGTGGATGCATCATTTGAATCCAATAAAATAGAAAATTTAGTTTTAGGAGTTGGAATAAACTTTGAAATAAATAGTAAAGAAATAGAAAAAATATTAAAAAAGACACCAAATTTCTACGGAGTTACAAGTTTGAGTGAACAAAAAAATAAAATTAACCCAATAAAATTGATTCAATCATTCTTATTGGAATTAGAAAAAATTTATGAGGATCTAAATAGGAATCAGACAAACAAAATTATTGCAGAATGGACAAAAAGATCATCAACAATTGGGAAAAAAATAGAAATCGATACAGAACAAGGCAAAGTGAAGGGTGAAGCAGTAAAAATAGATGATGATGGAGGATTAATTGTCAAAGATAAAGATAAAAATAGAAAAATTTTTGCCGGAGATATAGTTCATTTAACTAAATAGTTTATTTTTTGGATTTAGATTTTGTTTTAAATTTAGTTTTAAGTTTAGTTTTAGGTTTAATTTTAGACTTGGATTTTGTTTTAGATTTAGATTTTGTTTTAGAAGATTTCATCAAAGAAGATTGATCTTGTAAAATATTTTTTAGTTCATTTTTAATTTCAGATATGGAAGTCAATATGGACTCCATAGATTTTGCATAAATAGAATAAACAGAAATAAGTTCTGTCTTTTTTTGATCAGAATGTACAAGAAATTCATTTTTGCGTAGTAGGTTTGCAGAATCAATTAATTCAGGAAGTTGCTCTGGAGAATCTCCCGATTTCTGTAATTCGCTTTCAATTTGATCAATCTTTTGCTTTAAATCATGCAAATTAGCACTAATTTGAATTTCAGTCAACAAAAAAGTACAGCTTAGAAATGAATTAAAGATTTCCATGATTTTTAGAAACACCAGAAATATAGTAGACAATAATAACAAAGTATAGAAATAAACACGAAAATAATAAATTATGAAAATACTAGTAAAAATATTATTTTTTTGTACAATAATCTTATTTTTTCTTTCACATAGCGATAAGAATACAGTATTTGCTCAAGAACAAACACCCGAACAATTAGAATTATTATTTAATCAAGCAACTGAACTTTTTCAAAATGGAGACTATAATCAAGCAATCATAATTTATGATCAAATTTTAGAATCAAGTCACAATAATATTTCAACATTAAACATGAAAGGTATTGTATACAGCAACATGGAGCAGCATACATTGTCATTAAAACAATTTTACATTGTACTAGAAAAGGATCCAAATAATGCCAAAGCTCTACTAGGAATGGGAGTAGGATTTGGAAATCTAGGAGAATACTCTGAATCTTTAGAATATTTAGAAAAAGCAGAAAAAATTAATCCAAACAGTGAAGTGATTAAAAATTATAAAGATATTGTTGTAAATACACTAAAAAAATACCCATACACACCAACAGAAAAGCCAACTAACACAATGAATTTAACAATTGGAAAAGTACCAGAATGGATTAAACAGATTACAAATTGGTGGGCATTAGGAAATATTTCTGATGAGAAATTTATAGAAAACATGGAGTATATGATTAAAAAAGAAATTATAGTAATTCCAGAAAATAAAAAGTTTGAAACCACAACTGAATTAAAAATGATTTCAATTATTAGAAATAATTTTAATCAGTGGGGTCAAAATGAAATTCCCAATGAAGAATTTTATAAAAATATGAATTGGTTAGTAGAAAATAAGTTTATCAAAATAAATTTACAAAAATCATTTGAAGAAATTGAGCATGAAAGTTATTTGTTTGACAAATATTTACAGAGTATTTTGAAAAATAAAAATTCAGAAATAAGATATATCGAATACCCAAATCCAAGTCAAGATGTGATAAAAAAATTTCTCAGAGATTACGCTAAATGGAATTTTGAACAACAAGCACAAATGACATCAAAGGATTTTCCATATCCGACATACAAAATAATTGACAAAGAGTATATTGTAAAATACAAAATTTACATCAATGAACAACCTCCAGGCTTGCCATTAGATCATGTAAGTACTTTAAAAAATAGTTTTGAATTTTGGGAAAAAATGGAATTAACGACAAATAATCAAACTGCAAAAGTGGTTTTTGAAATTACAACTTCAAAAACAGAGGCAAATGTATGGGTAACATGGGTAGTTAGAAACTTGGGAGACGGAGTATTAGGTCATGCACATATGGGAAAAGGAATAGTAGAAGTTGCACTAGGGGACTACAATTGTGATGGTAGTTTTCAGTTATATGATGTGAAAAGTGTCAGCTCAATTATGACACATGAATTAGGTCACTCAATTGGTCTACCGCACACAAATGATAAAGAAAGTATCATGTATCCATCAATGACACCGTCTTACGCATATTGTATGTTAAGTTAAAAAAAATGTATATGTAATTAGATTAAAAGACTAAAATTAATTTAAATATTATTTTAACAGTTTTTAAATTCTAATTTATCCCATGGGAAAACAACATAGGAATTATTAAAAGTTTTTTCAGCATATACCAATTGTTCAGGATATTTCATTCCTCGTCTTGCAAGAAGAGTAGCAAAGATAAATTTTGAAGGATCATCAACATTAGAAAATACATCATGAAATGTTTTTCCAGTATCAAAAATATCATCAACAAATAAAGAATTAGAACAAATAATTTTTTGATCAACAAATATTTTTTTAATTCCAAGAGAATCAGCTAATAATCTAGATGGAATCAATCCACCACGGCTGATGGTAGTAATACTAGAAAAACTTCTAGATAGTGTTAAGATATTTTTAGAAAGTATAGCTATCAGAGATTCAATATCATTCCAATTAACAGTTTGTGTTGTGACCATACGAATAATTCTAATTTAGAAGAAATTAAGTTATTGAAATCAAAATGTTTTTGTCGGAGTTTTTTTAAGGGATTCAATAATTTCTAAAATTTTAAATGGAATGTGATCAAAATCTTTATTCTTTTCACGAGATACTAACAAAACATCATCATTATTTAGTGGAAAACTCATGACAAGTACTTTATCACGGTAGGATAATGAAAAATGAACTATACCAAATTCACTATCAAACTCATGTCTCATTCTTACACGTAATGCAAGTTCCATGAACATCATTTCATCTTGTTGTTTTGCTTCAAGTGAAAGTATTCCATCTTTCATACCACCAGCTTCCAAATGTCCTCGCGCATTGATAAATCTGGCAGAACGCATCTTAGGGTCTAATTGTAAAATTTGCTGACAAATACTTTCTAGTTCCTCGACGTTATCCACTTTGATAATAACGAAATAGAACTATTTATTGCGATCTAAATTAATCAGTAATGATGCAGTCAAAATCAACCAAAAATTTAGCCGAATCACCAAAAGAAATGACAGAATATTACAAACATTTGTCAGTATTTTGGACTGATATCATACATCTGATGTCAAGTAAACCACAGGCATTAACTTCAATTGGACCAATGAGATCATTTGCAGCAAATTCAAAAAAGATTGCCGTAGAATTAATAGAAATAAATGAAAATTTATTGAGTTTTAACCAATACATTACAGAATATTATAAGCAATTATCAAATACATGGGGAGAAGCTCAAAAGAAAGTAAATTACAAATCTCCAAAAATTCCTCAGGATGTTGAACAAATAGAAGCTTTCAAAAGAATATGGATAGATATTTTTGATAATGATTTTACTGAATTGTTTGATTCCAATAAATTTGGTGAAAATTATGGAAACCTTGTATCAAAAGAATTGGAATTAACAAAACATTGGAATAACATTACAAATATAATTTTACAATCAGTTAATCTTCCAAGTAAAGAAGAAGTTGATGAAGTGTATAAAGAAATTCATTCATTAAAAAAACGTGTTTCAAAATTGGAATTAGAATTAATAAAGGATAAGAGAAAAAATGCAAAATGAATCTTCAATAGATCCTAAAATCATAGAAGAAATTTTGAGATTTAGTAAAAATGTAATTGAAGCTCCAAAATTTGTATCTGCACCTGATGAAATAAATCTTGAAGTAACTCCACATAAAGTTGTTCAACAAATAGATAAAACAAGATTGTTACATTACACCCCAGTTATGGAAATCAAACATAAAACACCTTTGTTAATTTCATACGCATTAGTTAATAGATATCACATATTGGACATACATCCAGAAAAAAGTTGGGTAAGAAATCTTCTAGAACAAGGATTTGATCTATACATGTTAGATTGGGGAACCCCAACTAGCATGGATAAATATTTAGATTTTGATGATTATGTCAACGGATATCTAGATTCATCAGTTGAATATATTAAAAATCAATCATCTACAGAACAAATTTCATTACAGGGATATTGTACAGGCGCAACAATTGCCACAGCATATGTTTCATTACATCCAGAAAATGTAAAAAACTACATTGCAACAGCACCTGTAATTGATGGATGGAAAGATACCACAGTAATTAGTAATTTGGCAAAACACATGGATGTTGATAAAATGGTCGATACAATTGGAAATATGCCTCCAGAATTCATGTATTATTGCTTTTCAGTTTTAAAACCTTTTGAGCAGGGAATTGAAAAATATATAAAATTTTTCAAAAACATTGATGATAAAAAATATGTAGATAATTTTTTGAGAGTAGAAAAATGGTTGGGTGATACGCCTCCTATTCCAGGACAATTGTTCAAACAGTGGATCAAAGACATCTATCAACAAAACCTCTTAATTCAAAATAAAATGTATGTTGGAGACAAACTCATAGATTTAAAAAAAATAAATATGCCAATGTTGACACAGGTTGCAGTAGGTGATCATTTAGTATCACCAGAATGCAGTATGCCACTACATTATGCTGTAGGTAGTGAGGACAAAACTTTGAAAATATACCCAACTGGACATGTAGGGATGATTGCTAGTTCATTATCACAGAAAAAAGTATTACCAGAAATGGGAAAATGGTTATCTGAAAGATCATAAAAAAGTGGGGGAAAAAATACCACTAGTTATTTTTTGTTGTGAATGCAGAAATCCAAGACTGTAGAATGTTTCTGTTTAATTCAACAAATGATTTTGCGTTATCATTAAAGGTTTTGATGTTTTGTTGTGTAGCGTCAATACTTGCCAATACTATTTGGTTTTGTATAGATGCTGCTTTTAGATATTCTTCAGTGGTATCACCAATTACCTTTAATGTTGCGTTAGGAACATCAGATGCAATACCTGCTTTTATTACAAATTCTTTTTGAAGTGTGATAGAAGAATCTATCATATTTTCAAATGTTTGTAAATATTCCTGTTGTACATTAGTGATAGATTGATGGTATTGTGGGACTGATTGTTTGACACCATTAAACATCTTAAATGCATTTTCTTGATATATAGAAAATATGTCTCTAGAATTTTCTTTAGTTTCGTTGTTACTCAATTTTTCACCTCCTTAGTTTTTGATTTTTTTGCGATTGGTAAAATAATGACTTGAACCAAGTCACCATCTCCCAGACCAAGTGCATTACGTTCTGCTTCTGGAATTGAAATTCTACCATTACTGCTAATGGTGGTTTTGTATGCACCCCAATTCATAAAGGATGGAAGCATTTGTCCAATGTTAAACATGGTATCCATACTTTTTGTTTGCATAGATGATATGTTATCCATAATGGCGGATTGTGTCTGTCGAGTTTTATCAGAAACATCTCTTAGAGTTTCCAATGGATTGAATGTTTGGTTTGATTGTGTAGACATTAAAGAGCCAAAACTTTTCATAAATTCAGATTGAGCTTGACCACTTTTTTGAATCCAATCTTTAAACATTGTTGTTGGATCATATTGGTTAGTATTACCATTCATTACCAATAATTGGTAATTAACGGTATTTAAATCATTCTATTTATCATGTAAAAAAGCCAGTACTAGAGATGCAAAGAGTTCAGGCTCTTGTACAAAAGGAGTATGACCACAATCACTCATTTCATGAAATACACAATTAGTTATAGAAGATACAAAATCATCTGCAAAATTTACTGGGATTACATGATCATTAGAACCCCAAATAACCAAGGTAGGTGAAGAAATATTTTTAAGTTTTTCTGTAATTATCCCAGAATTTTTTATTCCCAATAAAGTTGACATGAAAGCAAATTTTGCATTAGGTAATTTCATTCTGGTGACAAATCCATCGATTGTATCCATAGGAATTTTTTTACCTGTTCCATCCATTAATTCAAATGCATTTTTTGCACTTTGTTCGCTTGGATACAAGGCAGCCATAATATACGAATCAAGAGCAAAAGTGGATTGTTTCATGACTCCAGATGGAGCTACTAAAATTAACTTTTCAACATATTGTGAATGAGACGAAGTGTAATCTGAAGCTATTTGACCGCCAAGAGAGGAACCAACAATACTAGTTTGTACAATACCCAAAGAGACTAAGAATTTTTCTAAAAAATTTGAAAAAAATGTAATTGTATAATCAATATTAGGTTTGTCACTATAACCAAATCCAATTAAATCCGGCACTACAATATGAAAATCAGTTTCAAAAAAAGGTAGTACATATTTCCATCTTTCAGATGAAGCTCCTAATCCATGAAGAAATACCAATGTTCTTTTAGAAGAACCAGATTCAAGATAATGAATTTTATTTCCATCTATTTCTACAATTTTTTCTTCCAATGTTTTAGCGTCAATTTTGTTAGTAGATAAGGATACTTAATTTAGCGATCAAAAAATACAATTTATTTTTAAGAGATCAAATTTCAAAAAAAATAGTATCCTATTTAAACAACAAAAAGAATTGGGTGTTGTGATAAATAAGAAAATTTCAAAAATTTTGGTCCCATTAGATGGTTCAAAAAATTCTATTCGTGGCTTAGAAATGGCAATAACATTAGCAAGAAATTGTGGAGCAACGATTACTGGAATTTATTCAATTTATTCCCAATCGCGTTCAGAATTCAGAGGAGTAGGCTCAGTTGACAAATCATTAAATGTAGAAATAAAAAAATTCATGAATGAAGCCAAAACCCTGGCAGCGCAAAACGGCATTGTTTTTACAGATAAAATAGCATCAGGCGAAATAGGATACAACATAATTAAAGCAGCTCATGGAACACCAAAATTTGACATGATCGTAATGGGATCTAGAGGGAGAAGTAATACAAAAGAAATGTTTTTCGGAAGCGTATCAAATTATGTAATTCATACTTCTAAAATTCCTGTAGTTATAGTAAAATAATTATTTCAAAATCCATGCTTTTTAAAATATTTTTGATGATATTCTTCAGCTTTATAGAATTTAGCAGCAGGAACTATTTGAGTAACAATAGGATCTCTAAATGATTTAGATGAATCAAGTGATTTTTTAGATTTTTCAGCAATTTCTTTTTGTTTTTCATCGTGATAAAAAATTGCAGAACGATATTGATTTCCAATATCAGGTCCCTGTCGGTTTAATGTTGTAGGATTATGATTATGCCAAAATACATCTAACAATTCTTCGTAAGATATTTCATCAGGGTTAAATTCAACTTCAACCGCCTCTGCATGTCCTGTTTTATCCGTACATACGTCTTCATATGTGGGATTGGGTAATTGGCCACCAATATATCCAACTGCAGTTGAAGTGACACCTTTAGTTTTAACAAGTATATCTTCAACATGCCAAAAACATCCGGCTCCAAAAGTTGCTTTCAATTCAATTAGAATTTAAAAACACCAAATTAAAAGGATTTGATTAAAATATAATTAATTAACATCGGTAAAAATTTCTACAACCTTTTTGGCCAAATTTTCAATATTTGTAGAAGGTTCAGCAGAAATTAACAATAGTATTTGAGTTATAGGAAAAGGAAAACTCACTAAAACTGCCTTGTCACGTCGTGCTGCAAGATAATTTATAGGGCCTAAACTTTCATCATATTCTTTTCTAATGGATGCCTTAGAAACAAATTCCAAAAATGAGTGCAATCTCGTTTCGTCCCCTTCATGTGGAACTAAACCTTCTTTGAATCCACCTGCAATCAACTTACCATCCTTATCGACAATTCCAGCAAATCGAATTTCAGATTCGGATAATAATCGAGCGCATTTTTTACTATGTAATGACAATTGAGCTGAATCAGCCATCATACAAAATTAGTCAACATGAAGATAAAAACCTATTTAGAATTAAAATAGATTTTATTAAGATTAATTTTATAAAACACATTTCAAAAGAACATAATCAATAATTTTTTCTTGTGAGGCTTTTTTCATTTTTAGTAATGACTTGTAAAGAATTTTTTCCATGTATCCAGGATAATATTCAAGAATATTATTACTCAATATTTTTCTATTTTCAACATAATAATCTGCTAAAGGTTCATAAACATTAGAACCAATCAATGTTTCATCGGTTATTTTAAATCCATTAGAAGTAAGAAGGCTTTTCAAATAAGTCAAGTCATAATGCTCAGATGACCAAGTAAATTTTAGCAAGCCTAATTTTGCAAAAGAAGGATTACCTACAGTAACAGGTACTGCCATAACAAGGAATCCAGATGAAATTAAAACTCGTTTGGACTCCTTAATGAAATCATCCAAAGGTTTGAAATGTTGTGCAGATTCTAAAGCTAATACACGATCCACAGAGTTATCTAAAAAAGGCAACTTAGTGGATGTTGAATTTAAAAATTGAATGTTTTCATGCTGTTTTAAAAAAGATAATTGCTTAAAATTGATATTTACATCATAAAGTTTAAGATCAGGATAAGACTCATGCCATAATTTGGATGGAGCAGATAAACCACTTCCAACATCAATAGCATTTTTTGCAGTAGATAATTCAGATATCTTTCCAAAGACATTACACAAATTTTCTTGTGCAGAAATTGGGTCTAGATGTTTTGAAGACCAATAACCAAAATTAAGCATATCCCCCCCAGTAGCAATTTGCATAACAGGGGATAACGTATTGTAGAGATTTATCACATCCTTTTCATTTTTACGAAATGTCCAAAGAAATACATCAACAGGGTTTATCGATATCAAAAATAATTTCATTTTTATTTAAAATTGGTACTATTAATTCCTAAGTTAATTTTTAGAAATCACAATGATTTTCAATAATTAACGTATTTTACTAGGTAAAAATAATATCAAATATTGGATAAACCAGAATCATCAGAAATAATATTAGCTAAATGGAAAGATAGATTTTTTGCATGGATTATTGATTTTCTTATTATTTCAATCATATCCACATCTGTAATCTTTCTATCATTTCAATATCTAGAGTATAATTTTGATGAATTTATTACAAATTCTAGAATGTATATTCCAACAAGTATAATGTTTTTTGTATATTGGATAATTATAGAATATAAGACAGGTCAAACAATTGGGAAAAAAATTTTTAATCTAAAAATTGTAAATTATTATGGAAAAAAACCAACATTTTTAGAAATTGTTGCTAGTAGTTTTGGAAAATCATTCATATTACCAGTAGATGTTATCTTGGGAGTTATTCTAACAAATCAAAGACGTCAAAGAATATTCAATAAAGTAGGAAACACAATAATAATTAAAATTAAAAAAATTGATGAAAGTTTAGATTTTAAATATATCAAAGATTAATTATGAAATCAACAATGCATAGCTTACGCTATGTGTGATTTAAAATGAAATCAACAATGCATAGCTTACGCTATGTGTGATTTAAAATGAAATCAACAATGCATAGCTTACGCTATGTGTGATTTAAAATGAAATCATCGTACAAGTCGTGTATATGTTATCCACTTGATGAATGTAATGATTCATCGCGCATAGTCTCTATGTAAGTGGCTGAACTGATGTGTTGGTCTATTAGTAAAGGCTGGCTCACCACTCGCCGAAGCTTGTGATCTACACCACCTTCCTATCAACGCAGTATTTTGCTGCCGACCTTCATCTTACGAAAGAATAACTTGTCTCGGGATGGGATTCGTGCTTAGATGCTTTCAGCACTTAGCCCAAATCGCTTAGCTGCCCGGCCTGCCTTATCAGACAACCGGTAAACCAGTGGCGACGTTGCTCTGTTCCTCTCGTACTGTGAGCAACTTCCCCTCAGTTATTCGCGCTTCCATTAGGCAGAGACCGACCTGTCTCACGACGGTCTAAACCCAGCTCATGTTCCCTTTTAATAGGCGAGCAGCCTCACCCTTGGCCCCTGCTGCAGGACCAGGATAGGAAAAGCCGACATCGAGGTACCAAACCGCGGGGTCTATATGAGCTCTCGCCCTCGACGAGCCTGTTATCCC
>SXGT01645999.1_pt1 | contig 10953 bp, 15 predicted proteins | sample 3176221 | NCBI WGS metagenome assembly SXGT01 (sample SAMN11356862, study PRJNA531348) | freshwater metagenome | isolation source: freshwater sample F1-120 | place: China: Fuxian Lake, Yuxi | collected 2017-12-25
GAAGGTTAGTGGTTCGACTCCTCTTGGGTGCACCATCTCGCCCCGCCGGTGAACGCCGGCGGGGCGATTTCGTTTTTGGGAGTGGGGGCGTCGTGACCAGGTCGGCAAGCGTCTTCACCGCCCTGCGTGCATCCTTCGGGCGCGGGGTCCACACCTCGTGGCAGATGCGGTTCCTCAACCTTAGGGCGAGGTCAATATCGCGCTGCGCGGAGAGTTCCACGGGGCGCCATCATCCTCCATCAGTTCCACGAGGTCCCGAATGGCCGTTCCGACGCCAGCCGATAGGCGCCGTCGTTCTGGGTCGGACTCTTGCTCGCCCACTGGCGGCGCGACCGCACGCAGCGCCTGCTGAAGGAGCGAGGCGGCGTCAAGAACAGCCAGTCGCCGTAACTGGGGACCGGCGGACAAGTACCTGTGCACAACGCTCCACTCGCGACAAAGGGTGGGAGAGTACCAGGAAGACGCGGGATCGAAGGTGCCGGCGAATATCTCCCACTCCAACTCCATGTCCAGGGTCTCGGAGAGGTACGCGCGGAGCGAGTGCAAAAGCGAGTTCCGTCCATCGTTCCGCGCCCGCTCATCCCAGCCGAGCGGGTTTCTTTGATCCCACTCGTTGTCGTCCAGAGGATACATGAGGCCGTCGTCGCCCATTGCACACCTCGTATCGCGCTCACTTCAGGGGCGCCGGCTGTCCACACCACGGGCTGCCCGTGCTCCGGGCCCCCGGAGCCGGCAGCCCGCTCCGGGGCAGCCGACGGCAGAAAGGAAGCGCAATGGTGAAACCGCTCCACTCCGATCTCCACCACGGAAGCGGTCTGGCTACGACTCCCCATCCGGCGGCAAGGGCGGCGGGCTCAGGAGGCGCAGCGCCATGTGCCCGAGCGAGGTCACCCTGAGCGTGTCGGTCTGCACGACGCGCTGCGCGGGCGCGATGCTCGCCCGACCGCCGCCTCCGCCGCCGCTCACGTTCACAGTGATCTTTGCGAAGCCCTCAGCGATCAGGACCTCCTGGTCCGCGCTGGGTTCTTGCTTGCGCAGTCCCACGTGCTTGTCGGTGAACTCCGCGGGGCGGGCGGCAAGGCGTTGCAGCGCTCGGACGTGGGCGGGCATGAGGTCACGCAGGCGGCGGAGGGCAACGTGCCGAGACCCGTTCCCGCGGGGCGCGGCCACGACGTCCGCCGCGGCGTTCCGCAGGAAGGCGAGCCACTCCTCGTCGGCGCTGCGGAGGGTCTGCTCGACCACCTCGCCGAGGTCCTGACGTTGGGCGTCAGTGAGCGCATCCCGGAGCTGATCGACGCGGCGTGAAACGTCTTCCGCGTCGGCCTCCGCCATGTCCTGCCGCATCGCCAAAGCCCGCAGTGCGCTCGTCACCCGCTCCTCAAGCGCTTCGAGTTTCGCGCGTCCTCGGGAACTCGTGGCGATCGCGGCCAACACGCCGACCGCTCCGCCCAGAAGTCCGCCGTGAAATAGTACGCCGACCAACGGGAGGCCGAGTTGTGCGACGCCGGTGGCGAGCTGTGGCGCGAGGGCGAGTGCGACGTCCTCCGCGTCCGCGACGGGGTTCGAGTTGCGCTGGCCGGTTGCCACTGCCTCTCCTGATCGCAGGGGCCTGTATGCCCCTCCAAGCGGCGGTGCGAGCGCACTACGCGCTGTGAGCCAGCCTCCTCCACGCCCTCCCCCGATCGCACCATGCTCCTGAGGCGTCCCGCCTCGCTCACCCACTCGGTCCGCCGAGCAGGCGGGCGACACGGAGGTCTTCATGACGCCGCTCACGGCAACGATCAAGGTCAAGGACGCGCAGGGGCGCGTCGTCGAAGAGAAGGAGGTCGCCACCTACGCTGGCGTCCTCGCACGAGCCCACGAAGAGGGCCTCGCGTCCATCACCACCGAGCTCGTCCAGGTGCCCCACCCCGACAACGGAATGGTGGCCATCGTGACGGCGAAGGTGGTCACGGCGAAGGGCACGTTCACGGGCGTCGGGGACGCCAACCCCGACAACGTGGGCCGGAAGATCGTCCCGCATACGATCCGCATGGCGGAGACCCGAGCGAAGGTCCGGGCGCTCCGCGACGCGGTGAACATCGGAACGGTCAGCCTCGAGGAGCTCGGCAACCTCAGCGACGGCGAGCCGTCCGAGGTGGCTCCGGCTCCGGCTCCGGAGCCCCGCCGCGGCGACGTGCGCCCCTTCCCCGGCAACCGCAGCGGCCAGCCGAACGCGCCGTCTCGTCCGACTCCGGCCGAGACGCGCCGCCCGGCGCCCGAACCGGCCCGGCCGCGCGAGCCCGAGACGCGCGGCCCTTCCAGCCGGCCGTCCCCGATGACGGACAACCAGCAGCGGCTCCTCTACCGGATGCTTGCCGACCAGGGGTTCGAGGGCCAAGCGGCGACCGACGCGCTCTGCCGAGCCGCGGAGGTCAACGACGTGCGGCAGGTCACGAAGGAGGATGCGAGCGCGCTCATCGACGCGTGGAAGCGCGACGAGGCCGGGAATGGCTGACTACCGACCGCCGTACCTCTCGGTCTCGCAGGTGAACGCCTACCTCGGGTGCCCGCGCAAGTACAAGCTGCGGTACGTCGACCGACGCGAACCCGAGAAGCGCTCGGCCGAACTCGCCCTCGGCTCAGCGGTCCACGCGACGCTCGACTGGTGGACGACCGAGCACCGCGAGGGAAGGACTCCGAGCGCCGAGGCGACGCAGAAGCTCTTCCGGGTCGACTGGGTCGCGCAGATCGCCACGGCCGAGTACGACTTCGAAGGGTCTTCCCCGGACGAGTACCGCACGCTCGGGGAACAACTGGTCGCGCTGTTCGCGGTTCGTTTCCAGCTGGAAACACCCGCCGTGGCCAGCGAGGAGCGATTCGAGGTGACGCTTGTGAACCCCGGCACGGGGTCACCGCTGCCGGTGCCGCTCGTCGGAGTGTTCGACCTCGTGCACGAGAACGGCGTGGGCGAGATCAAGACCACGGCTCGGAAGTCCTCCCCGGACGCATGGGGCCTGCAGCTCGCGGCCTACTCCCTCGCCTGGCGACAGACGCGAGGGACGAAGCCGCAGATGCGAGTCATCCAGCTCGTCAAGACCAAGGTGCCGAAGATCGAGGTCTCTGAGGCCGACATTGCGGAGCGAGACGAGGCCTGGTTCTGCGAGGTCGCCGCGGGGGTGTACGACAGCATCCTCGCCGGCGCGTTCCACCCCGTGCCGGGGTGGATGTGTGGAAACTGCGAGTACTGGCGCGCTTGTCGGCGCGCCGCGTGACCGTGGCCCACGCCTCTTCGGAGGGGTGGGTTTTTGCAATTCTCCGGGCCCCGCTTCCCAAGACCGCTGCTCGCTACCGCCCCTTGCGCTCCTGAACGCGTGCCAGTTCCAGCTGGAAGGCTGTTAGGTCGGGCGCAGCGAAGATCAGCTCGATGGTGAGCCGAAGTGGCGTATCGGGCGGGGCCCGCTCCGCCTTGGTGATTCCCTGCTGCAGGTCAGCGGCGAACGCCTCGATGCCTGTGTAGAGCGGGCGCGCCATCGCCGCGGCGTGGGCGAGCAAGGTCGCGTACTCCGGATCGGTGCGCGCGGAGTGTAGCTCAAGACTCCACTCCAGCGCCCCGCGGTGCAATCTCCCCACACTTCGTGCGCCGTGGACAATAAGCTCAGGATCCCCGGCAACACCCGTCGGTCCGAACGTTGCCGGGTCGGCGAGGAGGGTATTAACAACCCGATCCGCCGTGCGTGTGAGCATCAGCACACCCTGGACGTGCTGGGATATCCACGTCAGCGGGTGCTCCACGTATTCGCCGGGACGCCACACGATTCCGTGCTCGACATCGCGGCGAAGATCCGCGTTCTGCGCCAGATGACTCGCAAGAACGGATACGAACAGGCGATGCTCCCAAAAAGGAGGCTTCGTCGCCACCAACCGGAACGAATCGCCGGTGATATCCGCAAGCCCCGCTGGTAGCGGGGCCGCTCGCATGGCTCGCATGGCCGTGAGTCCCTCCATAAAGAGGTTCGCGAGCTGCGCCCTCAGGGTCGCAACGATGTCCTGCGCGGATGAGAACTCGAACATCCAACAGTCCGAGCTCTCTCGAAGCTCGGAGACAAAGCGCAGAACGGAAGGATCGTCCACCACACCCCTGAAGTCAGCGTTGGGGTTGGCCTTCCAGACCGGCACGAGCGGGAGAATCTGCCGGCCAACGAAGGCGATGATCGGGATACCCTTCGCTTTCGCCTGGAGATACTCGCGATTCGTGACCGAGAGTCCGCCGTCGGGCCGGTGACCATAGCGGTTGCCCACGATGAGCACGAGCACGTCGGCCCGCAGATCGATCGCCTCCAGACAGGCATCCAGGGTGGTTGCGTGGCTCCGGACGGGAAACGACCCCTCTTCAGATAGAAGCGGTTCCAGCCCGACGGTACGGAGAAATTCCAGCATGTCCTGGCGAACCTGCGAGAGGTCGTAGCAGGTGGAGCTGACGAAGCAGGCTGGTGGACCTCCGGTCGGCATTTGGCGTTCCTCTTTGTGTGCCGTTGCGAGTAATTCGTCGGGGCCTTGGCGGACCATGCGCGTTAGGCCGCGTTCATGCAGTCCCTCCGTGAACTCGGCCCGCGTGTTGGCGTGAAACTCCTCCTGCAAGCTCTCGTGCTCGTCGCAGCGGTTTTCCTCTCCGGGGTGGACATCGACGCGCTTGCTCCGCTGCGGAAATGGAGTTCGATTCTTGGGGTTGTTGGCGTGTGGGCGTTCCTGGAGTGGGCATTCCGCGCGTCCTACATGGACGACAAGACCAAGGAGGCCATCGCTGCGGCGAACACCGCGAAGTCCGATGCGAATCGCGCGGAAGCTGAGGCAAAGGCAGCCGTGCTGGCCCAGGTTGACAAACTCGCCGAAGCCACGGCGCGTAAGGAGGCCGAGACGGTCGCGCGGGCTGCCGAGGCAGACCGGCTGAGGACAGCGATCAAGGAGAACAATGGAGAAATCTGGCTCGCAGCGGATGGACTGCCGGAGGTTCGATGGCCACCCACCTAAGCGAATCGGATAGGCATGACTCAGGTACCTGAGGCGCAGCGATGATCGACAGTGTGGCTTCGCTGAACGCGATGGCCAAGAACGAAGCGTTCGACACGATGATGAGACAGGTCATCACGGCCACGAACGAGGCACTATCCGTACACCGGAGCCAGCGAAGAGAGGGTGCGCTGAAACTGATTCTCGATCGACTCGCCGCGGCGCACGCTGAGGTCCCGGCTGAGGAACGCGACGATAGAATCCTCGCAGACCTGACGGCTTCGCCCGAGGCGGCCGAACGGTTGGTTGAAGCATTCGACTCGATGATCAACGCCATAGACGCCGCCGCACTCCCGCTGATCGCCAAGCTGCACGCAGGCTATGTTGCCGAAGGACGTCCGCGCGATCGCTTCTACAGAAGCGTTGGGCGCCTTTTTCGCGACGCCTCAGGTGACGAGATCGCGGCGGTACACCGAGTGTGCGGCGCTCTTGCGCCGTTCACCGGCCGCCCCGGCTGGCGCCCGGCGAGTCGAGTTGAGCTGGTGGCGATCGATGGCGGTGGAGAAGGCACTTTCGTGGGTGGGTCGCCACCCAGGCCCGACGGGTCCGAGGGGGTGACCCGGTTCACGGTGGACGATCTTCCACCTGGCTGGGAAACGGCGTTCGCATTGCTCAAGGACCATCACATCGCGACGGACAACTCCGGTGGGTATCTGGGTGTAGAATCCGGGCCACACGTCCTGGTGTTCGAGTCGCGCCACATGGACGGACTGCGGCGACTCGTCCGGCTCCTCGGTGCGTAGCCGAGCTCCCTCGGAGCCGGCTACCGGGCTCATGGCGACGAAAGCACGGAGGATCGAGGTCGGCGACGCCGCTGCTCAACCGCCAGCGGATCCTCGATGTTCAACTCCCAGAGCTCCATCGCCTCCCATACTTGATGAAACGCTTCGGAGATCGCCGGCATGAGCGGGCGCATCGCGCGGGCCATCGGGACCATCATCCGCTCGTGCACGTAGTGCATCGGCATCGCGAGCCAGCGATCGCCGTCGAAGACGAGCTTCAGACTCGGCCGTCGCCGCTTCGTCATGGTGAATGCCTGCGCCTGAATCGGTCGCTCGACGGCGACGAGGGGTAGCAGACGCAGCACCTCGGGCCTGAACACCCGCACGCCGCCGTAGAGGGGGCCGTCCTTGGCGAGGAAATGGGCGAGCGACGGAACCTGGTAGCGCTTCCTCTTTCGGTTGTACGGCGTGTCTGCTCGGAGTCCGCTGATGAACTCCGCGGGAGCCGAGTAGGCAACAAGGTAGCGGCGACGGCGAAGCCAGCCCGGCGTCACCGGCTTGAATGCAGTCACGACGTTCGCTTGAAACTCTGCCGCGAGGGGAGCCATGACGTTCGTGTAGGCGTCGATGAGCTCCTTGAACGGCCGCTTGACGACCGGTTCGTAGCGCTCGTCCTTCGGGCGTTGTTCGTAATTGAGGTGGATGTCGACCTCGCCGCTGGCGGTCTCGAGCATCACGGTCAGGTGCGGCAGTTCCGGGCGGTCGCGGCGCCCGAATACCAACTTCTTCTTGGTGAGGCGCACATGCACGCGATCGGTTGCAAACCTGAAGTTGAGCGAGTCTGGGAGCAAAGGCTGGGGGCGAACACCGTCGTCGTCGGACATGGAGTCTCCGGGTCCGTCCGACGTTAGTCACCGTTGACGGCCCCGCCAGGCGCCTGGTACACTTTCCCGAACACGATCTCGCAGGTCCCATCGGACCGACCGTGGAATCTCCTCGCCCGCCACTCCCGCGAGCCGTGGTCGGCGGGCTTGACGACGGCCTTCGGCGCGGGGGAGAGTTGAAGGCGGAGAGTAATGCGATGCAACTTCCCGAGAATGTGGTCGACGGCGCCGGCGTGGAGATGGTGGTTCCGGCGTCGCCGGCGACAACGGGCCCCCCGGGCATAGCCCAGCCTTCGGCAGTCCTTTCCGACGAGAAGATTGACGGTGTAGTTGCGGAGCTGAACGACCTCTGCCGCGCGCGCGGGCTCGAGCTCACGCTCTCCATCGGCAAGTTGATCGCAGACCGGTTCTTCGATGGTGACGTCAAGCTGCTGCGGAGCCGAGCGGAGCAGGACCTCTCGCTTCGCAAGCTCGCGGAGCGGGCCGAGTCGGGGGCGCTCCACATCAGCGCCTCGACGCTCTACCGCGCCATCGGCATCTTCGAACTCACCGCCCGTCTTGGTGTTTCCAGCTGGAAACACCTCGGAGTGAGCCACCTCCGCGCCGTGATCGGGCTGCCCTTCGCGCGCCAGCAGCGCCTCCTCACGGCCGCGGAGGACGAGGGTTGGACGTCGGAGCGATTGGAGGCCGAAGTGAGGGCTACCCGGACGAAATCCGGCGACGCACCCCGCGGCCGACCGCCGTCGCCCGCGTTCGTGAAGGGCATCGGGCGCCTCGCTCGGATGCTCGCGGAGTCGGAGGCGGCGTTCGGCGATCTGGACAGGATCGACCAACTGGACGCGGCGCAGGCGGCGGCCCTGCGCGAGACGGTAGTTGAAATGCGCAACAAGTGCGAAGAGCTGGAAGAGCGGCTGAAAGCCGCTCAAGTAGCGCCCGCGCACAGACCTACTCGAGTCCGGGATCCGTGATGTGATATTACCGCAGCGGACTCGTCCTGCCACCCCGCTCGCAGCGCTCCATGTTTTCTGGCACACGTTCAGCGACCGCGGATTGATCCCGTCGAGCCGTGCCCACGCCGAGCGGGGCAGCCCGCTCGCCACCACCGCGGCCAGCGACCCTCGCGCCTCGTCCTCGTCCCGAATCTTCCGTGGCTCCATCGCGCACCTCGCGGCGCAACGTCACCGACCGGCCGTGGCCGCGTACATGCTGTCGTGGCTCGGTCACGCTGCTGCAGCAGATGCAGAAGGGCAAGCCCGTACCAACAAAACTAACCTTAGGCCGAAAGCGCCTACGTTCGCACTGGAGGAACGAACTGAACCAGGTTCGTCCCGGCCGGCAGCGGCGTCTGATACATCAAGCACGCTCCAGTTCGGAGCGATGAGCGACAACATTCATTCATGCACATGTGGAGTACAAAGATGTTTTTCCGAAAGGTCGTGGGCGGCATCCGCATCGAAGCCGGTACGAACGGGGCCGACAAGGAGTTCGCCCTCAATCCGAAGAGTGGTGGGCGCTACTGCAAGAACGTACAGGTGATGGTCAAGGTGGTGAATTCGTCGGACAACGCAAAGGTCGGCATCAAGATCAAGCACGGTCCCGACGGAATGATGTTCAAGGAGCTCGCGGCGCTGGCCTCGGCCACTGTTCCTGGGGACAAGATCTTCGTCCTCGACACGGTGAACATCGTTGGCGAATTCGTCCAGATCGTGTTGGTCGGCGGCGGGACGGCGACGGGCGACTGGGCCGTGGTGGACGTCTACGAGATGCGGAAGCCCTACTGATGGCCGCCTCCGAAGCCACGACCAGGAAGGCTCTTCGCGCCTTCGACAGGCTCTGGCCGAGTGGAGCCCCGTTTCCCCCGGTCGTCCCGTGGATGGCCGCCACAGCGTCTCGCGCAGAGTTTCGCTCAGCCATCGCGGCAAACCCCGGGGCATTTCTCGATGCCCGGAGGCAGGCATCGGAGGCTGGGGAGGCCCACGTGGTTGAAAGCGCCATGGGGTGGGCTACGGTTGAGTGTCTCATCGGCGTCGCCGCTATCTGCCTCGTCGTTGCTGTCGTCGCAGCGAACTGCAAGGACGAGGTGGAAGGCGAGGGCGAGGACTCCGAATCGGAAGAGGGAACCGACACCGATGAGGACGACGACACCAGCGATGACGAAGGAGGCTTCTGGGACCCTCCGCCGGAAAAGCCGTAGTCCGAGGACGAGGCCACCTACTTGCTGGTAGCCTCGTCCTCCTTGGCCAGGAAGCCCTGGTCGTCCATGGCGATTGTAGTGCTCCCCGCTAAGCTGCGAGTATTCCAGGCGACGACAAGGTCGGTGCCGCACCCGGCGAGGTGGGCTACGCCGACCAGTGCGACGATCGGGTAGTCGCAAATGGTGCCACAAAGAGCCGGACCGACCCCGAAGAGGACAGCTGGGAGCAGCATACCGACGCGGAATCGCCACAGCGGTAGCTCAGTACGAACAGCGGTGCGGAGCTGGAAGGGGCGCAGCGACCACCCGAACCGAATGTGCTTGACTCCCACCCCACCCCACGTGAAGCCCAGCCCGTGGGCCAGCTCGTGGAGCGGAAACGACAGGGCGGACGTCGCGACGAATATCGTAATGTCCGGGAACGCGTGGAAGTGCCAAGAGAGCCTGAGGGGCGGGGCGCATCGGACGACTGCAAAACTGACCGCAAAGAGGGCTAGCCCGGACGCCCAGGACTGTACGCGGGTCACCCGAGGGAGATAGGCCATGTCTTCACTCGATTGGTATCCGATAAGGCGTTGACTCGGCGCGAGCCACTGGCGAACCGACAATTCGATGCACTGCACCGCCGCCGGGTCGATCTCCGGCGCGGAACGTGTGATCAGCCCGAGTTCCGGAGCTCGGATGCCTGCCCCCTACTCGAAGGACTTGCGTGAACGGGTCGTTGCGGCCTACGAACCCGGCGCAGGGGATCAAGTTGAGGTCGCTCAGCGCTTCAACGTCGGGGAGGCGACCGTCCGGCGCTGGTGGGCGTTGAAGCGGAAATCGGGGTCGGTGGCCCCGAAGACGCCCGTCGCATCCCGTCCGTATCGGCGCGCATTGGAGCTGCGCCGGAAATTCTGTGAACACCAGCCGAAGTTGAACGCGAGCAGGGCCTTCTTCATCGACGAGACGGGGTCCACGGTGGCCAAGGGCGGGACCACGCCCGGGCACCGGGGGGGCAGCGGGTGAGCGACACCGTTCCACGCAGCTACGGCGACGTGATCACCATCATCGGCGCGCTCACGGTGATCACACCACGACCTGGTGCGCCGTCAACTCTGGTCCTGCTTCACGGCCTCAGTCTGGGTGACGATCTGCTCGCTCGGCGCCGGCTGCGGCAGGACGCGCGGGTCTGGCACCTCGGCTGTCTCGCGGGGCAGGCCGTGCTCAAGAAGCTCGCCAGCCACAGGCCAGACAGCGACAATTCCGACCAGAAACGGAACGACCCAGGCCAGCAGAGGGACGGCTTCAAACCAGGTGAACTCGGTTGTAGCAAACTGGGCCACCCACGCGACCAGCACAGTCAGCACCATCAGGTAGAGCGCACCCCGCGCCCGCGCGATCCGCGCCGAGCGGCGGGACTGCGACTCCCCGTGTCGGCGCCATTCGTCCAGCCCGGCGATCAACGAATCCACACAGTGTGCCTCGTCCGCGTCATCGCCATCCCTCAACCTCAAGCCCCTCTTCACCTTGCTCTTGGCGGCGGTCGCGGTATCGATGGAACGGCTCCGCAGGTGGTCCTCGATTCGTCGATGTCCGCCGTATTGCATCACGAAGCCAAAGACTCCCAGCCCGCCGACGAACGTCACCACCGAGATCGCGCTCAGCATCTCCTCATGGTGCAAGGAGAGCCATTCGATCTCTCCAGGGCTCACGTCGACCCCTTGCTGCCATTGGCGGCAGCCGACCCAAGGACCAGACCCAGAAGAGCACCGACCAAGGCACCGGGCGGACCCAAGACCGCCCACCCGAGCAGCGCGCCCCCGGCGGCTCCGGCGACCGGCTTGGCGGCGTCATCTCCGCTCGTCGCCTGCCGGCGTTTCACGTACTGGCGGCAGGTTCGGCAGCGGAGGTAGTTCTGAGAATCGGAATAAACGTCCGCCGCGCCCAAGACGGTTCCGTTGCCGGCGTACCACGCGCACGAGTAAGCCCCCACCCATCCGGGGACCCTCGGCACGAGCGTGCCGGCTACGAGGCCCCGGATGTCTCACGGTGTATCAGTCGCCGGCACGCTTCTGGGCTTCCTCGTACGCCATGGGCGTGAGGGCGGTGTAGTCGTCGGGCC
>SXGT01665450.1_pt1 | contig 10951 bp, 9 predicted proteins | sample 3176221 | NCBI WGS metagenome assembly SXGT01 (sample SAMN11356862, study PRJNA531348) | freshwater metagenome | isolation source: freshwater sample F1-120 | place: China: Fuxian Lake, Yuxi | collected 2017-12-25
CATTCCGCCGCACACGCTGCAGTCGGGGATGACCACCGCCGATACGTCGTCGATCTCGACGTCACCGTCGGGGGAGAGGGTGATGTTCTCCCCGGCCTCCAGCCAGGGGTTGTCCAGGGCGATCCTGTCGGCGATGCTGCCGCGCGCGTAGAACTGACCGCACGTCAGGCACCGCACGCGATCCATGGTGCCGTGCAGATCCACGACGTGCCGGGACCCCGCGCGCAGGTGCAGCCCGTCGACGTTCTGCGTGATCACCCCGCCGACGTGACCCGCGAGTTCGAGGTCGGCGATCGCCGCGTGGCCCCGATTCGGCTTGGCCGAGTCGAAGCGCTTCCAGCCGAGGTGGCTTCCCGCCCAGTAGCGCTTGCGGTAGTCGCCGTCCGTGAGGAACTGCTGGAAGGTCATCGGGGTGCGGACGGGAGCGCCCTCTCCGCGGTAATCCGGAATCCCGGAATCGGTGCTGACGCCGGCGCCGGTGAGAACCGCGATCCTGCGTCCCTGGAGAATGGTGGCGGCAGCCTCGACCTCGGGGGATGCCGCGGTGGCCGTCGACTGCAGCGTCATGGTTTCTCCTTCCGTGCTGAACCCAGCCTAGGCACCGCAGTTTTCCGGTATGTTTCCACACGCTGTCAATCTGGCCGCGGGGAGGAAGGACGTCAGGATGCACGTCGAACGCATCACGACCCTCGATGATCCCCGTCTCGCCGACTATCGGAACCTGACGGACGTCGCGCTTCGACGGCTCTCCGAGCCCGAGGGCGGGTTGTACATCGCCGAGTCCTCGAAGGTGATCGCCCGCGCCCTGGCGGCGGGGCACCGGCCACGCTCGGCGCTGCTCCAGGAGCAGTGGCTCCCCGACATCGAGCCCGAGCTCTCCGGGTACGACATCCCGGTGTTCGTTGCCGAACCGGCTCTCCTCGAGTCGCTCACCGGCTACAACCTGCATCGGGGAGCGCTGGCGGCCATGCACCGGCCGGCGCTGCCCGAGCCCGCGGACGTGCTCGCGAACGCCCGCCGTGTCGTCGTCATCGAGGACGTCGTCGATCACACGAATGTCGGCGCGATCTTCCGATCGGTGGCAGGTCTCGGCGCCGACGCCGTCCTCATCACCCCGCGATGCGCAGACCCGCTCTACCGGCGAAGCGTGCGAGTGAGCATGGGCACCGTCCTCCAGGTGCCCTGGACTCGGCTCGCCGACTGGCCGGAGGGCGCCCGCCAGCTCCATGATGCGGGTTTCCACATCGCGGCACTCGCTCTCGCCGAGGACTCGATCTCCCTCGACGAGTTCGCCGCCGACCCGCCCGATCGGGTGGCGATCGTCCTCGGGACCGAGGGAGACGGGCTCTCCCGAGCGGCCCTGGCCGTCGCGGACTCGGTCGTGACGATCCCCATGCAGCACGGCGTCGACTCGCTCAATGTCGCATCCGCGAGCGCCGTCGCGCTCTACGCGCTCAGGGTGCGCTGACCCGCGACCACGCGTCGAGAGCCCTCGCCGCGACCGCGGCGGCCCGGCTGTCGCGATCGGCCCACGCCCACGAGAGGTTCAACGCCGCTCGAACACGGCTCCAGGCCACTGCGGTCGCCCAGTCCGCGCCGATCGAGTCCACGAGCACCCTCAACTGCGCCTCCAGCACGGGCGACGGATCGGCGTGATCCCACGGATGCCCGAGTTGCTCGACCGACGGCTGCAGGTCGAACTCCGGCCTCCCGCGCATCGGCTTCGGGTCGATCGCGAGCCACGATCCATCCGCACCGAGCAGGATGTTGCCGGGGTTGGCGTCCCCGTGGAGGAGGGCGACGCCGTCATCGCCGTCGAGAAGGCGGTCGGCCTCGTCGAGTTGTGCTCGGACGTCCGCGACGAGCTCGGCCCGGGCATCCACCGCGTCGAGCGAGTCCCTGGCGTGAGCGAGCCACGGGCCGACGATCTCGCGGATTCCGGGAACCCCCTCTGGTACGGCGTGGGCATGCAGGTGCCGAAGCAGTTCGCCCGTGATCGCGAGCGCTTCAGCGGCGGTCACGGCGGCCCGAGACAACGGGATGCCCGGCTCCACCCGCTCGAGGAGCAACGACCACGTCCACGCGTCCTGCCGGAGCACGCGGGGAGCGAAGCGGGGTGACCAGGCGTCGAGGGCGACCGCCTCGGCAATCGCCTCCTCGTGGGGGAACCCCACCTTGAGCACCGCCGCCGCGCCGTCCGCCCGGGTGACCGCGAGAGCGGCCGCCGCCTCACCGCCGGTGAACGCCTCGCCGGCGGTGAGCTGCCAGCGATCCAGCATCGCGGCGACCGAGTCGGCGGCGACCGCGTCCCACGCCGCCTTCGAGGGGTATCGGGCGACCACCGACGGTTCGAATCGGCGCACCCTCATATCTCGACCCTAGTCGCGAGTCCCTCCCGGGCATCCGGAGGTCTATGCTCTCGATACCCCCAATGACGAGGAGCAGAGAAATGCCGCAGCAGACTGAATCCGGATCGGCTCCCGGCAAGGGTCTCGCCACCGGGACCCTCGGACTCGTCGGGTCGACGGTGATCGGTCTGGCGTCAACGGCCCCCGTCTACTCGCTGGCGGCCACGCTCGGGTTCGTCGTGCTCGCCGTCGGCGCTCAGGCGCCCATCGCGTTCATCCTCGCCTTCGTTCCGATGTTTCTCGTCGCCTTCGCCTATCGGGAGTTGAACCGCGCCGTACCCGATTGCGGGACCACCTTCACGTGGGCGACGAAGGCCTTCGGCCCCTGGGTCGGCTGGATGGGCGGATGGGGCGTCGCGGTCGCCGGAATGGTCGTCCTCGCCAATCTCGCTCAGATCGGCGGCAAGTACTTCTGGTTGCTCGTCAACCCGGAGATCGCCGAGAACGACCTCATCGTCACCGGGACCGGCGTCGTCTTCATCGCGCTCATGACGTTCATCAGCTACCGGGGCACCGAGATCGGCGAGAAGCTGCAGAACGTGCTGCTGGGCATCCAGTACCTCGCCCTGGCGGTCTTCGTCGTCGCGGCGATCGTGTCGCTCGCGACGGGCACGGCGCCGGAGGGCGCGACCGCCCCCGAACTGAGCTGGTTCAACCCGTTCGCCTTCGAGTCGGCCTCCGGATTCGTCGAGGCCATCCTGCTCGCCCTCTTCATCTACTGGGGGTGGGACACGTGCCTCGCTCTCAACGAGGAGACCAAGGACCCGGAGCGCACTCCCGGCCGGGCGGCGATCCTGTCGACGGTCATCCTGCTCGTGACCTATGTCGGGGTGACGGTCGCGGCGATGGCCTACGCGGGACTCGGGACGAGCGGCGTAGGACTCGGGAACGAGGACAACGCCGAGGACGTCTTCTTCGCGCTCAAGGACGCCCTGTTCGGCCCGTGGGCCTGGCTGCTCGTGATCGCCGTGATGGTGTCGGCGATCTCCTCGACGCAGACGACGATCCTGCCGACGGCGCGCGGCACCCTCGCGATGGCGACCTACCGGGCGCTCCCGCGGCGATTCGGCACCGTGCATCCGCGCTACCGGACCCCCGCGTTCTCGACGATCATCATGGGTATCGTCTCGACGGTCTTCTACGTCGGAATGACGATCATCAGCGAGGACTTCCTGTCGGATACGATCCTGTCGCTCGGCCTCGCGATCGCGTTCTACTACGCGATCACGGGGTTCGCGTGCGTCTGGTTCTTCCGTCGCACGCTGTTCGACTCCGCGCGCAACGTCGTCTTCCGCCTCGTGTTCCCGCTCGTCGGCGCCCTGCTGCTGACGGCCGCATTCGTGTTCTCCGCGATCGACATGGTCAATCCGGACTACGGGTACACGGTCCTCTTCGGAATCGGCGGGGTGTTCGTCGTCGGCATCGGATCCCTCGCGCTCGGCGTGGTCCTGATGGTGGTCTGGTCCTTCTTCGGGCGAGCCAGGCCGTTCTTCCGAGGGGAGACCCTGAACGAGGACACCGCCGTGCTGGTTCCCGAAGAGACGGTTCCGCCCAAGCGGTCCGTCGACGGGGGTCGCGCCTAGGGGGCGGGTTAGCATGTCGGGGTGCCGCTGACCCGACGACAGATCTATCGCCGTCGCAGGATCGTCGTGTTCGGGGGAGCGGGCCTCGCTCTTGCGGCCGGGTTCTACCTGCCGTTCACGCTCCTCGCCCCGGTCGGGGAGACCGACGCCGTCGTCGCGGAGCAGTCGATACCGGGCGCCGGCGCCCCCGCGATCGACTTCCCGCCCTACGGTGCGGCGGCGCTGGGGGCGGTCGGGTACGAGGGGGTCCTCGCGAGCGCGGGCACGCAGGACCCGCATCCCATCGCCTCCATCACGAAAGTCATCACCGCCCTCGTCGTGCTCGAGGCTCACCCGCTCGCCCTCGGCGAAGCGGGCCCGACGGCGACGTTCAGCGCCATGGATGAACAGTTCTACGCCGACATGATCGCCCAGGACGGAATCGTCGCTCCCGTCGCCGCCGGGCAGGTCATGTCGCAACGCAACATGCTCGACCTCGCCCTGATGGCCTCCGCCAACAACTACGCGCAGTCGCTGGCGGCGTGGGCGTTCGGATCGGAAGCGGCCTACGTGGACGCGGCTCGCGACTGGCTCCAGCGGAACGGGCTGGCGAGGACGACCGTGGTGGATGCGACGGGCATCCAGCCCGGCAACACGAGCACGGCAGCCGACCTGATCGAGCTCGCCAAGCTCGCGATCGCCCACCCCGTAGTCGCCGAGATCGTCGCCACGGGGACCGTCGAGGTGCCCGGAGTCGGGCTCGTGACCAATCGCAACGGGTTGCTCGGAGTCGACGGTGTCGACGGGATCAAGACCGGCACTCTCGACGAATCCGGTGCGTGCCTGCTGTTCGCGCAGGACTTCGCCGTCGGTGCGGAGACCGTCACCGTGGTGGGGGTCGTCCTCGGCGGACCCGACCACGACACGATCAACGCGGCCATTCGCGGGCTTCTGGCCCAAGCGGACTCGGGATTCCAGGAAGTCACGCTCGCGACCGCGCTCGAACCGCTCGGGGAGTACGAGACCCCGTGGGGGGACACCGCTCGAGCCGTCCCCGCCGAGACCGTCACGGCCGTCGTGTGGACCGGCGCCGAGATCGAGGAGGACGCCGTCGTCCAGCCCGTGGGGCTGGCCGAGTCGGGTACGGAGGTGGGGTCGGTCACCTACACCTTCGGGGAGAGCACCGTCACGGTGCCGCTCACCCTCGATTCCGACATCTCCGATCCGGGGCCCTGGTGGCGGCTGCTGAACCCGGCCGCCCTCCTGTGAGCGATCGCTTGCCGGGGATTCATCGTGCTCGTGCTGGGAGTTCCCCGCGTCGTCGGTCGCGATCGGGCGGCGCCGACTAGGCTGGCCCTATCTGAGCGACCCGCTCGCACCCCGTGGCTGTGAAGTCATTCGAACTTCCGAGGTCACGTGACTGCTGCTACGTCCCCCGAATCCGCTCGCATCATCCGCACCGGGCCGCGAGGCGTCGGCAACCCTGTGTCCGAGTTCTCCGCTCTCCTCAACACCGGTCGGGATGCGGGGCTGCTGCGCCGGCGCCGGTTGTTCTATCTCACGACATTCCTCGCCATCACGGCCGCCATGGTCGCCACGTGGTTCGGGGTCGTCCTCCTGCGCGACACGTGGTTCACCCTGATCCTCGCGGGACTCATGGGCATCCTCTTCACGCAGTACGCCTTCATCACCCACGAACTCGCCCACCGGCAGGTGTTCGCCTCGGGCAAGACGAACGACTTCGGCGGGCGGATCATGGCCGACCTCGTCGTGGGGATCAGCTACTCGTGGTGGATGGCCAAGCACACTCGGCACCACGCCAACCCGAACACGGTCGGCAAGGATCCCGACATCAAGCCGGACTTCATCGTCTTCCTGGAGCAGGACGCCACCGCCCGCACCCCGATCGGCCGGTTCTTCCAGCACCGACAGGGCTGGCTGTTCTTCCCGGTGCTCATGCTCGAGGGGATCAACCTTCACCGCCACGCGTTCCAGACCGTCTTCTCGAAGGGCAAAGTCGACAAGCGCGGCCTCGAGATCGTCCTGCTGACGGTGCGCAACGTCGGGTACGTGGCGGCGATCTTCGCCATCCTCCCGCTCGGGATGGCGTTCGCGTTCCTCGGGGTCCAGCTCGCGATCTTCGGCCTGTACATGGGCTCGTCCTTCGCCCCCAATCACAAGGGGATGCCCATCCTGCCGCGGGACTCGAAGGTCGACTTCCTCCGCCGGCAGGTTCTGACCAGCCGCAACATCGGTGGCGGCACGTGGGTGAACCACTTCATGGGCGGGCTCAACTACCAGATCGAGCACCACCTCTTCCCGAACATGCCCCGCCCGCACCTTCGCCGGGCCGGAGAGATCGTCCGCGAGTACTGCGAGAGCCGGGGCATCCCCTACGCGCAGGTGAGCGTCGTCCAGTCCTACGGGATCGTCATCCGCCACCTCAACAAGGTCGGACTCGGCGCCGACGGCGATCCCTTCGACTGCCCCGCGGCCGGTCGAGTGGGGTACAGCGGACTCGGCTAGAGGAACTCCGGCCGCTTCGGCTTCACGTCGTCGCCCGACGACTGGTGGCGGATGCGGCGCAGCACCCACGGCACGAGGTACTCGCGTGCCCAGCCGACGTCCTCGACCCGGGCCTGGCGCCACGAGACGCGGGGGAGCGGCTCGGGCTTGAAGGGCTCGAGCTCATTGGGCACGTTCAGGGCGTCGAGGACCATTCGCGCGATGGTGTGGTGGCCGACGGGGGAGAAGTGCAGGCGGTCGGGCGCCCACATCCGAGGATCCGACAGCTCGCGCAGCGCCCACATGTCGGCCACGATCGCGTCGTGCCGCTGGGCGATGGCCCTCAGGTTCTCGTTGTAGATAGCGACCTTGCCGCGCACGCGACGAAGCACGGGCGTCATCCCGATATCGGGGCCGTTGAACATGACCACCGTCGCGCCGTCGCTGCGAAGCTTCTCGATCAGCAGCTCGAAGCGCGCCGCGACGTCGTCCGGATCGGTACCCGGGCGGATGATGTCGTTGCCGCCCGCCGACACGCTGATGAGGTCCGGCTTGAGCTCCAGCGCGGAGTCGGCCTGCTCGTCGGCGATCTGCTGGAGGAGGCGCCCGCGGATGGCCAGATTGGCGTAGGCGAAGTCCTCGGTACCGGTGCTGAGAACCTCGGCGACCCGGTCAGCCCAGCCCCGGTGTCCGCCCGGGCTGTCGGGCTCCGGATCACCGATCCCCTCGGTGAACGAGTCACCGATCGCGACATACCTGCTCCACGGGTGCTGCTGTGCCATACATACAGCATTACTCACGAATCGAGAGGAATTCCAGCCGACCTTGTCGCGCGCGGGATCGTGCTGCCAAGCTGAGCACGCGGGGACGAACCGTTCCCCGCGAAACGATTGACTGGAGTAATCGACATGGGTTGGTTCGCCGTTCTCATCCTCGGCATCATCGCCGCCGTCATCGCGAAGCTCATCCTTCGCCAGCGCGTCGGATGGTTCCTCACGATCGTCCTCGGCGTCATCGGCGCCCTCCTCGGCGGATGGATCTCGCAGCTGTTCTTCGGACAGAACCTTCTCGATGCCAACGGCTTCTGGTCGCTGGTGTCGTGGTTCTGGGCCGTGCTCGGCGCCCTCATCGTGATCGGCATCTACGGGGCCCTCGCGGGGCGCCGCAGGTAGTTTCTCACCGCGAGTGAGGGCGGGGGTCACGGCCTCCGCCCTCAACTCTGTGTGGCGTCAGCCGTGCCTGCGATGATGGGGCTCATGGGCAAACAGGACGGCCGAGACCGTCGCGTGACCGCGGAGGACGTCGACTCGACGACCGCGCCCATCCTGCACGTCGACATGGACGCGTTCTTCGCGTCGGTCGAGCTGCTGGACCACCCCGAGCTCGTGGGCAAGCCCGTGATCGTCGGCCACAACTCGCCGCGATCCATCGTGACGGCGGCGACCTACGAGGCGCGCAAGTTCGGTGTCAACTCGGCGCTTCCGATGGCCATCGCGCTCCGGCGCTGCCCGCAGGCCATCATCCTCGAGCCGCACTTCGAGCGCTACCACCACTACTCGACGCAGGTCTTCGCCATCTGCGACGAGCTCACCCCCGCCGTCGAACGCCTCGGCATCGACGAGGCGTTCCTGGACGTATCGGGCGCCCGCACCGTCTTCGGCAATCCGCTCCAGGTCGCACAACTCCTGAGGCGTCGCGTGCGGGCCGAGACCGGCCTCGTCTGCTCCGTGGGGGCCGCCGCCACTAAGTTCGTCGCGAAGGTGGCGTCCGGGATGAGCAAGCCCGACGGGCTCCTCGTGATCCCCGAGGCGGACACGCTCGAGTTCCTGCATCCGCTGCCGATCGCGAAGCTCTGGGGCGTGGGCGCCAAATCGGAGGAGATCCTGCGGGGTCGCGGCCTGCACACGATCGGTGATCTCGCGCGGACCCCCGTGAGTCAGCTCGAGCGCGCCGTCGGGGATGCCGCCGCGCACCGCCTCCACGACCTCGCGTGGGGTCGCGACCCGCGCCGAGTGCAGGCCGGCGCCGACGAGAAGAGCATCGGCCACGAGATGACGTTCTCCACGGACGTCACCGACGGCGCCGTCATCCACCGCGAACTGCTGCGCATGTCCAGCATGGTCGCGGTCAGGCTCCGCAAGCACGGCGTTCGAGCGCGGACCGTCGTTCTCAAGCTCCGTTTCGACGACTTCACGACGATCACGAGATCGCGCACCATTCCCGAGCCCACCGACCTCGGGCGGCAGGTGTACGACGCGGTCCGCGCCATCTACGACTCCCTGCGCAACGATCGACCGGTTCGACTCGTCGGAGTACGGGCGGAGCAGCTCCAGGACCCTGCAGGCACCCTCCAGGCCCTGTGGGACGACACTGACGGGTGGCGCGAGGCCGAGCAGGTGATGGATGCCGCGAGCGAGCGGTTCGGCCGGGGAGCGGTCACCCCCGCCCGACTCCTCGGCCACCGCTCCGAGAATCGACCCCGACTGGGCCAGCGCGACTGAGGTCCCGGGGTGCACGGCGGTGTCACCGGGCTCGGGTAACGTCTTATCAAGTGAACACGCCCTCGCTGCCCGGCCCCACCGTGGGCACGTTCGCAGCGGAGCACCTGTCGCCGGCGTACCCGGAGCGCGCCGCCCGCGGCACCGCATCGAAGCTTCGAGCGTGGCAGGCGGAGGCGCTCGACGCCTCCTTCGAGCGGGAGCCCCGGGACTTCCTGGCCGCGGCCACGCCCGGCGCCGGGAAGACCACGTTCGCGCTTCGACTCGCGGTGGAGCTCATCGCCCGCCGCGTCGTGGACCGCGTCACCGTCGTCGCTCCGACCGACCACTTGAAGCGCCAGTGGGCCGACGCCGCGCACCGGGTGGGACTCCGGCTCGACCCGACGTACTCCAACGGCGGAGCGTGGGGCGGCAGGCGCTACCACGGGATGGCCGTCACCTACGCGCAAGTGGCGGTGCGCGCATCCCTCCATCGCGAGATCACCGAGTCGGCCCGCACGCTCGTCATCCTCGACGAAGTCCACCACGCCGGCGACGCGCTCAGCTGGGGAGACGCGATTCGCGAGGCGTTCGAGACGGCGACGCGCCGGCTCTCGCTGACGGGCACCCCGTTCCGCAGCGACACCTCGCCGATTCCCTTCGTGACCTACGTCCGCGACGAGCGGGGCATTCGAACGTCGCGAACGGACTACAACTACGGCTACGGGCGCGCGCTCTCCGATGGCGTCGTGCGCCCCGTCATCTTCCTCGCGTACGCGGGGCGCATGCGCTGGAGGACGCGCATGGGCGACGAGATGGAAGCCCGGCTCGGGGAGGGCGACACCCAGGACGTCACGGCTCAGGCCTGGCGCACGGCCCTCGACCCCTCGGGCGAATGGATGCAGTCGGTCCTTCGGGCAGCGAACACGCGGCTCACCGAGGTCCGCCACGCGATTCCGGATGCAGGGGGTCTCGTGATCGCGACCGACCAGCAGTCAGCCCGCGCGTACGCAGCGCTCCTCTCCGGGATCACGGGCGAGGAGGCCACGGTCGTGCTGTCCGATGAGAAGGCCTCGTCAGCCCGCATCGACGAGTTCGCCGCCAACGAGCGACGGTGGATGGTCGCCGTGCGCATGGTGTCGGAGGGAGTGGACGTTCCGCGGCTCTCCGTGGGGGTGTACGCGACGTCGGCCTCGACGCCGCTCTACTTCGCTCAAGCCGTCGGGCGCTTCGTGCGGGCGCGGCGTCGCGGGGAGACGGCATCGATCTTCCTTCCCACGGTCCCGTCGCTCGTGTCGCTCGCGACTCAGCTGGAGCTCGAGCGCGATCACGCTCTCGATCGCGAACGATCCGACGACCAGTTGCTCGATGACGAGCTCCTCGACCGCGAGAACCGTGAACAGGCGACCAGCGACGAGCTCACCGACGAGTTCACGTGGGAGGCGATCGAGTCCGACGCGAACTTCGACCGGGTCTTCTTCGACGGGGACGAGTTCGGGTCGGCCGCGTTCTCCGGCAGCGATGAAGAGCTCGACTTCCTCGGGCTCCCGGGGATCCTCGAACCGGACCAGGTGAAGGAGCTCCTCCGGCAGCGGCACGCGCGCCAGCAGCGCCGCTCCGCCGCGCGCCCTCGGGATGAGCAACCGCAGCAGCCGCCGCCCCTGTACCGCACCCTCAAGGAGCAGCGCACGCTCCTGAACTCACTGGTGGGGATGCGCGCGAAGCTCTCGGGGGAGCCCCACGGACTGATCCACGCCGAACTCCGCCGCGTCTGCGGGGGACCCGCCGTCGCGCAGGCGTCCGTCGCCCAGCTCCAGGCGCGCATCGATTACCTGCGCCGGGGGCTGCGCTCGTAGCCCGTCGTGCAATGAGAAACGCCCCGGTATGGACCGGGGCGTTTCCTTTACTGAACTGTACCTATGACCGCCGTTCCGCGACATTGAGGGGCAATGATGCGGCGGTGCGGGTTGGGAATCAAGATCAGATGGGGCGGATGTTC
>SXGT01206973.1_pt1 | contig 10950 bp, 10 predicted proteins | sample 3176221 | NCBI WGS metagenome assembly SXGT01 (sample SAMN11356862, study PRJNA531348) | freshwater metagenome | isolation source: freshwater sample F1-120 | place: China: Fuxian Lake, Yuxi | collected 2017-12-25
CCTCTTAGTAAACCAAGAGTTTCCATTTTCGATAAAACGTCGCCGATTGTTTTTGTGAATCAGTTTTTAACGAGATTAACTCAGTCTCGGCATGCTCCTTCTATCCAATCAACGCCTGTCAAATCCAGGTCGGGCCCATATTTTCAAAGAACTATAATACAAATATAATACAAAATTTTATATTTGACAATATATTTATAAATATATGAAAAAAAGATTTTTAGTCGAGGAAGATTATGACGATTTAGATGATTTTAGAAAAATCCTTCTTCTAAATAAAAAAAAGTTAGATTATAATGACGTTGAGTTCTATAATAAAAATGGAAAGTCATTTGATAATACAATAGAACTTACAAATGAAGGTATATTATTTCACTTTGATGACTTAGAGCAGTTTTTAATATTTTTTTTTCAAGAAACATACGAAGAAGGAAGTGATGGTGAATGGGATGCACGGAATTATGACAGTATGTATTATGGATCTTATAGTTTTTATGATGAATGTGATGATAGATCTAGGGATAATTTTGTTGAGGGATATTCTTTTGGGTATATGTGCGATACTGCAATCAGAAAACTAAAAAAACTAATAGAAATCATAGACCCAAAATTTTCTAAACAATTTATAGAAAATAATGGAATAATCAGAATTGACCACAGGGGCGATAAAATTGCACAATTATTGATTACAGTTTTTGGTAGAGACATCGAATACGAAATTAGTGATATTATTTGCGAGGGTAAAGATAGAGCATCAACAGAAGGAGCTACAAACTTAATTAAAGAAACATTTTGTCATGGTTTAAAACCCTTTGGGATAATAAATTATTCTGGTCGTTTAGAAAGGTGTTTTTCTACTTATTTTATAAGTTGGGGTAATTTGGTTCAAATGTACATTGATAAAGGAGAATTTGACGAACCTATTCTTGATTTAATGTTTTCTAATATAGAAAAAAACTTTAAAAATCATCCTCCAGTTCCTTATGAAATTGAAGATTATGTTTTTGATAATAAAAAATTTGAAGACTATTCTTGTGATAAATTTGAAAATTTGATTGACGGTTATATTGAAAAGGCTTATGAAGAATTTTCTCCTGATTATTTAAAAACTTTAAAAAAAATAAATAGTCTTGATTTATTTAATTTAAAAACAATTCCAAATACAAACTATCAAGTAATTGCTAAAAGTATAAATCCTGAAACATTAAAAATAAGTTATGAAATTTCAGAAAAAGGAAGATCTTGGGAAAGGCAATCAGGTATTTCCGACTTAAATAGTTTTATTGCAATTGCAACACAACCAGGTTTATTTAGTCCTATGGATTTTAGAATTGACCCAAGGCAACTAAAAAAAATAAATTAGTATTTTTTTAATAATCGATCTTTAATTATTTCAAAAAGATATGGTAAATCATCTTCAGAAATAAAAAGTTCATTATTGTCGTACGCGTCAGATATGATAATACCATCCTTTTGTTCGATAACATTTATTGTTTCTAACTGATGTAAATCATCTTCTAAATATTCTTCGTATTCATCTCCATCAATATCTATTAAAGAGTTCATAATTGTGTTAGAGGTGTATACGATAGGTTTGTAGATATACTCATACTTTTTTAATCCAAGAGTTTCAACCATTTTTTTTCCGATCTCTATTGCATTATATACATCATCAATAGAAACAAACTCTGAAGTAGAATGCATGTTGTAATATCCACAAGATATATTAATACAAGAAACATCCGATTTCTTTTTCAACTGTGATATATCAGTATATGGATGAGACTGAATTAACATCTCATTCCCAAATGATTCCTCAATAACATTTAGTGTTTTTTTAAAAAATTCTCCTTCACGATCAAACAAACGAACTCCTGAACAAATCTCGGAGATTAAATGGTTTCCGGGCGCATCATATTGTGTTATATATCCAACATCCTTTAAAAATTTTTCATCACACTTTGATGATCCGTGACAACCCGTTTCTTCCGAAACAAAAAGTCCAATTTTTACTTTATCTAAAGTTTTTAATAACTCTAAACAGATAAAAATACCACATTTATCATCACCACCAATACCTGTAGGGTTACCATCTTCAGTATATGCTTTCAGGCATGAAACCTCATCACTACCAAAAGACTTTCCAAAAGTATTAGGTCTTACAATATTTTCTTCTTTTATTACAATCTTATCTACTTTTTGGTGGACAGTATCAGTATGAGCAATAAACATTGGGTATGACTCATCATATGATAAAACTCCTTTTGTTGCGTAAACGTTTAACATTTCGTCTATATAATAAGTTACACCTGATATTTGATCTAACTCAGAACATATGTATTTCACCATATCCTCTTCTTTATATGTTTTTGATGGTATTGAAAGAAGTTCTTTAAATTTATTTAGATTCATTTTAAATTGTTTCTACAAAGATAGTAAAAAAAGTTTTAATTAAAAAATTAATGTTTTTTTATTCTTGTTTTTTTAACTTTTTCTTTATTATTAGAAACCACAACTTCGTTGTTTTCTACTTTTAAAACATACTCTTTATCCTCTTCAATTTGCATCATTAAGATTTTTTCTGAGATAAGGTCCTCAATTTTATCTTGGATTGCTCTTTTAATTGGTCTAGCCCCAAATGTTTCATCGAACCCTACTTTGGAAATGTAATCGATGAGATCTTGATTGTAGGTAAACACATAACGTTTTTCCAAAACCCTACTCAACAACTTGTCAACTTCAAGCTTGGTAATACTATCAATATGCAATTTTTCTAAAGAATTAAAAATGATGACATCATCGATACGATTTAAGAATTCAGGGGCAAAAAATTTCTTTAACTCTTTTTTTAAAACTTCTTGTTTCTCTTCCTCCATTACAACTTCACTTTTGTTGGTTTTGAATCCGACACCAGACCCAAAGTCCTGTAGTTTTTTCACCCCAATATTCGAAGTCATAATAATTAAACAGTTTTTAAAGTTAATTTTGCGACCTAATGAATCAGTGATATGACCATCGTCTAATAATTGTAGTAATGTAGAAAAAATATCCTTATGAGCCTTTTCTATTTCATCAAATAGTACAACAGCATACGGTTTATTTTTTACTTGTTCGGTCAATTGACCTCCTTGATCGTGACCAACATAACCTGGAGGAGAACCAATTAAACGAGAAATTGTGTGTTTTTCTTGATATTCACTCATGTCTACACGAATCATGTTATCTTCACTACCAAATATTTCTTGAGCTAATTGTTTTGCTAAATATGTTTTACCAACTCCTGTAGATCCTAAGAAGATAAACGAACCGATTGGTTTATTTGGGTCTTTAATTCCCATTCTGTTTCTACGAATTGCTTTTGAAATTTTATCAACGGCTTGTTCTTGTCCTATTACTTTAGAATTTAAATTATCATTTAAATTAATAAGATTATTCCTTTCATCAACATTGATGTTAGAAATTGGAATTTTTGTCATATTTGAGACAACTTCATAAATCACATCTTCAGGAATTGTTCTTTTACTACTACGCAAATGGTCTTCGAATTTTTTCTTTTCCTCCTCAAGTTTTGTGATAACACTTTTCTCACGATCACGAAGTTGTGCCGCTTGTTCGTAATCTTGTCTTTTAATTACACCAAGTTTTTCTTGTTTAATTTTAGTTGCTTCTTCCTTAAGATCTTCAATTTGTTGCGGAAGTTTGATGTCTATTTGCATTCTCGCACCAACCTCATCTAATATATCAAATGCTTTATCAGGAAACTCACGATCGGTAATGTAACGATCTGCCAGCTCTACAAAAGTTTTAAGAGTGTGGTCGTCATAAGTTACTTTATGGTGATCTTCGTATTTAGATTTACTTAACTTTAGAATTTCGAATGTTTCATCTTTAGTTGAAGGATCTACAACTACTTTTTGAAATCGTCTTTCAAGAGCACCGTCTTTTTCAAAATTTGTACGGTATTCATCCAAAGTAGTTGCTCCGATACATTGAATTTCGCCGCGAGAAAGCGATGGTTTAAAAATATTCGACGCATCCAAAGAACCTGAGCTGTTACCAGCACCTACAATAGTGTGTATCTCATCAATGAACAAAATAATGTTGGGGGATACCTGAAGTTCCTCAATAATAACTTTCATACGTTCTTCGAACTGCCCGCGATACTTAGTTCCCGCAACCAATGAATTCATCTCTAAACAAACAATTCTTTTGTCTATCAAAGTTTTAGGGCATTCACCATTATGAATCATCATTGCTAGTCCCTCAACAATTGCAGTTTTACCCGCACCAGGTTCACCAATTATTATGGGGTTATTTTTTTTCCTTCTTGAAAGAATTTGAGCAATTCTTAATATTTCCTTTTTCCTTCCGATAACAGGATCTAATTTACCCTCTTCAGCAAGTTTGTTTAAATCTTTACTGAAATTATCCAACACAGGAGTCCCATTATCGCTTTTTTTCTTTACTTTATCGTTACCTTCATCCATAAATTCTAACATACTTTTCTTTTTACAAAATATTAAACATAAGAAAACAAAAAGTACATTTTTGACAAAATAACAAAAAGTTCTTGACTATGTGACAAAATGTCAGTATCTTTAAAATGGCACAAAATTAGATAAAAACAAATAAAAATAAAAAAATAAAAACAAAATGAAATTAAACTATGGGAAAAATTATTGGAATTGACTTAGGAACAACTAACTCGTGTGTTGCATTGATGGATGGTAAAGAACCTATTGTCATCGCTAACAGTGAAGGAAAAAGAACTACACCATCAATTGTTGGGTTCATAAAAGATGGTGAAAGAAAAATTGGAGATCCGGCAAAACGGCAGGCAATTACGAACCCTGACAAAACTATATACTCAATCAAAAGATTTATGGGAAGATCTTTCGATGAGGTTAAAAACGAAACAAGTAAAGTCCCATACAAAATAGTGAAAAAAAATAATTCACCAAGTGTAAAAATAGAAGACAGAACTTATTCTCCACAAGAAATCTCAGCGGCAATACTTCAAAAAATGAAACAAACAGCTGAAGACTATTTAGGTCAATCTGTTACAGAAGCTGTTATTACAGTTCCGGCATACTTCAACGACGCTCAACGACAAGCAACAAAAGAAGCTAGCGAAATCGCAGGCTTAACAGTAAGAAGAATCATCAACGAACCCACTGCCGCAGCGTTGGCATACGGACTCGACAAAATGTCTAAAGACATGAAAATTGTAGTATTTGATTGTGGTGGTGGAACACACGATGTGTCTGTTTTAGAACTTGGGGACGGTGTATTTGAGGTACTATCAACTGATGGTGATACTCACCTCGGTGGAGATGACTTCGACCAAGCTTTAATTGACCATTTAGTTTCAGAATTCAAAAAAGATAACGGAATGGATATTTCAAAAGACCCTATGGCACTTCAAAGACTTCGTGAGGCTAGTGAGAAGGCGAAAATTGAATTGTCTTCTTCACCACAGACTGAAATTAACCTTCCGTATGTAACTGCGGATTCTACAGGCCCTAAACATCTTGTGGTTACAATCACAAAATCTAAATTTGACCAGTTGACACAATCTTTGGTTGATAGAACAATTAAACCCTGTGTGTCGGCATTAAAAAATGCTAAATTAAAACCTAGTGATATTGACGAAATTATTTTGGTTGGTGGATCTACTCGTATTCCGGCAATTCAGGAAGCAGTTAAGAAATTATTTGGAAAAGAACCATCAAAGGGTGTAAATCCTGATGAAGTAGTTGCTTTAGGTGCTGCGATTCAAGGAGGAGTATTAGCTGGTGATGTAACCGATGTATTATTATTAGATGTTACACCACTGTCATTAGGTATAGAAACTATGGGTGGAGTATTCACAAAATTAATTGACTCTAACACAACAATCCCAACAAAAAAATCAGAAGTATTCTCGACAGCATCTGATAATCAACCAACAGTTGAAATCCATGTATTACAAGGGGAAAGGTCCATGGCTAATGATAACCGAACGATTGGCAAATTCAATTTAGAAGGAATTCCACCATCTAGACGAGGAACTCCTCAGATTGAGGTAACATTTGACATAGACGCTAACGGTATAATTAATGTTTCGGCAGTTGATAAAGCCACTAACAAAGTACAATCTATCAGAATTGAATCATCTTCAGGTTTGTCAAAAGAGGAAGTTGAAAGAATGAAACAAGAAGCAGAAATGAATGCAGAATCTGACAAAAAACTTAAAGACGATGTTGATACTTTGAACTCGGCAGATTCTTTAATGTTTCAGATAGATAAATCATTAGAAGATCTTGAAGGAAAAATTACTGAAGAGGAAAAATCTGATATTGACTCAAAGATTCAAAAATTAAGAGAAGCTTATACCAAAAAAGAAATCTCCGAAGTAAAGTTATTGATGGAAGAAGTAAACAAAAAATTTCAAGAAATAAGTCAAAAGTTATATGAACAAACAAATCAGACAAAACCAAATGACGAAGTTAAATCTGAGGACTTTCAGAATGTAGAATTTGATGAAGTAAAATAATTAAAAACTTTAATCCACCTTCGGGTGGATTTTTTTTTTAAACATATTTATGATAATGAAATCATGGGAAAAATTTATAATCCAATTAGAACTTACAAAAGACATAGAAAAAACTTATTTAAAAATGAGAAAAATTTTTAAAAGAGAAAAATGGAACGAAGATGATTTATTAAGACCTCCATATTATCCAAATGATTTGATGAGACTTTTTCAGAAATTTTCAGAAGAACGTGATGAAATATTTAAAACTTTAATTGATTATGGGTTTAAAGTTGATAATTTGTCACTATCATATTTTATAAAAAATAAACTAAAATTAATAGATAATCAAACACCTTTAAACTAAAAATTATGTCTATAATAAGTGAAACAATAATTGGAACTAAAATATTCAACGATATCGAATCATCAAATATTGTTAGAACACAATATGATACAACAACTAAAAAAATGATTGCAGAATTCAAAAATGGGTCTCGATATGAGTATGATGATATACCACATCAAAAATATACTCAGTTTAGAATGGCAAAATCACAGGGTAATTACTTCAACACTAATATTTCAAAAGTTTATAAATACACTAAAGTATAATTAGTAGGTATTTATTAGTATGACTGATACTGATATAATTAAGAGTTTTGAATCTCAAGACAACCTAAACCCCAAAATTTGGGATAAAGATGGCAAGTCATATATTATGAAATTAGAAGTAAGAGAAAAATTATTAGAAATTTCAAATATTTTTATTGATTCGTTAGGTGTAGATGTCATTATAACTGACATTATAATGATAGGGTCATTAGTTAACTACAATTGGTCCAAGTACTCTGACATTGATTTACACATAGTTGTCAATTTTAATCAATTTCCTGAAAACTCAAAAGATCTTTACTTAGAATTTTTTGATTTGAAAAAAATTATTTTTAACCAAAAACATAATATAAAATTATTTGATTATGATGTTGAATGTTTTGTTCAAAGTGAAAATGAAAAAACATTCAGTAGTGGAATATATTCTATCTTATATAATATGTGGACTAATCAACCAAAAAAACAAATATCTAAAAACATAGATCAAGAATTATTGAAACAAAAATCAAAACAATGGATGCGTATAATCGATGGAATAGGTGAAAATATTAAAGATGAGGAACCCGAAGAGATTAAATCTATAGTTAAAAACTACAAAGAAAAATTAAAAAATTTTAGAAATTGTGGTTTAGAAAAAGGTGGAGAAATGTCCTTAGAAAATTTGGTATTTAAGTTACTTAGAAGAAATGGTTACATCGAAAAGTTATACGATATACCTACTGAAATTATTGACAAAAAACTATCAATGAATCAATAAATAACGGGAAATACAAATAATTATATTTATTGGTATATTTATTAAGAAAAAATAATTCACATTAAATAAAAAAATAACATGGGAGGAATTAAACCTATTGGTAGTGAAAAACTTGAGGGAATGGATAAAATAAGACGAATAATTGATATTGCTCGTTACAATGAAAATATTCCTCAAGCAGTAAATGAAACAAGCTCAACTGAATATAGTATTTTGTTAGCTGACGGAAATACATATATGATAGAAAAAGAAAGACAAGGATATATTATAAAAGTCGCAATCAACGAATCAGATAACGACTATATTGAATCTATGAGGTCAAGAAAGTATTTTTCTTCTTATTCACAAGCTTTGAAGCGATTAAATTTTATGACTAAGGAAATCAATGTCCTTCATAAAAATGAAGAAGGTACCTCGCTGATTGGCGAGCAAAAAAAAAAGTTCATACTAAAGACTAAAAAAACACCTAAAAATGAACCTGTGGATAAAACGATTCCCTCACCTGATGGGAGTCTTTCTCCAACAACTCCCCCGCCTCCGCCAGCAGATATGGGATCACCTGAAGAGGGTTTACCGCCACCGCCAGCAGATATGGGATCACCTGAAGAGAGTTTACCGCCACCGCCAGCAGATATGGGATCACCTGAAGAGGGTTTACCGCCACCGCCAGCAGATATGGAGTCACCTGAAGATGGTTTTGAGGAAACAGAACCTGAAATGGATGATGAAGATGAGGGTGAAACGGGTGACGAAATAGAGAAAAAACCCAAAAATAAAAAAGTTTCAGATCTCAAAAGGATACAAATTCTTGTTGGCAAGTTAGCACAAAAAATTAGAACGTACGAGGAGGACAAAGAACTGTCTCCTAAAGAAATCAAATATATAATTAATTCAATTTTATCCGCAATAGATGTTGAAGTTTTAGATGAAGACGATATTGAACAAATTATTGATAAATTAGAGGGTACTGAAGAAAAAGATGACAGTGAAGACGAAGATGTTCCATTTGATGAGACTGAGGTTGAACCAGAACCACCTATAGAACCAGAAATGTCGGAGGATTTTGACACATACGGTGATGCATTTGCAAACTATTTTGGGGGTGCTTTTGCAGGTCAAGGTTCCAAAGTTTTGAGACAGGAAGAAGAAAGTAATGATGAATATCACAAAGAAAGAAGAAAAAACTATAGAAGTCAATATACAGATAAAGGCCATTTGCAACACGGCACATTTAATGAATCATCAGTGGATAAAGTTTTATCAAGATATATTATTCTCAATGAAGAAGAAAATCGTCAACACAAATTAAATCAGGAAAAAAAAACTAACCTGAGTTATAGAGTCAACAAAAAAAATATTATTAAACTTTCAGAGTCTGCAAATCAGTTAGATACCGCTTTAGAGTATATCAGAGTAAACCCAAGAGTAAAATTGATAGGAATATCTAATAAAGGTAATTTAATTTTCAAAGAAGGAATAAACGAAGTTAAAATTACAAAATTAGGTAGGCTGATATGAGTTTTTTAGTTTATATAAATGGTTTAGGTTCAAACTATAAAGGGGATAAAATTTACGAATTTATTTTTTCTGAGTCATTAGAAGTTTTCGGTGAAAATTGGGAATCTAAACCTGCAAATGGATACCCTTTCCCGCCTGACATTAAGTATATTCAAAAGGTAGGAACATTGATAAGCGACGTTGTGGAATTAGAATTAGTACAAAACTCAGATTTATTTTCTTTAATAGACTCAATGGATGGTGTAATATCTTTGGGTTGGGAAAAAGAAAACGAAATCAAAGATTTTTCTCATATAAAAAGATTAGTGTTCCTATTTGGTGAAGAAGAAAAAAAGGTAAAAGACAAATTATATGAAAGAGATATAGTATTACAGTTCGAAAAAAAAGTTGTGTATGAAAACTAAAAAAAATTTTATTTTTTTAATAGAAAATGGAATTTCTCACGGATTGATTTTTAAAATGACTAATAATCAAGTAAAAGTTTTAGTTGAAAAATTCAAAAAAATGAAAAAAAGTGAATCTAAAGAACAAGTTGAAAAAAAACAAAAAGAAACAATAACTATCGGTCCACAAGGTGGTAAGGCTATGGTTGGCCAAACTGAAATCAATTTGACACCCGCCCCAAACAAACCAGGTTATTTTGAGATTTCTGAAAAGGAATTATCTGAAGATACTGCTATGGATTACGCAACTGGATACAACCCAAATGAAGAAGGTGGTAATTTAGGTAAAGGTAACAAAAACCCTCAAGACTATGGAAAAGATGATCCTAACGGTATAATTGACGGAATGCCAACTGAAGGTGAATTAAGAGAAAAATTTGAATCAAAAGCACAACAAGGTTTATTTTGGGCTCGTTGTAAAAAGTGCTCATCAAAAAATTGTAAGTGGTGTAAAATGGCAAAAGAATTCTCTGATTCAACGTCAAAAAAAGAATACAAAAAATTACCAGAAAAAAAACATCCCGAAAAAACTTTGCAATACAAAAAAACAAAAACTAATGAGGGTATTCAAAAATTTTTAGAAAAAACAATTTTAAAATTAGTGGAGGACAATATTGAGCCAAAAATGTCCAAAAAAGAACTTTTGGGGTCGATTAAAAAAAAATCTAAAAAAAATAATTCTATGATAATTCGTAGACCCAAAAAAGTGTCTATGTTTTCCGACGAAGCACCTACAAACCTCCCAATCGCAAAAATGTTTTCGATAGGTAAAAAGTAACCTTTACAACAAATCCCTTAAATTGATATTTATTACATATGGGTTTAACTAAAGAACAAGTTATGATTGAGTATGCAAAGTGTATGAAAGATACAACTTATGCCTTAAGAACGTATTTACAAACTTATGACAATACAGTTTCAAAATATGTACCATTAGAGTTATTTCCTGATCAAATTTCATTATTAAAAGATTATGAAGATTACGAAGAAAATATTGCCTTGAAATATCGACAAGCTGGCGTATCAACGGTAACTGCCGCTTGGGTGTCAAAAAAATTAGTATTTGCAAAAAAAACACAACCTGAAAAAATATTAATAATTGC
>SXGT01510799.1_pt1 | contig 10949 bp, 12 predicted proteins | sample 3176221 | NCBI WGS metagenome assembly SXGT01 (sample SAMN11356862, study PRJNA531348) | freshwater metagenome | isolation source: freshwater sample F1-120 | place: China: Fuxian Lake, Yuxi | collected 2017-12-25
CAGCGCGTCGGCCAATTCGTCGGCCAGCCGCTTCAAGCGGCGCGCGTAATCGAGTCCGGCGACCGGGTCGTGGATGGAGCAAGGACCGACCACGGCGAATACCCGCCGGTTCCGGCGGTCGAGTATGCCGCGCAGGGCGGCGCGGCCGGCCAGCACGGTGCGCGCGGCGGCCTCGGTCAGGGGTACGCGCGCCTTGATGGTGGCGGGCGGAGCCATGAGTTCCAAGGATTCGATGTTGAGATTTTCGGTGAGAGCGATGGTCATGGGTGAACCTGGGCAGGGGTTGATGTCGAATGGCCGGAGTTTCGAGCCTGGGGGAGCTTCCATCCCGCTGGGGATTATAGGCAAAGCTTTCCTGGGCTTGGGAGCCGGCCCGGCCTCGATTTCAAGGCGGTGCCGGCGCGGGTGGAGCGGCCGATGCCATTTCCGAGGCTGGGTTTTTGGCGGGCTCGGGCGGTTCCTCGAACTCGTCGGGGAGTTGTCCGGGGGGCTCGCCGTCCGCCTCGAAATCGGGTTCATCCCGGATTTCCTCCGCCTCCGAGGTATCTTCCATGGGTTCTTCCCAGGCCGCTAAGGCGGGTTCGGGGCTGGATTGGGCGGGCGTTTCCGCCGAAACGGGATGCCCGGATTCCGCGGCCTCGAATTCCGGTTCCTCTGTTTCACGCGAATCCTCCGGGGATGCATCGGTGGCTGCTTCCCGATCGGCCAAACCGCGTTCCGGCGTATCCTCGGGAAAGTCTTCCGCGGTTTCTTCCCATGCCGCCGAGAGAGCTTCCGTTGCATCCGGAGGCTCCGGAGTGGGTGGGTTGTCTTTCTCCATCGGTAAGAACGCCCGGGGTTCCTCGTCGAACATGGTCCGCGTCGATTGGGTTTCCCCGTGTGCCGGCGGTTCCGATTCCGGTTCCATCCATTCCGGAGGCATGGGCGGAGTGCCGCGCGCTTCCGCAAGCAGCGCCATTTGCTGATCCAACAGGCTGGCGAGCGGCCGATGTAGCGATTCCAAGCCGGCCATGTCGCCGTGCGCCAGGGTCGTGACCAGATTCCGCAGGAATTCCCTTTCCTCCGCCAACAGGGCCTCGCTGGTCCGCTCGGCGTCCCGGTCGCTCATCCCATGCAGGGCTTCCAGGCCTTGCCGCAGTTCGAACCGGCGTTGCTCCGCGTCGCCGGCCACGTTATCGAGCAGTTTTTCCAGCGCGCCGAGCATTCCCCGCGCGCGCCGCCTCTGGGCGACCATCAGCGCTAGGGCGAGGATAGGCGTGGCTATCGCCAGTTCGCCCAATAACAGCCAGCCCAACGAGTTCATGGCTGGTCCCGGCCCGAGGCGGCGCCGCCGGTCGGCGATTCGGGCGGGAATTGGGCCTCGGCGGATTGGAGCACCCGCCTGAATACCGCGAACACCCTGTCCAGGCTGTCGCGCAATTCCTTGGCCGTGCGGGCGGAGCCGAACATCCTCGCGTACTCGTTGGACACGTCGTCGAGCGCCTCCATGGCCGCCGACAATTGTTCCTTGGCGGAGTCCGCCTCGGCCTGGGCGCGGAGAAGTTCGGCTTCCAGTTTGGCGACCCGCGCGTCCGGGGCGGCTTCGCGGCGCGGAGCCTGCTCTAGGAGACGCCCGATCAGGCGGCAGTACGGTTCGGAGAGTCCCCGCACATGCCTATCGATTTCGGCGAGCTTCAGGGGATCCTGGCTCAGGAAGGCTTGTATGGCCTGCCGGTAAAGCGCCTTTTCCTTGCGCAGGACTTCTTCCACGGTCGCGCTACGCAGGGTTTCGTCCAGCAATTCGGCGCTTTCCGACAGCGCGTTGGCAAGGCGTTGCTCGTGCGCCACGTCCTCGTGGTTGATGCGGTTCACCAGGGCGGTGGCGTGGTCGCGGTCGTCGCGGCCTTTTCTCGACCTCCTGTAGATCAGCAGGATGAGCACGCCCAGCAGGGCGACGATGGCTTCCGCGGCCAGCACGGCGGTCAACAAGGGGATTTCTATCATGGCGGTATCCATCTGCATGGGATGCGCGTGGTTCAGGGTGACAATTTGCCCAACAATTTGGCGATGGTGGCTGCCTTGTGCTGTTTGATCTTGCGATAGAGGAAATACCCGGCGCCCAATAGCGCGATATTGATGCCGATGGCCTCCGCTAGGGTGATCGGCCAGTTCGCGCCGCCGGGCTGGCTTGGCGCGGATTCCGGATCAGCCGGTTCGGGATGCGCGGGCGTGGGTTCGGGGTGCTCGGATGCCGGTTCGGGCTGCGCGGGCGCTGGCTCGGGGTGCGCGGGCGCGGGTTCGGGGTGCGCGGGCGCGGGTTCGGGGTGCGCGGGCGTGGGTTCGGGGTGCGCGGGCGTGGGTTCGGGATGTTTCGGTGCCTCGGGATGCGCTTCCTCTCGCCTAGGCATTGCCCCCGCCGTGCCTTCGAGAACCAGCGGTTTGATCGGAATCGCGATGCTCTTGCCGTCGGAGGTTTTGCCCGTGGCGGAAAAATTGACGATCCCGTGCCCCTCCGGTGTCGGTAGGGGCAGGCTGAAGCGCCAGGCGGCCTCGTGGCGTTCGGGATTTAGTTCTCCGGGTGGATGGCCGGGTCCGGCCAGATTAGCGCGCACGCTGAAGCTATCGGGTGCCAATGATCCCGGGTTCGGAGTTAGGGTCACGATCAGCCGATCCGGCTCGGCTTCGGTATCGCTCGCGGTTTCGACCCGGACCAGATCTTCCATGAGATGGAAGGTTTGGGTGGATTGGCGTTGAAAGGTCTGGCCGTCGGCGGTGACGGTCAGTGTGTAGGTGCCGGGGCGGGGCGCGGGGTCCAGGTGGAGGGTGAAGCCGCCGGGATGCTTGGGATCTTGGGGCATGGGCAATTCGCGGGGTTCCGCGCCATCGGCCAGACTGGCGCCGACCTTGAGCAGGTTCAGAAAATCCTGTCTGTCCAGGGGCTGGCCTTTTTCGCTGAAGGTGGCGGTGATGGCCGGCAGGTTGCCGGGCATCACGAAATTGGGAATGGGCGTGACCTCCATTTTGAGGTGGGTCACGATCAGCACCCGGTTGTCCGGATCGCTGTCCGCCAGCAACTTCCAGGTGCCGGTGGGCGGGTGGCTAACGGTAATCAGGTCGAAGCCCGGCTCATGCGCCCAGCGGGTATTCGGCGGCGTTTGTGCTTGGGTGATTTCGCCGCCGTCGGGTTTCGCCAAGCGGGTCGGCTTGGCATCCGGCCGCAGCAAGGCGAGCACGGTGAATTCCTCGATCCCCGCGTCCACCTTGAATCGGTTGTCCAGGAGCGGCAAGCCGTCTCGCGGCGCCACCTTGCCGAATAAGCGCGCGAAGCAGCGCTGTAGCGCCTCGGCGGAGCCGGCGGTTTCGCTCCAGCCGTCGGTGGCGAGCGAGAGTTGCCTCAAAAGCTCCCGGTCGGATTGCTCGGAGAGGGCGATGGTGTCGATATGCGCGCCGGCCATCTGGAGTCTGGGCAGTATCTCGGACACGATGCGGGAACGGGAGGCGGTGCTGGCCTCGGCTTGCTTGGACACGTCCACCATGCCGTCCGTCAGCAGGACGATGTCGCGGGGGTGGCTCTCCGGCGCCGCGGGCAGCCAATCCTGGGTCGCGTTGTCCAAGGCGGCTTCGATGTGGGTGAACAGGCCGCGGGAATGGATTTTCTCGGCGGCCTTGAGCGCTTTGGCCTTCCAGGCGGCGTCCACGGATCCAGTAGGCACCAGCGCTTGCGGCGCGGCATCGAATAACCAGATTCCGGCTCGGCTGCCCATGGGCAGCAGTTCGATCAGCAGCTTGAGCGCGGGAATCCGCAAATTGTGGGGATCGTTCAGCTTCATGCTGCCGGAGGTATCGATGAGAACCCGGATATCGCTGGCCGGCTCCTGGGCCTGGGCCAGGGAGATCAGGAGCGGTAGCGGGGCCATGAGGCGTAGGGCTCGAAACTGCATGAGTTTGGCAATGATGGAATGGGGTTCGCCGCTAAGAGTGAAGCCAAGTCATGCCGATGGCTTCGAGGATATTTCGCGCTACGTTGAGTCGATACCCACAAGCTTAGTCGAATAGCCGCCGCTAAGGCCGGCGGAAGATGATGTCCCAAGCTCGCGGCGTTCCGATCCATCAAGGTCCGGGAAGACGGCCGGGATAGGCGAATCAAGCGGAAAGCTGGCCGAATATTCGCCGCCGATTTAGGGGATGTCCTGTTGTGTTAATATAAATCACTGTTTTTATAGGCTTTATTTACCCTCGGAGGCAAGTTGTTGAATCGAAAAAACGAGATTGCCGAAAGGCTTCGTGGCGAACGGCCACTCATCATGGGCATATTGAATGCGACCCCGGACAGTTTTTCCGATGGCGGGCTTTTCCTGGATCCCGTCCGGGCGGTCAATCATGCCTTGAGAATGGCCGAGGAGGGGGTGGATATTATCGATATCGGGGGGGAATCCACCCGGCCGGGCGCGGAACCGGTGGGGGCCGAAGAGCAGATCGCCAGGGTGATTCCGATTGTCGAGGTGCTGCGCCGGTCCTTATCGGCGGATATCCTGATTAGCGTCGATACTTCCCGGAGCCGGGTGGCGGAGGCGGCGTTGGCCGCCGGAGCCGATATCGTCAACGATGTTTCGGCGGGCAGGGACGACCCGGAGATGCTGTCATGCGCGGCCCGGCTGGGGTCGCCCATCGTGCTGATGCACATGCAAGGCGCGCCGAAAACCATGCAGGATAATCCTTGCTATGGGAATGTGGTCGAAGAGGTTCTTGAGTTTCTGGAGGCGCGCGCGTTACTGGCGCGGGAAGCCGGAATACCCGGCGAGAATATCATTATCGATCCCGGTATCGGCTTCGGTAAGTTCAAGCAAGACAATCTGCGGCTAATGGCGGAATTGGGGCGTTTCGTGGAGACGGGATATACCGTTTTGCTGGGAACCAGCCGAAAGCGTTTCATGGGGGCGATATGCGGCGAGGCCCGGCCGGCCGAATTGCTGGGCGCCACCGTGGCCACCACGGCCTGGGGGGTGGCGAAGGGGGTGAGAATATTCCGTGTGCACGATGTACGCGAAAACCGCCAAGCCGCGGATGTGGCCGCGGCTATCCTGGCGGCGGCCAAGGGGTGCGAGTGAGAAAGTTTTTGGCGGACGTTGCCGGGTTAGCCATCCGCCGTGGGTATTACCTTATCGTCCGGTTATTGGGGGAGGTTCGGGATATTAGGCTGCCTGTACCGGGATGGCGTGCCCGGTGCGGGTGATTTGGTTGTCATGGTTGACATAAATCAGGTTGGGTTTGTAGTTGATAAGCTCTTGTTGGGAAACTAGGGTATACGCGCAGATGATGACTATATCCCCGGGAGCCGCCAGCCTCGCGGCCGCGCCGTTGACGGAGACAATACCCGACCCCTTTTCGGCGCGAATCGCGTAAGTCGTGAATCGCTCGCCGTTATTCACATTATAAATGTGGATTTGCTCATACTCTTTGATTCCCGAACTTTCCAGCAGCAAACCATCAATGGCGCAGGAGCCCTCGTATTCGAGTTCGGAATGCGTGACGCGGGCGCGATGTAGCTTGGCTTTCAGCATCGTCGATTGCATGGAGTATCTCTTATGGTCGGTTGCAAACGCTTGATTATCCTCAAACTTAGCATGGATCACAACCGACGGGGAGTTAACAGACCGGGTCTCGGCCGTGGCTCCCCTGTATTTCGTGGGTATCCAGGGGGCTTGGTCCGAAACCCTAATGGTGGTGATGGTGGCCATCGGTGAGTTCTATGATGCGCTGTACCGAAGGGTCGGATTCCATGTCCCCCAAGTCGCTGAAGTCGATCCGCCGGTAGGCGTCTAGTTCCTGGCTGGAGATGGGCCGCGCGCTCGTTTGGGCCAACCCACCGCAATCCCGCATCGCGATGGTCACCACGCGGTCGGGGAAGGTCTTGGCGATGCGCGCGGGCAAACCTAGGGACGGTAGCCAATCGACCTCGGTGGCCACGCCGTCCAAGGTTCCCGAATAGTGTTCCACCTTAACTCCGGCGTCGTTCCGCTGGCCCTGGAGGAGCAGTTTAGTTCCGAGTTGCCGGGGATCAAGCAATCCGGCCTCGACTTGTTCCCAGCGGGTTTCGACGCCTTTGGCGGCTAGGTCGCCGGGCATATATTCCAGCGCCACGCGTTCCGGGAAAAACACGCGCGTGTAAAAAATCTGCCCGCTCTTGTCTTTCTGCCAGATTTCACCTTGTTGGGACATGTCGTCGCGGGTTTCGACGCGGTTCGGCTGGCGCCAGAGGGTCCACGCCGCTTTCGCTTGTTTGCCCCCCGAGTCCACGGTTTTCTCGAAGCCGCAGGCGAGCGTGGCCATGCCCGCGAGCCGCGGGAGGTTGCCGGGGAGCGGAGCGGGTGTTTGTCGCATGGGGCCGATGCAGGCGGCCAACAAGAGGGGAATCAAGGCGATCGCTATGGATTTCATGGACGGACTGGGAATGCGGTTCATAAGTGTGGTTCGCGCGAAAGAAAACGGGGGTGGGATAGCCCGCCCCCGCTTGGTTTATGAAGGCAATTTCCGGTTAGGGTAGTTGGAAGGCGTCCTTCATCACATGGAAGATTACGTTTTGCTCCATGACGCCTTGGAACAGGTAGGCCTTGGGGCCCATCGCGAAGATCGCGACATCCTCGCCGGCGTGGGTTTCAGCCGTCAGCGGAATCGCGGTTTCCTGATGGTAGTCCTTGTCGGTGGTGTCCACGGTCGCTTCGTCGATCAAATTGCTGCGGCCACTGTGCGGCGGATAGATCGGCGCGGGAGGGGTGCCGGCGGTGGAGTAGATCAATTCGTTACCCAGCGCATCGGTGCCGATTCCGGTCCAGGAGCCCTGGCCGTTGCCGTAGGTCAAGGTGGTGTAGGGCAGTCCGTCGAAAGCCGCGGTCGGCGTGGTCTTGCCCGGCTCGATTACCTTGCCGAGGATGTTGTTGCCGCGTTGCGGATAACCACCGATGGTGAATGTGTGGCTGTGGTCGGCGCTCACGACGATCAGCGTATTCTTCAGCATGTTGTTCGCCTGGAGGACATCGACCGCTCTTTGCACCGCGTCGGATAGGGCGATGGTGTCGGTCAAGGCGCGATAAGCGTTGCCGGCGTGATGGCCGTGGTCGATGCGGCCACCTTCAACATGCAGGTAGAAGCCGTTCGGGTTCTTCTTGAGGATTTTGATTGCCTTTTCGGTCATGTCGGCCAGGCTAGGCTCGCCGCCGGCATCCGTGGGGCGGTCGACCTCGTACTGCATGTGCGAAGGTTGGAACAGGCCCAGGAGGCGGGTGGTTTTCTTCGGATCGATAGTGTCGAACTGTGACTTGTTCCAAACATAGGAATTGCTGCCGTATTTCTGCTGCCATTCCGCGGTCAAGTCGCGGCCATCGTTGCGGCGGCCCTTGACGCTGGAATACTCGGGATCGAAGAAATCCAAGCCCGCGGCGTCCTTTTTCGGCAGGAAGTAGGTGCGGCCGCCTCCCATCGCCACGTCCAGGCCGTCGCCGTGATTGTTTTCCAGCAGTTGCAGGGCGATGTCCTTCACGGTCGCTCCGCCGGCGCAGTTGGAGGCGATGTTGGCGTCCGCTTCCCAATCGCGTTCCGGGGTGTGGGCGTAGTTGGCGGCCGGTGTGGCATGGGTGATGCGGGCGGTGCTGACCACGCCGGTGGCTTTGCCCGCGTCTTCGGCCATCTCCAGGATGGTCGGTATCTGATGCGCCGCGATGTCCAGGTTGCAATCCTTGCGGACGCTGGCTTCGTCGACGGACAGCTCGCCGTCATTGGTCTTGACGCCGGTCACCATGGCGGTCATGGTCGGCGCCGAGTCCGAGGTTTGCTGGTTGACGCTATAGGTTTTGGAAAGCGCCAGGTAGGGCAGTTTCTCGAAGCTCAGGGAGTTTTCCTCGCCGCTGCTTCCGGTCGTCGCCGACGGATTGGAGCCTATGATATTCGGCTGCTGCCCCGCCAGGATGCGTGAAGCGGTCACGGTCGAAATGCCCATACCGTCGCCGATGAACAGGATGACGTTCTTGGCGGTTCTTTTGTTCCTGACCAGCGCTTGGGTGTCCGCGATGGCCTGTTGGCCCGCGGCGTACCAGGACTCGCGGGAGGATGTTGGCGGATCGAATTTCTCGGGCGTTGCCGCCATGGAACTCATGCTCATGGCCGCCGACAGGGCGGCGGCAAGAGTGGTCGGGATGAATTTCAATGTCATGATTTTCACTCGCGTGTTGGGGGTGGAGTATTCCGCCGGATCGGGCGGTAACACGGCGTGGAACCGGGGGGCGCCGCGCCCGCCCATTGAACAAGTGGGGGATTACGCGGGCATGAACGTAATATGTCCATTTGGTTATGGGAATGTTGCGGTGTTGGCTCGGACGTTGGCGGTTCGATAAAAACAGCCGCATTCCCTGGGTGGGGTGGCGCTCGTGATGGCGTCGATTCTAGCTGTGGCCGTAGCGAGATTCCGGTAAGCTGTGGCCTGAGTGGATTGCGCGCCCGCTGGTGGGTGGAGCGTCCTTTTTTGAAAATATCTAGCTAGTAGGAGAATTCGAGCCATGGGTATCGGGATTCAGGAACTCTTGGTTGTTATGGTGATCGTCCTGTTGTTGTTCGGCACCAAGAAGCTTCGCAACCTCGGCGGCGATTTGGGATCGGCGATCAAAAGCTTCCGTAGCGCCATGAGCGAGGGTGATGACGAGAAAGCCGGACGCACCATCGAAGGTGAGTCCGCCGCCGCCGAGAAAAAGGACAAAGCCGGTTAGCGGTTCCCGAGTCATGTTCGACATCGGTTTTTGGGAACTGATTTTGGTGGGCTTGGTGGCACTCCTGGTGTTCGGGCCTGAACGTTTGCCACGCGTGGCCAAGGAGGCCGCGCTTTGGATCAGAAAGGGACGTTCCATGGTGGCTTCGGTTAAATCGGAAATCGACCACGAGTTGCAGTTGCAGGAACTGCAACAGACCTTGCGGGAGCAAAAGAAAAAGATCGAGCTCGAAGGCCGGTCCTATGTCGAGGGCGTGGTTATCCCTCGGAGCAAGGAACCCACCAAGCTGGCGAGCGTGGAAAAATCCGCCGGCGATGCCGGAATTCCCGAGGAGCAAGGCCATGAGCGGGAATGAGTTCGACGGCGCCGAAAGCTTGGAACAGCCATTCATCTCCCATCTGGTCGAACTCCGCAATCGCCTGATCCGCTGTATCGCGGTGGTGTTCGTGGTGTTCTCCGGCATGTCGTTCAAAGCCAACGAAATCTATGCCTATGTAGCGGGGCCGCTCACCGAGCACATGCCGGCGGGTTCGCAAATGATCGCCACCGGCGTGGCCTCGCCGTTTTTCGCGCCGTTCAAGCTGACCCTGGTGGCGGCCGTGTTCGTGTGCATGCCATTCATTCTCTACCAGGTTTGGGCCTTCATCGCCCCGGGGTTATACCGGCACGAACGGCGTTTCGCCTTGCCGTTGCTAGTCGCCAGCATCTTGCTGTTCTATGGCGGCATGGCCTTCGCGTATTTCCTGGTGTTTCCGATCATCTTCCAGTTCATGGTCCTGACCACGCCGCCGGGCGTGACGATGATGACCGACATCAGCCAATATCTGGATTTCGTGCTGGCTTTGTTCTTCGCCTTCGGCATCTCCTTCGAAGTCCCGATAGCCACGATCTTGCTGGTGGCGACCGGGATCATGACCCGCGAGAGCATCGCCGAGAAGCGTCCCTACGCTATCGTTCTGGCCTTCATTATCGGCATGGTTCTGACGCCGCCCGACGTGGTTTCGCAAACCCTGTTGGCCGTGCCGATCTGGATGCTGTTCGAGTTGGGCTTGTTGTTCTCGCGCTTGTTCGTGCCCCGCAAGGCGGAAGCCACCGAGGATATCACCGACGAGGCCTAAGGGGATCGCGGCCATCTTGGCCGCGAACGGGCGGGACACCCGCGTTCCTTTTCTCCGCCTTCCATAAGCCATGGCCATGATTCTGCTGTTCACCGACTTCGGCGCCGAGGGCCCCTATCTCGGCCAAATGGAAGCCGTGTTGCGGCGCCGGGCTCCGGGTGTGGATGTCATCAACCTGCTGAGCAACGCGCCCGCCGGCGACCCGCGCCGGAGTTCCTAGTTATTGGCCGCCTTGTGCCGCTATTTTCCAGCCGAAAGCGTTTTCCTGGGCGTGGTCGATCCGGGCGTGGGCGGCGAGCGCTTGCCCGTGGCCTTGCTCGCGGATAGGCGCTGGTTCGTGGGGCCGGAGAATGGCCTGCTCAACACCGTGGCCTTGTGTTCGTCGGCTGCCGAATGGCTCCGCGTCGACTGGCGCCCCGAGCGCCTGTCCATGAGTTTCCATGGCCGGGATTTGTTCGCGCCCATCGCGGCCCGTATCGCGCGGGGCGATTTCGGGTGGGGGTCTTCCTACTCCGGGCCGGATTTGGGCGCCTGGCCGGCTGACTTGCCCGAAATCGTGTATTTCGACCATTACGGCAACGCCATCACCGGGACACGGTACTCCCATGCGTTGGACGGCCGGATGCTGGTTGTGAATGCTAGGCGCATTCCGCAAGCCGAGACATTTTGCGGCGTGGCGGAAAGCGAGGCTTTTTGGTACCGCAACTCCATGGATTTGGTCGAAATCGCGGTTAATCGGGGCAGGGCGGACGCAGACTTGGGTTTGGCATTGGGAACGGTGATCCGATTTTTATAGGCGCGGGGTTCCCGCTTACCAGGATCGGGATTTCCTACTTTTTTTGACGCTACGCGCCTTGAACAGGGCTAGCGGGAAGTGGGCGAGGAGCCGATCCGCGCCCCGTGCCAGGGCAGGTGTTCGGGCGAGACGGCCCCTCGGTCTGCCTGTTGGTGAGCCTGGAGAAATTCCTGCGTAGAATAGCCGCTGAGCAATGCCGGGATGGCCCCAGGCGACCCCTCCACTGGTTTTACGAAAACAAGAATATCCAAAACCCCCGCTCCCCGGAGGTGAACCATGAACAAATCTCCCGCCGATAAC
>SXGT01537921.1_pt1 | contig 10949 bp, 7 predicted proteins | sample 3176221 | NCBI WGS metagenome assembly SXGT01 (sample SAMN11356862, study PRJNA531348) | freshwater metagenome | isolation source: freshwater sample F1-120 | place: China: Fuxian Lake, Yuxi | collected 2017-12-25
CCTCCAGGTTCGGGGCCCGGACGACCTCCGCGGGCGCTCCGTTCGCGTGCCGCCGCACCCTCGCGCTGCTACGATCACGCGCTGGGGTACAGGTTCGCGCACGCCTTCCGAGGTGGAAACCCGATCGATTTACCTACGGGCTCGACCTCGGCGGCCCGTCCCGGTTGCTGACGGCGCTCGGCCTGACTTCCGACGGTCGCGTCGTCGCCGGCGCCTACGAAGCATCCACTTCACCCGTGACGGGCGTTGTCCTGCGATTCACCAGCACGGGCGCGCTCGACGCGTCGTTCGGCGCCGCGGGCAAGACCGTGAGCTCCGGGGTCCTCGTTCGCTCCCTCGCGGTGGATGGAACCGATCGCATCGTCGCAGCGGGCTCGGGCGGCGGCCAGCACGTGGCGTTCCGCCTCACGTCGGCGGGGGCCCTCGACACGTCGTTCGGCACGGGCGGCGAGTCGCGCGCGTCCTTCGGGGCGACCTCGGCGGAGGTGTACCGGGTGGCCCTGCAGGACGACGGCAAGATCGTCACGCTGGGTCAGAATGGAGACTCCGTGCCCGCCGAGAACGCGATGACCATGGCCCGCTTCACGGCGAACGGCGCCCTCGATCCGACATTCGGCACGAGCGGTCGGGCCCTCACATCCGGCCCGCCTGGCCCGAGCCCGTCTCCCGTCGACGCGCTCGTCACGCGCTGCCACATCCTGACGGTCCACATCGACAGGATGGCCGTGTCGCGACACTTCCGCTGAGCACGTCGAGACGCCGCGCGACCGCGAAAAGTCTTCTACCCTCGGTCCTTCGGCCGCACAGATAGGACGGAGGGATCGAGACGGCCTCGAACGGCGGCGCGGAGACGCGGTGTCACGGGCCCACGTAGAGGCGGGAGCCAGGTTCCCGGCCGCATCGTACATGATCGTGTGGTCGAACACGATCTCATGGGTGGGTCTCCAGACGTCCACGTAGATATTCGCGAGCAGCTGGTTGTCGTCCAGCCACTATGGAAACATCGCTCCACCCGGGCGTGCTCGCGGCAGGACTCGGGTTTGTCGGCGTGGCGATCGCGCGCCGTCGGTTGCGCCGCGGCGCACCGCGCGGATCCGTCCGCGCGTCAGCGCCCTGCAGCCTCGAGTACGAGTCGTCGCAACCGGGGCTCGGTGGTCACGTCGTCCCGAAGCTCGAGCAGCGGAAGGAGCTCCGCCCAGACGATCTCGAGCGCCAGCTGCGCGCCTCGCCGGACGAGGACGCCGCGGATGTCGAGCCAGTCCTTGTCGCGCCCGGCGAATGCCTTGTGGACCACCAGGTCCTCCGCGGAGCACGTGGTGATCGTCTCGCCGCCGCCGATGGAGAAGGCGCTGCTGCGTTCGATCGTCCGCTCCTCGAACGGCATCGCGCCCAGCGACACGTCGATCGGTACGCCGTTGCTCGCGTGAACGAGCAGGACGCGATTGAGAAGCGCGAACTCTCGGGCGTCGGGGAGCCGGGCGCCGAAGTGGCGGAGGATCTCGTCGACGAACCGCGCCTCGCCCCCGACGCCCGTGAGGAGCGTGAGGTCCACGTCCTGGGTGAGCCGAGGCTCCCCCCACCGTTGCACCGCGACACCGCCGATGAAGCAGAAGTCGAATCGCGCGCGACGGCAGGCGGCCTCGACCTCGAGCGCCGCGCCGAGAATGGGGTTCATCGCGCGCGCACGCGCATGAACAGGCGCTGTTGCTCGATCAGGCCCGAGTGGGTCCAGCGGGCGTCGCCCGGCGACGGCGGACGGGCCAGGTCGAGGAGGGCGTCACTGGCGGAGAGGGCGGCGCTCGCCGACAGAGCGCGCAGCTCCTCGTCGTGGACTCGCGCGAGCTCGCGCGCGGCGTTCCTCCACTGGTCGAGCCACTGCCGTGCGAAATCCGGGTGCGCGCCCACCGGGAGAATTCTAGCACGCCGTGAGCGACGCCGGTGCAGCGGCCTCGAACAGCCCCCGCTTCGCCCAGACCGCGTGCGTGAACGCGCCCCTCTCGTGGCCGAAGAGCCCCTCGCGTCCACGCCGGGCGATCGGGGCACGCTCGCGATGCGCTGCTCCAGGGAGTGCTACCATGAACGCGTGGATTTCTGCCTCCCGCGCGAACCCCGCTCGAGTCACCTACGGGCGTGCCTTTTGGTCCTCGCGGTGGGGGCCGTCGTGGCTTGCAGCATGAGCGATGCCCCCGAACCCGGGGCGCCGGCGTTCACGGGGTTCGGACGTCCCACGCTCGCCAGGACGGTGCCCGACCTGGCGTGCATCGCGGACGGCAACCGCATCATCACCCTCACGGGCCAGAGCTTCCTCGAGTTCGGCAACAGGCGGCCGGTCGTCCGCGTCGGCGAGGAGACCGTCGTGGCCGCCGCAATGGACGACTGTCAGCCCGTGCCCGGCTCGTCCTCGGAGGAGACGGTCAACCTGTGCACGCGGCTCACCTTCGCCGTGCCGTACCTCTTCCCCCCCGGCTCCTACGACGTGTCGCTCCAGAACCCCGAGCCGGCCGATCGCGCGTGGGCCGATCCGATCAGGCTCGTCTTGCTCCCGGCCCCGAGCGCGCTCGAGGTCCACGAAGACCTCTTCTGCAGCGCCCTGGGCGACCAGAGGATGACCGTGACGGGATCGAGCTTCCACCGGATCGCAGACGCGCAGCCCGAGGTCACGGTGACGGCCTGGTCCGGGCCCAGCGCGGTGACGAAGACGTATCCCGGCACGGTCGAGGACTGCGTGCCCATCGACGGAGACTTCACGGAGAAGCCCGCGAGCACGTGCAGGAGGGTGAGCTTCACCGTGCCCAAGGGCGAGCTACCGCCGGCCGACTACAAGGTGAGCGTCAAGAACCCTGCTCCCGCGCGGTGCGGGGCGCCCGAGACGCCCTGGTTTCACGTCGCCTCGACGCCGACGTTCGGCACGTCGGGCGGGCTGAAGGCCTGCATCGCGGGCGGGACGCCGCAGACGTGGGTCACGAGCACGAGCACCGCCGGCGATTTCCTGATGTTCGACCCCTACGGAAAGCCCTTCGTCTACCCGCGGGTCACGATCGACAGCACCGACGCCGACGCGGTGACGTACGGCTGCACCGAGATCAAGCTGCCTCAGGGCAAGTTCCGCGAGGGCAAGGTCCACCAGTGCACCGGCCTCTCGTTCCCGGTCCCGAAGGCGTCGCTCTCCACGGGCACGCACACCGTCACCGTGACCAACCCCGCGCCCGCCGCTGGCAGCGTCACGGGCACCTCGGAGATCGTCATCGTCCCTCCGCCGACCGTCTCGTCGGTCGTCCCCGCGGAGGTGTGCGCCGGTGGCGGCGCGGTCACGATCAACGGCACCGACTTCTTCGCCGCTTCGACCGCGACGTTCTCCGACGTGCTCGGCGTGCAGCCGAGCTTCGCGGGGAAGGGCACGAAGGTCGACGCCACGGGCACGCAGATGACGGTCACCTTTCCGGCGGGGATGGCCGACCCGGGCACGCTCCTCGACGTCATCGTGCGAGATCCAGGCGGCTGCGAGGATCCTGCGCCGCACAAGCGGATCACGGTCAAGCCAGGGCCTGTGCTGATCTACAACGACCAGGACACCGTCTACTCGGGCGCGAACACGCTCATCACGCTCCACACCACCCAGATCGTCGGCGGACTCGCCTCCACGAAGGTGGTCCTCAAACCGTCGGGCGCTGGCTCGGCCATCACCTACTTGCCAGGAGCGGCCGTCCACCCGCTGATGGCGGTCACCGGAAAGCCCAACCAGGTGAGCCTGGTGGTCGACAAGGGAACGCCCCCCGGAAACTACGACATCGAATTCACCGACGCGCTCGCCTGCCCCGCCGTGCTCTCGAGCGGTCTCAAGGTGACGGGCGGGGGAGGCGTCAACTTGAGCAGCGCGACACCCGGGTTCGGCTCCACGGCGAGGCCGACCGTCGTCGAGGCGAGGCGGGCCGGGAAGTACGCCCCGGGAGGGGCGGGCTTCCCGATGTATCCGACCCCGCGCGTGTTCCTGAACAAGCACGACGCGGGCGCGACCGATCTCGCCATCGCGCTCGGCTCGGTTCGATGGTGGGGCACCGACCTGATCGACATGACGATCCCGGCCGGACTGCCCCCCGCCGTGTACGATCTCGTCGTCCTCAACGTGGCCTTCAATGGATCGGCCGTGATGCCGAGCGCCTTCACGGTCCTTCCGAGCCCGCCGCCCGTCATCTCGGCGGTGACGCCGTCCTCCGTCATGAACGCGGCGGGGCAGGCGGTGGTCCTCTCCGGCACGGACTTCAGCGCCGGCGCCGTGCCGAGCTTCACGCGCTGCGAGACCGCCCTCGGGGGCATCTCGGCCCTCCCGAACGCGATCGTGGGCGGCGCGGTCGGCTGCGCCGGCACCCGCTGCACGCTGAACGCCACCATCGACGCGGGAAACCTCGCGGCGGGGAGCGTCTGCGTCCTCCGCCTGACGAACACGGACGGCTCGTACGCGGAGTACTCGGGCGTTGGCGTGTCGCTCGCTCTGTCCGCGCCACGCTCCGGCTACGCGATGCAGAGCGCGCGCCGCGCCCTCGTGGCTGCCTCGGTCGACGCCACGGATCGGGACCGGTTCGTGTTCGCGATCGGCGGCGACGACGGCACCGTCGCCGGCGCGGCGACTCCGTACAAGACCGTCGAGGCGGCCACCGTCGGTCCGTTCGGTTACATCCACCCCTGGTCCGCGCAGCCCTACGACCTCGGCACGGGCCGCAGCCTTGCCGCGGGGATCGCCGTCGGACGATACATCTACGTGTGCGGAGGCTTCGACGGCACCGCGTCCCTCGCGACGTGCAAGCGCGCCATGGTCCTCTCCCCGTCCGAGGCACCGATGCTCGACCTCCCGGACGCGCGGCTCGGGACGACGGGCCTCGCGGCCGGCTTCTGGTACTACCAGGTGTCGGCGGTCTTCTCGGGGACCGATCCCGACAACGCGAACGGCGAGTCACTCCCGTCCGACCCGATGCCCATACGCCTGCCGGCGGTGGGGGCGAAGAAGCTCCAGCTCCAGCTCTCCTGGAAGCCTCCAGTCGACTCCCTCGGCGTGCCGCTGCCGAACGTCGTGGGCTACCGGGTGTACCGGACGGCCGCGGTGGTTCCTGCTTTCACGCTCTCCGCGGGCGGCGCCAGGGTGCTGCTCGGCACGACCTCCACGACGACGTTCCTCGACGACGGGTCGGCCGTTCCGGGTACGGCGGTGCCGCTACGCGTGGGACATACCGGGCAGTGGTCGCCGCTGCCGAACATGAGCGTGCCCCGCCGCGGGCTCGCCATGTCGTACGGGTTCGATCCGACCGACGCGAGCAGGTTCTACGCGTACTCGTTCTTCGGTCTCGACGGCGCGACGGCGAACGACACGTACGAGTTCCTCCCCGTCACCATCGGCGCGAACGGCCGCCAGGCCGCGGCCGCCACGTGGACGACGGGCGCCTCGAAGACGGCGGCGCCGCGGTGGCAGGTGGGCGCGTTCCGCGTGGACGGCTCCGTCCTCGCGGCGGCGGCGCCGAGGACGTACCTCTACGTCGGCGGCGGCCTCACCGCGGTGGGCGCGACGGATCTGACGGTCGAGGCCGGCACCCTCGGCGCGGGGGGCGACCTCGGCGCGCTCGTCGCCGGCGGCGGCGCGTCGCCGGTGAAGAACTTCAGCGTGGGCGCGGCGGGATACGGGGTCTGTGCCGCGAACAGCCGGCTCTTCACCTTCGGCGGTCAAGGCGCGGCGCCGGCGTTCAACGCCAAGGTCATCCAGCTCGCGGCGCCGCAGCCGGGGATGTCGGGGGCGTGGAGCAACGAGGGTCTGATGATGCTCGATCCGCTCTACCTGCCGGGCACAGCGGTGCAGAACGCCTTCATCTTCATCCTCGGTGGTCAGACGGGGAGCACCGCGACGAAGTACACACAAAGGGTCGTGTGGTGACGTCGCGGCGCCCGCCCTGGTGCGCCCTAGTGCGCCCTCGTGCGCGGCGCGCTCAGTGCTTGGCGGATCCTCTCTTGAACGGCGCGACCCACAGGTAGATGTCGTGCTTGCGTTCCTTGTAGTGCTTCCCGTCCTCCGGGACACCGTCCCTGTACGCGCTCTGGCCATCGGCGGTCACGAACTCCGGCGCGGTCATCGTCCAGTGCCCGTCGGGCGCGACGCCCTCCATGCCGAAGTCATGGGAGATGACGCGCGAGCCCTTGCGTAGCTTCTCGAGCTGCGGAAGGAGGCGGACGTTGAGCTCGGGCAAGAGGTACAGCATCACCACCGTCGCAGGCTCGAGGTCGACCGAGAACACGTTCGCCCAGCGGATCGAGGCGAGCGACTCGATGCCCGCGGCCTTCACGCCGGCGCGGGCGTCGCGCACGCGATCCGGGTTCAGATCGAAGCCGACGCCTCTCGCGCCGAGCTTCTTCGCCGCCGTGACGACGATGCGACCGTCGCCGCAGCCGAGATCGTAGACCACGTCGGCCTGCGTGACCTTCGCCACATCGAGCATCCTGTCGACGACCACCTGCGGCGTCGGGACGTAGACGATGTCCTCCCGCTTCCCTTCCACCTCCCACTGCCGCCGGGCTTCGAGCTCGAGGGGATCGACCGTCTCGGCGGCCGCACGCGACGGGGGCGGAACACCCCGCGCGCTCGCGGGGGGGGCCGTGACGGACGCGGCCGCCGCGCTCGCCCCCGTCGCCGCTGCCGTCGGCGCACGCGAGCAGCCAGCCAGGAGGACGAACGCGAGCGCGCGGGCCGGGCTCGAGGGGATCATGCGGCCCTACAAGCAGTGCCGGACCACGGCCATGTCGATCCCGAAGGAGCCCCATTGGTGTCCCGCGAAGGTCGCTCGACCGCCGCCGATCGCGACGTGGTTGGCCTCGAACAATCCCCCGGGGGGCGCGACGACGGTGACGGCTCTACCGGCCGTACCGAACCCGGGATCGGGCGCTCCGCCCGGTTGAAAGCGAGCGAATCCGTGCCTGTAGTCTTCCGGGTTGACGACCTTGCTCCCGCCCGCCACCAGGTGCTTGCCATCGGGCTGGATCGCGAGCGCTCCGATCCCCCCGGACACGCCAAGGTCGGCGCGCACGATGCCGGCCGAGCCGAACGTCGCGTCCAGAGCGCCGGACGGTGTGAGCCGCAGGACGGCGAAGTCGTCCTCGATGTACCCGCCGAGGACGATGCGCCCCGCGCCGTCCACGGCCACGGCGTTCGCGCTGCTGCCCTTCCCGAGCACAAGGACGAGCCTGCCGGACACGCCAAAGGACGGGTCGAGCGAGCCATCGGCGTCGAGGCGCATCGCCGAGACCTGAGGGTAGAGCGAAGGCGCGCTCTCCGCGTAGCTCGCACCCACGACCAGGATCTTTCCGTCGGGTTGCAGGGTAATCGCGGCGGGGTGGCCGCTCGAGCCGACGCGGACCATCGAGTTTCCGCCCGATCCGAAGGTGGTGTCGAGCGAGCCGTTCGAGTTGAACCTCGCGACGGCGTAGTACGCGATGACCTTCGGGTTGTCGGGTCCCATGGTGCCAGCCACGAGGAGCTTTCCGTCCGGAAGGACGGCGATGGCGTACACATAGCCGTTCGGGGAAGGGAAGCCCCCGAGGGCCAGGCCGCCGTCGCCGAAGGTGCCGTCGAGTGCGCCGCCCGGCGAGTAGCGGGCGATCGCGAAGTCGGCCCCGCTTGACTGCCCCGCCACGCCCGCCGCGAGGATGCGGCCGTCCGCGGCCAGGGCCACCGCCATGGCTCCCGAGCTCCCGCTGAAGGGGAGCGCCGTGTCGACGATCCCGCCCTTCCCGAAACCGGTATCGAGAACCCCGGACGCCGTGAGGCGAACCAGCCCGAAGCGCGTCGGGCCCGGACCCACGAGGCTGCCGGCGAGGATCGTCTTGCCGTCCGGCAGGACGACCACGGCACGGGCGAAGCTGTTCCCCCCCGGATTGGCCCGGATGGACACGAAGCCGCCGCTCCCGAAGCCGGGGTCGAGCATGCCAGGGAGGCCGCCGTCGTCGCACGGCGCCAGGGCTGCCGCGTCACGGCCGCCGTCCGACCCAGGACGGGAGCCGGCGTCTGACGGAGGCGTGGCCACCCTCGGCGCCGCGTCCTCCTCGCACGCTCCACCGTCGCACGCCTCGAAGTCGGAGGCTGCTCCGGGACCAGACTCGTCGCTGCAAGCGAGGAGCAGGCCTCCAGCCGCGAGCAACGACAGGGCGAGGGCGAGCACGCGCACGCGCTTCACTCTACGCGCCGTCGGTCCCGCGCGCCAACGTGCCACCGCGAGCCCCTGCAATCACCGCATCAGCCCCGTCAGCAGCGCGATCAGCCGACCCCCGAGCTCGACGCACCGCACGGAGGCGCCCATCTCGGCCTCCCCGAGCAGCGCCGACAGCTCCACCGCGGCGACGACCTCCGTGGCCTCTCCTCGCGCGATCCCGAACACGCGCGCCTTGTCCGCACGCGACACGCGGCCCACCGCCTCGACGATGTTGAGCACCGCCCCTTTCGCCGCCCGCAGCGCCTCGTCCCGCAGCTTCGCATCGCTGATCCTGGCCTCCTTCACGGCCAGCACGAGCTCCACCGCGACCTGGTACGCGACATACCGATGGTGTGGCAGCACCACGTCCGAGATGCGGTACTTCTCGGGACGGCAGCGTTCTTCGGGAACTGAAACCGGGACGGTCGAGCTTCGGTCTGTCATGCCCTCCCCCCAGCGAAAGATCCGTGACAGCGCCGCGTCGACTCTCCCCGTCCCCAGGGCGCTGGCGCGGATGTTTCGCATCTCGGCATGACAGACCGAAGCTCGACCGTCACAGACCTCCCCCTGAACGGTACCCCGTTCGGAGGAAGAACACCGTGCGGCAAATCCCAGATCATCCGCCTGCCCACGCCGTCGGCGTCCTCTCGCCTCTCGCCTCTCGCCCGCCGCGAACTCCCTCGCGCACAGCGGGCGAGCAGCAATTGTCCTGGACACGGCGCGAACGTTCTCCGAGCGGTGCGGCGCTATCGAAGCAGATCGGGCCGGCGGTTCCGAAGCCGACGTCAGGGCCGGCGGTGGCCTGGCCACTTTCAGGGGTTCAGGGGTGGCCATGGCCACCTCGGCGCGTCGTCGAGCGCCATCCGACGTGGTTCCCGGCGGTGTCCCCCGGGCGTCCATCCGCGCAGGTCAGCCTCGGACGTTGGAGCCGAGCACTCGGACGGCACCACGGCCATCGACATGGGCTCCATCGTGAGCTCGGCGAGGCGATAGAAGAGGTCGGCGCGGAGCCTCCCGGACGCGAGCGCCACCGGGATTCGCCGGCCAGAGACCTGGAATCACCATCCGGACACCTGGAATCACCGTCCGCATACCCTGCATCACCGCGAAACCATGGGGTCCCCGCGTGGCAGAGACCGTCGGGCGCGTGATGAGGCCGCCATTTTCCGCGATGCGGCCCACCCCGCAGGTGATGCCGGCCCTCCGCGACGTGATGCGGGCCTCCCGGACGGTGATGCGCGGTCGGCGCGCCGCCGCGCGCGTCCGTCGCGTGATTCGCGCCAAGTCGTGCGCACGCGCCACTCGGGCAGCGTCGTACGCGCTCCACTACGCGTTGTTCAGGAGCTCCTGGGTGCTCGCGCCCGACGCCGCCCTCCTGATCCACGTCTCGATCACGACGGGATCGGACGCGCTCGTGATCCGCTGGCGTTGCTCGGCGGACACGGCCATGCCGCGCGCCTCGAGGATGGCGAGGAGCGCCACCACCATCCCCGCGGTCCGGCCCTCGTCCCGACCCTCGTCGCGCTCCTGCCGGAAGCGCCTTCGTAGATACTCGCTCTGAAAAACGTGCGTCTGAGCCATCTCCTTCACCAGCCTTCTCCCTAGCAGCCCGAGGGCCGCGAGGATCGCGTCCAAGTATAGCACCGCGGCGTCGCCCGCCACGCCGTCGAGGGCGCCGATCGCGGCGCGCGCGATCGCCTCGACCTTCGGGCCCCTCCGGTGCGCGAGCACCGACAGCACCGCGAGCTCCGGGTTCGCGGCGGCCACCCGCCCGTCCGCCGTCCGCCGTCCGCCGTCCGCCGTCCGCTGTCGGCCGTCCGCTGTCCGCTGTCGGCCGTCCGCTGTCCGCCGTCCCCGCACCAAGGCGTCACCTTCAGCTTCCCTCCCGGACGTGATGCGGGCTTGCCGGAGGGTGATGCGCGTCCGTGGCGTGATTCGCGCCAAGTCGTGGCGTGATTCGCGCCAAGTCGTGGCGTGATTCGCGCCAGGTGGCGTGATTCGCGCCACGCGGCGCACGAGATCTCGCGTACTTGCGGCGCGGAAGCGCGGGCACGCGCGTTGCGAAGAGGGACGAGCGTGGGCGCCGCGGTTGGCTCCCACGCTCCAACCCAAGCAAGCGAGTGTGTCATGGATACCATCGTCTCGAACCCCGTCACTGTCCCCGAGGGCCTCAACCCGAGGTTCCTCCAGACGCAACCCTCCGTCGCCTCGAGGTTCCTCGGCGCGGCGGGCTCGAACCCCGCCATCTACGCCATCCTGACCCGCGAGGCCGGCTACAGCCTCGCGGAGCACAGGCGCGGATGGCGGCTCTACGAGGCCTGCTCCGAGCCGCGAGGCGAGGTGGCCGAGCCTCCGCGGAGGAACCCCGTCCTCGCCGTGCGCGAGGAGATCGAGCGCCGGCAGCGTGCGCTCTTCATGCGCGTGAACGCCACGCTCCGGGGCAAGCACCCGGCGCAGCACACGTACCTCCTCGGCGGGCTCACGCCCGGCGAGGGCGTGGAGGCCGTCACCGCCGTCGAGTCGCTGCTCGATCGGATCGATCGCCTCGCGACCGATCCCGATCGCAAGGCGACGAGAAAGGAGGACCAGGCGGCGCTCGCAGCCCTCGCGGCCCGCGGCGTGTCCGCGGCTCTCGAGAAGCGGCTGCGCCGTCTCATCGCGGTCTACAAGACCCCGAGGGACGTCCCGCCCCCGCCGCCCTCCACGGGCGAGGAGCAGGAGCACGTC
>SXGT01832746.1_pt1 | contig 10949 bp, 7 predicted proteins | sample 3176221 | NCBI WGS metagenome assembly SXGT01 (sample SAMN11356862, study PRJNA531348) | freshwater metagenome | isolation source: freshwater sample F1-120 | place: China: Fuxian Lake, Yuxi | collected 2017-12-25
AGCCAGTCATTCAGTCTCGAAGCAACAACGCCGGGCGGGTTGAAGCTGCGCGGACGGCGATTCTCCCTCTCCTCGGGGAGAGGGCCGGGGTGAGGGGATACGCGTGCTGAGACTCGCCTCTCATCCGACCAATCTTCACCGCGAGTTGGTATCAGTTCCCCGACTTCACGAGCTTCCAGATCTTGCCGCTCTTGGTGCCGAGCGCGCCGGTTTGGTTGGTGAGCACGTAGAGTTCGCCGTCCTTGTCCTCGCCGAACGCCCACACGAACGCGCCGATGTGCTGGCCGGCGTGCGACTCCGGCTCCAACTGCGCCAGCGTCCACTTGCCGCCCGCTCCGCGCGTGCCGGTGAAGAGGACGCCCTGCGCCACGCCCATGTTTTTGGACCAGTCGGCGAAGACGTATTTGCCCGCGAGCTGCGGGAGCGCCTTGCCGCGATAGACGTAGCCGCCGGTCACGCTCTTGCCTTTGCCCTCCGCCGGAAAGCCCGCGATATTTTCGTAGGCGATGATGGGGTCAATCAGCTTCGCGTTGCCGGGGTCGAAGTAAGGCTTGTCTAGCGGCGCGAGTTCCTTCTTCGGGTTGAACCAGTCCGCACCTTCCTTGAGGTTCCAGCCGTAGTTTCCGCCCTTGACGATGATGTTCACTTCCTCCCAGCGGCTCTGGCCGACCTCGACCTCGAACAGCTCGCGCTGCCCGCCGCGGTCGAAGCTCATGCCCCAAGGGTTACGGATTCCCCACGCGTAAATCTCCGGCAGGCCGCCGCCCTTGGCGAACGGGTTGTCCAGCGGGATGCCGTAGAGCTTGCCCGCCGCCGGCTTGTCCACGTCAATGCGGAGAATCTTCCCCATCAGCGTGTTCAAGTCTTGGCCATTGCCTTGCGGACCGCGTGCCTTGTCCGTGTCGGCCTTGTTGATGTCGTTCCTGTGCCCGCCGTCGCCGGAGCCGATGTAGAGATGGCCATCGGGACCGAAGCAGATGCGCCCGCCGTTGTGGTTGAAGTAAGGCTCGTCAATCTGGAGCAGCACCCGCTCGGTGCCGAGGTCGGCGCTGTCGCCTTTGGCGGTGAACTCGGAGATGTTCATCGTGTGATCCCAATTCGTCGGGGCGGTCGAGCGCAGTGGCGCGCTGTAGCAGACGTAGAACTTGTGGTTGGCGGCAAACTTCGGGTGCAGCGCCACGCCCAGCACGCCGCGCTCGTCGAACTTTCCGAAGTTGATCTTCAGCTTGCTGGTGAAGTCGGCGAACGGCGTGAGCTTGCCGTCCGGCGTCATCAGGTGGATTGGCCCGACCTGCTCGGCGACGAGCACGCGCTTGCCGTCGAAGTCGGTGAGGACGGCGGGCGCGGTGAGGTTGGTGACGACGAGCTTTAGAGCGACGCCGCTCTTGCCCTCGGCGGCGAAAGCGAGTGAAGCAGCGGTGAACGAGAGCGCGGCGCAGAGAAGTCGGGCGGACATGCGAAGTGATTTCATGCGCGCGAGTGTAGGGATGGGCGCGGCGGTGACAAGCGCGACGGTGAAGCTGTAGCGGCGCTCTGTGAGCACCGGGTGACGGCGATGGGACGGTGGTCACAGACCGCCGCTACAGGCACTGCGGGCGCTTGCGTCGCGTCGCCCGCTCCGGCGAAGCTGTGGGGGTTGAACGAGTTCTTCCAGCGCCACGAAACAGCCTTGCGCCATGCGCTCGCGGTGTTCGCTGGGCTGCTGCTGGCAGCGGCGTTTCCGAAGCTGGGCATCGCGGGGCTGGCGTGGGTTGCGCCGGGGCTGCTGCTCTTCAGCGCGGTCGGGCAGCCGGCGAAGATCGCGTTCCGACTCGGCTGGCTGGGCGGATTCGTCTTCAACCTCGCGGCGCTGCACTGGCTGCTGTTCATCCCGGTCACGGGTTTTCCGATTCTGGGCTGGCTGGCCTTGAGCGCGTATTGCGCGGTGTATCCGGGGCTGTGGGTGTGGGTCTGCTGGCGGCTTGCGCCCGTGCCGGCGATTTGCAACCGCCGTCCGGACGCAACTGATGGTGACGAGGCGGCGATTGCAAATCGCCGGCACGAGCTGCTGGCGCAGGCCAGCTACGGCCAGCGCGCGGCGTGGGCGCTGAAGTGCGCGGTGCTGTGGGTGGCACTGGAAACGATTCTCGGCTGTTTCCTCACAGGCTTTCCGTGGCTGGCGCTGGGAGTGTCGCAGCACAAGATGACGATGGTGATCAACATTGTCTCGCTCACTGGGGTCGGTGGGGTGTCGTTCCTTGTGGTCTGGTTTGCAGTGGCGCTTCCGAGTGCATCCATGGCGCTGGTGCGCAATCCCAGAGCCCGATGGGCTACGATGCGGGAGTTGGCGCAACCAATGTTCGCGGCCACGCTGGCCTTGGGCTGGGGAGTTTTCCAAACCCTATTCGCCCAGTTCTTTCACGAGTCGAGAGCCTATCACGAGCTCACGCTCGCCCTCGTCCAGCCCAGCATCCCGCAGACGATGATTTGGAACCCGGCGGAGAAGACCAACCGCTTCGCAAAGCTCATGCAGCTCTCCGAACTCGCGCTCGCCACCAAGCCCGATGTGCTGGTCTGGCCGGAGGCCGCGTTCCCGGACATGAACGAGGAGAGCTTCCGCGCGGTCACGAACCTCGTCGCCACGCACAAGGTCTGGATGGTCTTTGGCGCGGATGACTACGAGCTGAAGCCCGGCGCACCGCGCGACTCGAACAGGCCAGCGGACTACGCGTTTTACAACTCCGCATTCCTCCTCTCGTCGGAGGGCAAGGTCGTTTCCACCTACCGCAAGCGGCGGCTCGTCATCTTCGGCGAATACATTCCTCTGCTGGACTGGCTGCCGTTTCTGAAATGGTTCACGCCCATCGAAGGCGGCTTCACGGCGGGCAAGGAGCCGGTGGCCTTCGCAATCTCCGTGCCGCCAAGACCCAGCAGCGAGCCTCCTCCGCTCCGCGCCGGGATGCTCATCTGCTTCGAGGACGTCATCGCCTCCGCCGCCCGCGAGAGCGCGGCGGACGCGGACTTTCTCCTGAACATCACGAACGACGGCTGGTTCGGCGAAAGCTCGCAGCAGTTCCAGCACGCGGCGCACAGCGTCTTCCGGGCGGTGGAAAACGGCTTGCTGATCGTGCGATGCACGAACAACGGGCTGACATGTTGGGTGGACGAGCGCGGCTTCATGCACGACCTCGGCGTGGGCGACGCGGCGGACGTGCATGGCACCGGCTTCCGCGTGGTGAAGCTGTGGGTGCCCGCGCGCGGCTCGCGGCAGCCGACGTTCTACCAGCGGCACGGGGATTGGTTTGGCTGGAGCTGCGTCTTCGGGGCACTGGGCTTGGCGCTGCTGGAGTCACGGCGACGCCGCGTTTGATCCAAGTTTACGAGGATAGCCTTGAGCCTAGAACCATCGCAGAGCAGCGGCAGGTAGAGCAGGCCGTCCTTCTAGTTTTCAGCTTTCGCTCAAGGGGTTCGGTTCAGATGGAAGTCAGGCAAGATGCGCTGACCTACTTGAGCGCCTTCGCCGCAATGTCGCGGCGGTAGTGCGCGCCCTCGAACTGGACTTTTTCCACGGTGGCGTAGGCGGCGTTGCGGGCGGCGGCGAGGTCTTTGGCCCACGCGGTGACGCCGAGGACACGTCCGCCGTTGGTCACGGTCTTGCCGTCCTTCTTCGCGGTGCCGGCGTGGAAGACTTTGGTGTTGGGCAGCACGTTTGCGGCGTCGAGGCCGGTGATGACTTTGCCTTTCGGGTAGCTGCCGGGGTAGCCGCCGCTGGCCATCACGATGCAGACGCTGGCGTTGGTGCTCCACCGAAGTTCGTGGCTGGCGAGGCGGCCTTCGGTGCTGGCGAGGAGGAGTTCCGCCAAGTCGTTTTCCAAACGCGTGAGATAAACCTGCGTCTCGGGGTCGCCGGAGGGGGCGTTGAACTCCAAAACCTTCGGGCCGCTCTTGGTGAGCATCACGCCGGGGTAGAGCAGGCCGCGGAAATCAATGCCGTCGGCTGCGCAGCCGCGCAGCCACGGCTGGAGGATGGCGTCGCCGACGGACTTTAGTTCGGCGTCGGTGAGGAACGGCGCGGGGGAGTAGGCGCCCATGCCGCCGGTGTTGAGGCCGGCGTCGCCGTCGAGGGCGCGCTTGTGGTCCTGCGACGTGGGGAAAAGTTTGGCGACCTTGCCATCGCAGAGCGCGTGCAGGGAAATCTCCATGCCTTCGAGCAGTTCCTGGATGACGATGCGTTGGCCAGCACTGCCGAAAGCCTTGCTCACCATGATTTCGTCCACAGCGGCCTCGGCTTCCGTCTGGCTCGTGCAAATCAGCACGCCCTTGCCGAGCGCGAGGCCGTCGGCTTTCACGACGCATTTGCCGCCGAGCGCGGCGCAGAACTTCTTAGCGGCGGCGACATCGGAGAAGGTTCCTGCGGCGGCTGTCGGGATGCCGTGGCGTTCCATGAAGTCCTGTGAGAAGGCCTTGCTGCCCTCGAACTGCGCGGCCTGCTTGTTTGGCCCCCAAATCTTGAAGCCGTTGGCCTGAAACAAATCCACGACGCCCGCCGCGAGCGGGTTGTCGGGCCCGACGACGGTGAAGTCCGGCCGCTCCTGCTGCGCGAAGGCGAGGAGCTTCGGCAAGTCCTCGGCGGGCACAGCGACGCACTCGACGAGCGCGCCGTTTTTCGCCAGCCGTTCCTCGGCGATGCCGGTGTTGCCGGGCGCACACCACATGCGCGTGACGAGCGGCGACTGCGCGAGCTTCCAGACCAGCGCGTGTTCGCGTCCGCCGGAGCCGATGACCAAGAGTTTCATGCGCGGGGATTGAATCAGGAAGGCGGGAAGGCAGGAAAGAATTTACGCCCTCTCATTAGCACCCGGCTTGAGCCGGGTGGAAGAGGCGGCCCGGGGCAAACCGTTTCAACGGTTTGCTCGTCGGAGGGGTCAATGATCAAGCCGTTGAAACGGCTGGGCATTGTTTGCTCGCTGACACCGGGCTGAAGCCCGGTGTTAATGAGATTGGGCGCCTGACGAAGGCGAGTCTGGATCAGCCCTCGACTCAACTTGCCCTTGCCGTCGCGCCCGTGCTGCCCGGATAGTCCGCGCGGCATGGGCCAGCACGAGTCTTTCTACCGGAACAACGAAGCCTACGCGGAGTTTCTCGCGGGCTGGGACCCGGCGTTCTACGGCAAATACACGGACGCGCTGCGGCCCGAGCGCAAGCACGGCCGCTCGCTGGACGTGGGCTGCGGCGTCGGCCAGGTCGTGGCTGCGTTGACCCGCGATGGCGTGGAGGCTTACGGCGTGGACGTGTCGGAGCCGAACATCGCGCGCGCGCAGGAGTTCAGTGAGCGGTGCCAGCTTTACGATGGGAAGCGGCTGCCGTTTCCGGACAAGCACTTCGCCTTCGTCGGTGCGCTGAACGTGCTGGAGCATGTGGATGAGGCGGAGGCGTTTCTGGCCGAGTTGGTGCGCGTGACGGAGCCGGGCGGCAAGATCGTGGTGAGCAGCCCGAACTTTTTGCGGGTCATCGGCGCGCGCGACTATCACTACCGGATGCGCGGGCTGGGCAACAAGTGGCGGAACCTTCAGCGGCTGCTGGCGAAGCGCCGGCAGATGAAGGAAGCGCCGGAGCAGGTCCGCTTCGAGCGCGTGGCTCCCGTGGTGAAGACGCCGTTCGAGCCGGACGACGACGCCATCATCATGACCAACGCGTTGGAGATGGCGTTTCAGTTGGAACGCTGCGGCTGCGTGGTGGAACGCGCGCTCTGCACCGACCGCTACGTGTTTCCGCCGCTGGACTGGCTGCTGAACATCACGCCGCTTCGCTACGGGATGCTGTGCGCGTTCGTGGTGGCGAGGCGCAAGGCGTGAGCGTGAACGATTCAGCAGAATGTGGCCTTCCCTCCAACGCAGAGACGCAGAGGACGCGGAGGAACGCAGAGCGGAGCCGCACCAACCGCGTTCCCACTTCGCGCCATCCTTGTGTTCGACTCCGCGCAGCTTTGCGTCCTCTGCGTCCTCTGCGTTCGAAACAGGCCGCTGATAATAATTCCATCATTCCGACACGACGACCGACATGAGCAACACCGACTGGGAAGCGCACTATCAGGCGCAGGACACGCCGTGGGACAAGGGCGAGGCGTCTCCGGGTCTCGTGGACTGGCTTGCCACACATCCCGCCGCGCCGCGCGGCTCGGTGCTGGTGCCGGGTTGCGGCTTGGGGCATGACGTTCGGGCTTGGGCGGCGGCGGGTTTTCACGCGACGGGCTTCGACATCGCGCCGAGTGCGGTGGAGCGGGCGAGGAATGCGGGAACTCCGGAACGAACTGAGTTTCGCCTCGACGATTTTCTCGCGGATGCACCGACCGCGCCGTTCGACTGGGTCTTCGAGCACACCTGCTTCTGCGCCATTCAACCGGACCGGCGCCAGGACTACGTGCGCGCGGTGCTGCGCTGGCTCAAGCCGGACGGGCACTATCTTGCGGTGAACTATTTCATCCCGGACAAGGAAGGCCCGCCCTTCGGCGTGGACCGGGAGGAGGTCTGGGCACGATTCTCGCCACACTTCGAACTGCTGGAGGAGTGGACGCCGCGCTCGTATCCGAACCGGACTGGGCTGGAGAGGATGTTCCTCTGGGGCAGGAGATAGGAGTTGGCAGATAGGAAATGGGGCGGCGGCGGTTTCCCCAGTATTTTCTATCTGCCATCTCCCATCTTCTTTCCCTCACGCTCCCTTGCCGTTCATGACGGCGGTGATTTCGCGGGCGAGTTCCTCGACCTTGTAGGGCTTGCTGACCATGCCGCAGAAGCCGTGCTGCTTGTGATTTGCCATCTCGGGGCCGTGTGAGTAGCCGCTGCTGACGATGGCGCGCACGTCGGGGTCAATCTCCAGCAGGCGCTGGATGGCTTCCTTGCCGCCCATGCCGCCGGGGATGGTGAGGTCCATGATGAGCGCGGCGTAGGGCTTTCCCTCGGCGCGGGCGGCAATGTAGGCCTTGATGCAGGCCTCGCCGTCGCGGACGGCGTCCACCTGGTAGCCGAGAAATTCCAGCGCGGTCTGCGCCAGCTCACGGATGATTTCTTCGTCGTCCATCACCAGGATACGGCCTTGACCTTGCACGGGCGCGACCGGCTCGGGCTGCGCGGCCTTCACCTGTTTCTCGGAGGCGGGCAGATAAACGTGGAACTCGGAGCCGACGCCCAGTGTCGAGTCCACGGTGATGATGCCGTCGTGCTTCTTGACGATGGAGTAGGAGGTGGCGAGGCCGAGGCCGGTGCCCTTTTCCTTCGTGGTGAAATAGGGGTCAAAGACCTTGCCGAGATGCTCGGGCTTGATGCCGGTGCCGTGGTCCTTGACGGTGATGCGGCAGAAACGCCCCGGCTGCAATCTCAGCGCCGATTCAGCGTCGAGCGTGACGTTGTCGGCGGAGACGCGCACGACGCCGCCGTTGGGCATTGCCTGCACCGAGTTGATGACGAGGTTTTGGATGACCTGGCTGAACTGGCACTGGTCCACCTCGACGGGCCAGAGGTCCGGCGCGGACTGGAATTCGCAGCGGACGTTCGAGCCTCGCAGTGCGAAGCTGGTCGAGTCGCGGATCAACTCGGTGAGCGACGCGGTCTGGCGCACGGGCGCGCCGCCCTTGGCGAAGGTGAGCAACTGCGTTGCGAGGTCCTTCGCGCGCAGCGCAGCCTTCTCCGCCTCCTCCAAGCGCTCGAATTGCTTCTCGCCCGGCTGGCAGAAGAGGCGCGCGAAGGAGACATTGCCGATGACAGCGGTGAGGATGTTGGTGAAGTCGTGCGCGATGCCGCCGGCGAGGATGCCCAGCGAGTCAAGTTTGCTGGCCCGCACGCGCTCTTCCATGATGGCCTGCTGGTCGCTGATGTCGCGGAAGACCAGCACTGAGCCGATGATCTTGCCATCCTGGTCGCGAATGGGCGCGGCGCTGGCGGCGATCATTCGCTCGGTGCCGTTGCGCGAGACGAGGATGCTCTGGTCGGGGAGGTCAACAATCTCGCCGGCGGCCAGCACCTGCGAGACGGGGTTGCGATAAGTTTGCCGCGTGCGCTGGTGCACGACGCTGAAGACGGACGGAAGCGGCTGGCCCAGTGCGTCGCCCTGCCGCCAGCCGGTGAGGTCCTCGGCGAGCTTGTTGATGATGCTCACACGGGCGTCGGTGTCCGTGGCGATGACGCCGTCGCCGATGGAACGCAACGTGACCGTGAGGCGCTCCTTCTCGGCGGCGAGCGCGTCCTCGGCCCGCTTGCGTCCGGTCACGTCGAGCACGAGCGAGGCGACGCCGATGATCTGGCCCGTGGAGTCAATGAGCGGGGTGTTATACCAGTCGCAGATGATGGTGCGCTTATCCTTGGTGCGGTTGGCGACGGCGAAGGCGTTGATGCTCTGGCGCGTGATTGAGTCCACGCCGGCCTTGTCGGGCAGGACGTTCTTGAGCACGTCCTGCCAGGTGCGCTGGACGTGCTCGCGGGCTTCCTCGGAAAGGCGCACGCCGGCGAGCAGGTTGGTGAAGATGTTTGTGCCCGGCTCCTTTTTCCAGGAGAAGATCAGGATGAGTTCCGCCGCCTGCCGGCCCATCGCCTCGCGCGCGGTGTAGCCGAAGATGCGTTCCGCCGCCGGGTTCCAGGACGTGACCTGGAAGTTGAGGTTCCACTCGATGACAGCGAGCGGGGTCTGCTGGATGTGGAGGGCGAGCTTGCGCTCGGATTGCTGGCGGGCCTCCTCGGCCTCGCGCTGCGCGGAGATGTCCACCATCGAGCCGATCATCCGCACCGCGACGCCCTGCCGGTCGTGGATGATGTAGCCGCGGTCAATGACGTAGGCGAAGGAGCCATCGCCGCGCCGGAAGCGATACTCGTCCCCCCAAAACTCGCCGCCCGTCTGCACAGCGGCCTCGCGGCCGTTCCAGACGCGTCGGCGGTCTTCGGAATGCAGCCGCTCCATCCACCATTCGAGCTGCGGCGACACGGCCTCGGCGGAGTAGCGGAACATGGCCTGCACCGCCTCGTTCCAAGCGAGGCGGTTGCCGGCGATGTCCCAGTCCCAGATCGCGTCGTTCGTCGCGCGCTCGAGGAGGCGGTCGCGCTCCTGCACGCTGCGCAAGTCCTCCGCGAGCCGCTCCGCCTCCAGTCGCGCGCGCCCCTGCGCCCACGCGATGAGGAAGAGCAGGAGGTTCACCGAGATGCCCAGCCCGAGCACGATGGGGGGCAGGCGTTTGTAGAGGCTGGCCTCGAAGGACGGCGACGACGCCAGCGCCAGCAGCCAGTCACGGTCCGCCACGCGCAGGGAGGCCGGGCGCAGAAACTGCGCCTTGGCCGGTTCGCCGCGACCGGCGCGGAACACTGACTCGGCCGGGATCTCGCGCTGGCCCGAGAACAGTTCAGCGTGCATTTCCTGGTCGCCCGGCGCGTCGAAAATCCCCTCCAGCAGCCGGTCCAAATCCAGCTCCGCGAAAACAAAGCCACGCAGCGCCGCCTGCCGTTCGGCGGGCGTGGTCACGGGCTTGGCGGCAAGATACACGGGCTGAAGGATCACGACGCGGCCCCCCTTGGCATCCAGCCGGGGAAAAGCTGTCCGCCCGCTGATGGCTGCGGCTCCGCTGTCCCGCGCGCGTGCGAGCACCGGTGCCAACGCCGCATCTGCCAGCGCGTCCGCGCCCAAGGCCGCGCGACCGGCGGCGTCAGCTTGATTCAGGAGCACGACCGGGCAGTAAGCCTCGCCTTCCACCCACGGACGGATCGCGTAAGCGGGGTTGCCCTGGGCACGCCACTTCGCCTCATGCGCGGCCCTCGCAGCGGCTGGGACGAACTCCGCGTAGCCAAGCGTCTGAAAACCGGGGAACCGCTCGGTGACGCCGATGCTGCGCGCGAAGCGGTTCCACTCGGCGACATCAAGCACCTCGTTCGCAGTGAAGAAGCCGCCCAGGTTGACCGCCTCGTCGAGGTAGCGCACGAGGCGGCGCTCGACAGCGGCCTGCTTCGAGCGGGCGAGTTGCTCGAAGCGCTCCTGATCGCGCTCGCGGGCGTTGTTCTTGACCGCTTGGTAGGCCAGCAGGGTGGGGACAAGCGAGATCACCAGCACCAGATACGCCGCCCCCATGCGGCGCACATGCTCCGGCCACCAACCTGTTCGTCTGTTTCGCGGCAAACCCAAAGTCGCTCCGATCCTGTGCGTTGCGCGCGAACATAAGACAAAGCGGTGGAGGGGGAAACTTTTTCTGGCACTCCGTTCCCCGTTGTTCCTGCTCGTGATCCTGATCCTAGTCCTGCTCCTCCCCGCCGTTCCAACCAGCGGACCAGGATCAAGAGCAGGAGCGCAACAGTCACCCGATTGCAACACACTGAGTTGCGCCCGTCTTCAGATTGTCACCGTTTTCGGCATTGCGACACCGGCGCTTCTGTGCCACATAGTGGGCCATGAGCGAACGTTGCCAGCTCAAGTCCAAAGTCAGGTAAGCTAGGAAACCGAAACCCTCAACCCAGCGCCGCACCATGTCCGCCAAGACCAAGCCCGCCGCCCCCGCCCCCGCCAAGCGCCGCACCTCCTTCACCCTCTCCGCGCCCGACGCGCGCAACGTCAAGCTGGCCGGTGACTTCACCGGCTGGGAGGACGACGCCCGCGAGATGACGCGCCAGCGCAACGGCTCGTGGACGACCACCGTCACCGTCGCGCCCGGCCAGCACGAATACCGCTTCATCGTGGACGGCCAGTGGGTGGACGACCCCAAGTGCGACGCGCGCAGGCCCAACCCCTTCGGCGGCGAGAACTGCACCCGCGTCGTTGGGTGAAACAATTGCTCGCCCGGGCGGGTTCTGTTCTCCAGTGACGCGGCCCAACTGCCCGCGCAACGAAAGCACCTGACCTATGGACACCATTCTTGCCCTCCTTGTGGGCATCGGCCTGAGCGCCGCGTGTGGCTTCCGCATCTTCGTCCCCATGCTCGTTGTGAGCGCAGCGGCGTGGGGCGG
>SXGT01844393.1_pt1 | contig 10949 bp, 9 predicted proteins | sample 3176221 | NCBI WGS metagenome assembly SXGT01 (sample SAMN11356862, study PRJNA531348) | freshwater metagenome | isolation source: freshwater sample F1-120 | place: China: Fuxian Lake, Yuxi | collected 2017-12-25
CTCAGCCCTCGGATACCAGTCACCTGTCGAGTTTGAGCGCCAATGCGCATAACCAATGGGTGTCCACTTTTTCGAAGGAACTCCCCGCTCCGTCGACGACAGCTTCATCAGTTCGCGCGTACCGCAGCCGAAACAAAAGAGGCCGGGCACTTTGCCCGGCCTCTAGCAAACAACAGCTGAGTGAATTTTACTGCGTTACCGTCGTCATCTTGAACTCAGTGAAGTTCACTGGGCCACCCATGCGCAGGGTGGTCACCGTGACCTGCCCAGTTGCGCCCGGCGTTGTGTGTCGCACCTTGACCGTGTCCCCAGGGAGCACCACCGCCGAAGCGCCTTCCGAAATCCACGGCCCCTCTACCCCACCCCGGGTAATGCTGAACTGGTGGTTAGATCCGTTGGATCCAACGACCACAGCCTTTGCCTGATTAAACCCGCTCAAGGGACGACCGCGCGACTCGACCACCTTGTTGACTTGCTGGTTCTGCCCCCCCTTCGGCGAGAAACCCGAATTCGTTGGGGTTTCGTCGAGAGTCATCGTAGTCATCGACCCACTCACCCCGCCGATAGTCAAGGTCGTTGCCTTCGAGGTCAGCTGGGTGAGTGCACTCGTCTGACGCAAGACGATGGTATCCCCCGGGTTAACCAGGGCGCCTGACGAGAAAGCCCCGCCGTTGACGCTGAAATCACCACCCGTTGTCGTAGCCAACTGCCCGCCCTGGAAGCCGCTGAGCGTCCGGCCGCGGGACTCAACAACGCTGTCCGTCAAGGGATTGTCGCCACCCTTGGGCGAGAAGGAGAAAGCATCAGGCGTCGTATCTCCCGCCATGAACGTCGTGCTTTCAAAGGTACCCGTCACCCCGCCAATCGTTACCGTGCTGGTGACGGTCCCGTTGTTCATCGCACTCGAAGTATGACGCACTTGCACGGCCTGACCCGGGCTTACCATCACGCCCATCGCACCGGGCCCGTTCCAAGGCCCACCCGCAACGCGGAAATCGCCAATGTCGATGCTCGCGGTCACTGGTACCGCAAAGCCATTAATGAAAAAGTTGGCCGACGAGACCAGCGTGCTAAGCGCTACGCCCGTCTTTGACCCGAAATCAAAGGGAGCGGGCATTGCGTCATCTGCTGCAACCGTCACGGAAGAGAAATCACCGCAAACAGTCGGCCCAGCCCCGACGCAGAGCTCGGTCGTGGTGATGTCCAGCGGCGTCGGAGAACTGAGATGCCGAACAGCCACCACATCGCCATTGTTCACACATTGGTCAGCAGCGTTCGTCCAACCAATGCCCCCAGCGATAGCAAACTGGTGCGCCGATCCACCGCCGGTGCCCGATACGCTGACTGGCTCGCAACCCGAGATGCCCGTCAACGTCACGACATTCGAGGTCGTCAGAGCATTAATGGTCGCCTCGTTGTTATCATTGAAATCGAAGGGGTTGGCTTGCGCCAACGCCACTCCAGAAGTCAGTGCTGAGCTCAGCGCCACCACACTTACGAGGTGGCGGCGCACTAGTACGGAGGCGAGGCCCCCAGAAGCAGAAGATAAATCCATCGTCAAACTCCCAAACAATCTGTAGGAAAGGTACCCGCCGAAAGCACTACAGAGTCCATTCGGCGTGCGTCTGTGCCGGCTCGATAAGGTTCTGAGTGCCGTTTGACTTTACCAGAATTTTCGGCATCACCCGTCCCCTGATTGGATGACGGTCAGATGACGGCGAAGCAAATAGGTTCAGTTCGTCAGCCCTGGCCTGGGGCCTTAGCGAAGACCAACGCGGCCGATTTAGCGCTGGCGTCGGCCCGGGGCCGTTGATGCTCCGGCCGCGACGCACTGGCTGCGGCTAGCCAGCACCCGCGGGCGCGGCTTTATCCAGAAATTCCAGCAGCGGCTCGCTCGCTGCCACTGATATCGCGCAGCGTTCTTCAGTGCCCGGACGCTGGGCATGTGCCAATGTTGGTCGTCGGTTAGTAGCTGCGCCAAGGCATTCGCGGTTGCCGGCACATCGCCGGGCGCAGGATAAGTTCCTCCCTCGCCTCAGACTTCCGGAATCGCGCAGCAATTGGAGCTGACCACCGGCGTGCCGAAGGCTTGCGCCTCGACCGCCCGAATGCCGAAGGACTCGCAGCGACTCATCAGACAATACATGCCAGCTTCTGCGTATCAGGGACCCGCCGAGTACGACGAGCCGCCACTGATTGCGCGCTACACGGATCGGATGATTGATCAGCAGAACAGCGCCGAGGTGCTGGCGCAGCTACTGCAGAAGACGCTGAATCGTCTGGACGCGATGGATCTGCGAGTGGTGCTGATCTACCCGGTTCCGGAGGTCGGGTATGTGGTGCCCGACGTGCTCGCACGGCTGGCGATGGCCGGACGGCCTCTGGACAGCTTTATGCGACCGGCATCCCTCTACTGGACCCGCAACCAGCGCACGATCGCGGCGCTGGACGGCCTCCGGAGCACGCGTGGACTCGTCAGGATTCGCCCGGCAGTCCGACTGTGCGATCAGAATGAATGCAGGATCGAGCACGAGGGCAATCCGCTGTATCTCGACGACGATCACCTGAGTCGATACGGCGCAGAGCAACTCACACCGCTACTCGCAGCGGCATTCGGATCGCCCTGAGCCTTACTCGGGATAACCGAGCGCCGCCACCAAATCGCCGTGCAGATGCAGAAAATCGCGGGACTGCTGCGCGCTGAGGACCTGTCGCCATGCCGAGGAGCGTTCGGTAACCGGTGGCGGACGAAACTGCGCCGGCACCGGCAACTCCAGAAACCCACAGATGCCGGTCATCGTCTCGAAGAACTGTGCGCAAAGCTGCTCGAAGCGCACGATCAGGACCGCACCTTCTGGCGCCCGCTGCAGGGCCGCCAAGGCCGGGCGTGCACGCTGCGCCCAGCGGTCCGCCGCCTGCGCGAAATCGGCAGACCAACCGGCCCGCACAGCCGACAGGGCGATGTCCCGCCCGTCACGCACCAGGACGACCAGCCGCGCGTCCGGCATCAGGCGAAATACGCGATCAGCCGACTCGCCATACGAAGGTTCCTTGGAAATCCAGGGCAATTCACGTCCAAATGCGGTTCGAGTCCAGGCGGAAAACAGCGACGTATAGAAATCGCCGTATACACGCCACGGGTCCGCAGTGGAGATCAAGTTGCTTTGGAAGGCGTTCGCCAGAGCCAACAGCACGCGCCGGGGCAGCAGGCGTCCGAGGCCGCCGAAGGTGATGCCGCCGCGCTCGTTGATTCGCGGCCCGAACCCATCGGTGACAAGAAAGCGCGCGAATGCCTGCACCTCGTCAGCAAGTCTCTCGGCATGCGCCGCAGCCAGCGCGCGCTCCGGACCCACGATGAACTCGTGCTTCCAGAACAGATGCCGCTCTCCGATCACGGCGGCATGGGGATACAGGCTGTAGCGCAGCACCTGTTCGAGCCATGTCGTCCCCGAGCGCCCCGAAAGTCCGCCGATCAGGCGTGGCCGCGGCCGCCAGTCCGATGGCTCAATCGAGGACTCTCTGAGCAATGCCGCTGCCGTGGCCGCGGCGGCGCGCACGCTGCGCCGACCCAGATCATCGTGGGCGCGAAAATAGGAGGCATAGCGAAATAAACGCGGGCTGCGCTGTGCGACTTGCGGAAGATTCAACTGACGAAGCAGGCCGTGATCTTTGCTGGCACCGAGGTCCATGGGGAGAGGTACCGTCCGAATCAACCTGCGAGCCGGAACATCTCAAGCAGCGGGCGTGAGCAGTCCGCCCAGTGGAAGCGCGCGGCATTGGCTACCGCCGCCCGCGACTTCTGCTGCCACAGCGCCTCGTCACCCAGCATCCGTGCAATCGCCGCAGCAGCCGCATGCGCATCATCGACCGGAACATACACGCCCCCCTCGCCAGACACCTCCGGGATGGCGCAGCAGTCCGTGCTCACCGTCGGCGTACCGAAGGCCTGCGCCTCCACAGCAGGAATGCCGAAGGACTCGCACAGGCTCAGCACGCAGAACAAACGGGCGCTGGCGTAGTGCGCGTGCAAGCGCGCAGTATCGACATAGCTGGTGATCTCGACACTATCGGCAACATCGTTTTCCGCAATCGCGGTCCGGACACGTTGCAGATAGTCCGCATGCGGCCACGGGCCGACCAGCTTGAGCGTTGCAGGAATACCGTGCGTCTTTCGCACCTGCGACAGCGCCGACACCAGGACCTCGACGCGTTTGTGCGGCGCAAACACCGCAACGCAGAGAATCTCCGTTGCAGCCCGGGTTGCGCGGACGTTTGCAGCGGCCTCGAACAATGATTCGGACAACCCTTGGTAAGCAACGACGCTGGCTTTTTCTTCAAAGCCGGCGTTCTCCCGATACGCGCTGCGCATGTAGTCAGAGTTGAACAGAATCAGATCGGCGCGCTTCATCGCGGTGCGATAGCTTGCTCTCTGCACTACCGCCTTGAGACGCTCGGTCAGGCTCATCGGCAGGCCGGGCACCAGCGCCCAAGGGTTTTGTGCCAGCGTCACCTGAGGAATAGTCAGGCCTGCCACCGTGATGCCGTTGGGCAGCCACAGCAACCCAGCACCCAATCGACGGCAGAGGCTCGGCAGCACCGCCGTTTCCCACACGAGCCGCGGCGCCCATCGCATCGTCGCCGGCGGGCACTCCAGCCACTCAACGTTACTGCTTAGTTCGCAGACGATGTCCGCATTGCCGCGGTGATACAGCACCGTGTAGATATGCGTGCCCACCGTCCAGCCCGCGAGCTGCCGCAGGTGCCCCATCAACACATGCCGCGCGCTGAGATTGGTGACCGAGAGAGCATTGACGATGACGCGCATTTATCTTTTCTTCCGATTGCGGAGAGCATCGGCATAGACCGCGGCCACCGCAATGCTCATCGCTTCGAGGGAGAAACGCTTTACCCGATCCGGGCCACGACGACACAAGTCGGCATGCTTTGCTGGATCGTTCAGCAGTGCCAGGGCCGCGGCCGCGAATCCGGCCTCATCCTCGGGATCGGCCAGCACCGCAGCATCACCCACCAACTCGGGCAAGGAGGCACGATCGCTGCAAACCGTCGGACACCCGACTGCCATGGCCTCCAAGGGCGGCCAGCCATAGCCTTCGTAAAGACTGGGGAACAGAAACAGCCCGGCATTCCGATAGAGCGCGCCGAGCGCGGTCTCGTCAACGCCATCCAGGCAGTGCACGCGTTCGCTCAGCCCTTCGCCACTCAGAAACGCGCGCTGCCCTTCGCTGAGCGGCGGCCCGACCAGCACCATGTGGGCCTTCGTGCGGTCCGCCATCCTGGCAAAAATCCGCAGCAAGCCATCTCGGTTCTTGTAGAAGCCATCATTGCCGACATGCAACACGTAGGAGCCCGGCACTCCAAGCGGAAGACGGCCGGCCGCCTGCGCCCTGAGTGCGAGATGCACCACCCGCGCACGGGCGGCTGCGTTGGGCGATCGCCGGGTGAGATCATTGCGTGTGCTGTCGCTGTCGGTCATCAGCGCATCGGCGCGCTCCAAGGCGCGCAGGCCGAGCAATGCCAGGCGGTGACCCAGTGGAGACGGGCGCAGCGGGCCCAGCGCCCCTTCTGCCTGCAGCAGCGGAATCAGGTCATGAATCGTGGCGACTGCAGCACACCGCGCGGGCAGCGCGCGGATCAGATAGGCGTGGCTGCCATCAATGACATGAACCAGATCAGGACGGCCCACGCGAGTCGCGAGGTAAGTCGCGACGAACGCCAGCAGATGGTGCAAAGGCGCGCGGAGCCTGGCGGGAATCCAGCCCTTCAGCTTGAGCGGTAACCCCACGCGTTGACGCCGCAGCTCCCATCCATGCTCAGCGTTCGCGCCTAGGCCGGATTCGAGCAGATCGAGGTAGCGACTCATGCTGCCGCCCGGAAGAAACCCGGTGGTATCCAGCAGCCACACGCGAGGGGCAGACCCAGGATTCGCCATCGTCCAGGGCGGGCGTCAGTACTGCCGAACGGAGCGCGGCTGGATACGTAAGCGGGCGCCGCGGGAGGTTGGCGCCCGCTCCATGGCCTCGCGCCGCGCCATCCAGTAGGGCGCCGACATCGCAACGCCCAGCATCACGGCCGCGAGCAGGACGACTCCCCCGTCCGAAAACGCAAGGTGGGAGTTGACGAAGCAGGCCAGATTCGCCGCCACAAAGCCGAGGATCGCGGAGTACGCCAATTGCGTCTCAGCAACCCTGGGCACACGCCCGAGGCCGCGGTGCAGCAGCATAGCGATGGAGAAGGCCGTGATGAACACCACCACCAATCCGATCAAGCCGAGTTCGGCAATCAGTTTTCCCAGGCCGCCTTCCTGCCAGCCACGGCCCACCTTGGCGTCGATGTGCTGCCGGCCCTGGCTGGCAGAGCCGATGCCGATGCCCCAGACCCCGGACTGCCGGTACGTTTCGCGTACGGTGTCGAGGGAGTCCTTGCGCAGGCGCTCAAAGACACCCTCGCCGCCGGTGCTGACGTGCAGGAAGTAGTCGTCTTCGATATCGCCCTGCGTGGCCACCATCCCCACCGCGAGCAGCGCGACTCCGGCAGCGGCGGCGATACGGCCCAGTCGCGCCACGCGGCCATAGCGGATCTGCAGAGTCAGCATGACCACGGCCCAGACCATCGGCATGAAGATCATCTTGTTGCGGCCGCTGATCAGCAGACAGATGCCCGCCCAGGCTGCCATCCCTAGCCAGTAGGCGCGGTAGCGGCCGGGCAGCAGGAACAGCGTCAGCGAGAACATCATCAGCGTGGCGGCATGCCAGCCCATGATGTCCGGGCTGCGGTAGAACCCGGCATGCAGCTTGATCGTGTGCCCGTGGCTGATATAGCGCACCCAATCCTTGTTCAGGGTCGCGGTGCCCAGCGCATTCCAGTTCGGGAAGATCTCGAAATACTCCAGCGGCGCGCCGATCAGCATCACCGCCGCGATCACGCAGTACGCCGTCATGAACCGCTTGAGTGCAACCAGGTCACGCATCAGCGCCACGCCGATGATCAAACCACTGAGCGGCAGCAGGTACGACAGCAGGCCGAGGCAGGCCACAATCCAGGCGCTCCCGCCGTACTGCAGGGTGACCAGAACCCCGGGGATCATGGCGGCGATCAGCATCGCCATCCAGCCGGCAATTTGAGGGTGCTGGGACTTGAACAGGCCGAACACCCGTTCCTTGCCAGAAACCGCACCCAGGAACGTCGCGAGCCAGACGGGGAAAAAACACAGCACCATGAACGCCGGCGCGCCGGGCAGCATCTTGCGCACGGGGTCCTGCAAGGCCGCGATGACCAGCATCAGCAGAATGCCGCGCCGCCAGTCCTTGAACGCCAGCACGGAGGCCAGCGCAACCAGCGCAAAAAATCCGACGATCAGCATGCGTACCGGCTTCCGTAATCCCCCAGTGGATTATGGCATGCAGCCGGTTGAAAGCATCATAGTGGCTCGCGAAACTCGATTGGAATCGGACTGACCGGAAAACATTGCGGACCCGAAACTTGCTAATCAGGCAACTCGATGGAGAATTTCCTGGGACGCTGTCAACCTATGATCGCCCGACCCCAAACCTTCGGTTGTCCCTGATGCTATCGATCGCCAAAAACTTCCTTTTCATCCACATCCCTAAGACGGGCGGGTCAAGCGTACAGACGGTTCTTGCGCAGTACTCCGAGGATTCGATCCTGACTCGGTCCGGCCCTTCAATCCATGACGGTCGAAGTTTTGGGGTCGAGAACGCTCGGTATCGCTCAAAGAAGCACTCACCCCTGTCGCACTACTGGGCCCACATGCGCGGCCATGGCGAGCTAGCCGTCTTCGACCAGCTCTACAAGTTCGCAATAATTCGTAATCCTTGGGATCGATGTATCTCCTGGTACTTTTCACCTCATCTAGGCAAGGACAGGGCCTGGTCACGCGAGGATTTTCTCAGATTGCTCCCCAGAATCCATGGCATCGGGCACTACACAACGATACCGACGATACCGGCCAGGCTAGCCGCCAAGGTAGGGCTGAATAGCAGTTATACATTCTTTCGCAACCGAAGCCTGACCTCCGACATAAACAGGCTGCTCAGGTTTGAGTCGCTTTCCGAAGATTTCGATCAAGCGTTGCGCGATATTGGTTTGCCGCCGGCTAAGCTCCCCCATCGGAACGCGTCACGGCGAGAGAGTTATCGCAGCTACCTAGACGACGAATTGCGGCAGATCATCGCGAGGAAGTATCGAGAGGAGATTAGATATGGAAACTACGAGTTCTGACCGCCAACTCGCAGCTCAAGGCCGTCGATTCTGTAAGGCCTGCCCTGCCGCTTGATGCGGGGGAGTGACATCCGGGGCACCACCGTCCGGGCGCTCATCGGCATACGGCTTGCAGCCCTTGCAGGCAACCCGCGACCACGGCATCGATGCTGAAATCGTGCACGCGCTGCCGCGCGCGATCGCCCATCGCACGCAGCCGCGCCGGATCGCCAGCCAGCGTCTCCAGCGTGGCGGCAAGTCCCGATACATCATCCAGCGCGAAAACCGCGCCGGTCTCACGGGCCGTCACCAGATCCGCGTGGCAGCCCACGTGATCGCTGACCACGGTCGGCAGGCCTGCGGCCATGGCCTCGTTGACGACGAGCCCCCAGGTTTCACCGGCATCAGAAGGCAGCACCAGCAGATCGGTCGCCGCGTAGGCCGCTACGATCTCACGTTGATTGAGAAACCCAGCGAAATGCACCGCATGCCCCGCAGCCGCCTGCTCGCAACGCGCACGCAGCTCACCATCGCCGACCATCAGCAGGTGCACGGGCGCTTGCAAGACGGATGGTCGCAGCCGGGTGAAGGCCTCGATCAACTGCAAGGGGCGCTTCTTGTGTTCGAACTTGCCGCAAAACAGCAGGCAGACCGCATCATCGGGAATGTGGTGCCGCGCGCGGAGTGCGCGCCGTGCTTCGGCAGCGCTCGCGGCGTCCATCCGGAAGAATCCGTTATCGACCCCGTAGGGAGTCCAGAAAATCTTTCTCGCCGGAACGCCATGCGCCCGGTAGTAATCCCGATTCGCGGAGCCAATTGCGAGGAACCCGGCATACAGACGGAACAGCGCCGCATGCGCGAGGTGAATCGCCCATCGGCGTGGGCGCAGGCCATTGACCTCCCCGCGCACCAGGCAGGGCACGCCCGCCCAGCGCGCCGCCAGCGCGGCCTGGACTGTGCTCTTGACGCCCCAGCCATTGACGATGACGGCATCCCAGGAGCCCTTGCGAATCTCGGAGAAAATCTGCGGCGTGTCGCAGCCACGGAAGTGGATCACTGAAGGCTGGGCAGCAACATTACGCAGCACGCTATGAGAATAGCCCTCCAGCAGAGGTAAATCCCAGGAAAACTGAACGCCAAAACCCGCACCCTGCTGCCGGGCATCCGGCACCATCGCGTAATACACGTGAAGGTCAATACCGGGTTGCGTCGCCAGCCTGCGAATCCAGGGGACCTGATACTGGACCGGATGGGTCGTAACCAACGCGACGCGCATGGCGGAGGGCACTCAGGGCGTCGTGCGCCGCAGCGCACGCCAGGCCATCACCATCGCCCGCAGTTCGCCCCACAGCTTGATCGGAATGCAGTGGAGATGCCGCAGGTGATGCCGCGTCGCCACCTCGCGGAAGGGACGCCGCACCACGTGCCACAGTGATCCCCAGGACAAGCCCTGCTTCATCGCGAAGTAATAGTCGCCCATGCCGTGCAGCGGCGAGGCAGAGCACAGGTGATCGCCCTGTTTGCGCGTGCCGCCGCTGGGCGCGCGCAGGTGGCGGATGCTGGCTTTCGGCTCGTAGCGAATCGTCCCGCCCGCAGCCACCAGTCGGCGCGCGAACTCGGTTTCGAAGCGAAAGGCGGACCCCGCAAAGGCCTCGTCAAAACCGCCGATCTGCAAGGCGCGGTCGCGCCGCACGCAGAGATTGCCCGCCATGACGTTATCGATTTCCGCAGGGCGAGCTGACCGGAACGAAAAATCCAGGCCCGACCGGAACCCGCCGCGGGTCCAATCGACCGCTTGCTCCAGAGGCTCCTCGCCCGGCTGCAATACCTGCCCGACGGAAGCCCATAGGCGCTCATCAGCCAGCGCTTCGACATGCGCGGCAATCAAGCCCGCGGCCGGAATGATGTCGTCGTCCAGGAACAGAACCTGTTCGTGCTTCGCGCTGTTCAGCGCCCGATTCATCGCCGGCACGATGGCGGGGACTTTCAGCCGCATCCACACGATGTGCCCGGCGCGCTGCCAACGATCGAGCTGCGTTTCGATCTCCGGAGCATGCACTTCCGTCTGGTCCACGATCAGAATTTCGTCGGGCGGCGGCGTCTGCAGCAGGAGAGTCCGAATCGTTTCGACCAGATGCGGACCGCGGCAGTACGTGGGGATGGCAGCGGTCAGCATATTTCGCCTAGCGGAGGTTCTCGCGAACAACTCATGGCGCCGAGTCGTTTGGCAACTTGGAGATCACAGCTTCGGCTCGCACTCAGGCGCCGTAGTACTCGCGGAACCATGCAACGAAACGAGGAATACCATCCTCGATGCTGGTTGCCGGCGAGAATCCCGCATCCCGTGCCAGGTCGTCGATATCCGCACCGGTCGCCGGCACTTCGCCCGCCGGCATCGGCCGCCGGCGCGTCTGCGCCTTGCGCCCGAGGGCTTGCTCGATCAGTTCGATGTAGCGCAGCAACTGTTCGGAGCGGTGATTGCCGATGTTGTAGATGCGGTACGGCGCCTTGCTGGTCGCCGGGTCGGGCGATGCACCATCCCATGCGGGATTCGGCGCAGCCTTGCGGTCGATGACCCGCACGACGCCATCCACGATGTCGTCAATGTAAGTGAAGTCACGCCGATGCTTGCCATGATTGAACACCTGGATAGGCTCACCAGCAAGAATCGCCTTGGTGAACTTGAACAACGCCATGTCGGGCCGGCCCCA
>SXGT01659816.1_pt1 | contig 10947 bp, 2 predicted proteins | sample 3176221 | NCBI WGS metagenome assembly SXGT01 (sample SAMN11356862, study PRJNA531348) | freshwater metagenome | isolation source: freshwater sample F1-120 | place: China: Fuxian Lake, Yuxi | collected 2017-12-25
AGCTGCAGGCCAAGCTGCTGCGCTTCGTGCAGGAGCGGGAGTTCACGCCGGTGGGCGCGGCGCGCTCGCGCACCGTCGACACCCGGATCGTGGCTGCCACGAACCGCAGGCTGGAGGTCGAGGTCGCGCAGGGCAGGTTCCGTGCCGACCTGTACTACCGCCTGCAGGTGATCGTCGTCGAGGCGCCCGCACTGCGCGAGCGCCGCGACGACATCCTGCCCCTTGCGCACTACTTCCTCGAGAAATTCGTGGCCCAGAACGGCACCGGGCCGCGGCACCTGACGGTCGCCGCGGAGCAGCGGTTGCTGCAGCACGACTGGCCGGGGAACGTGCACGAGCTGCAGCACTGCATGCTCCGGGGCGTGCTGATGACGGACGGCGAGCGGATCGACGCGGCTGACGTCCGGCTGGTCGCCGAGGCGGTGCCCGAGGACGGCGCGCCCGGCACGGGCAGTGGCGGTGAACGGGCGTCCACGCAGCCTGGCCACCGGACCGCCGCGCCCCTCGCGCCACCAGCGGCACTGGCATCAGCAGCGCCGGCCAGTCCATGGGCAGCACTGGCCTCGGAACTCGCAAGCCAGGTTGCATGCGCGATCGAGCAACGGCGGCAGCGTCCCGTGCCACTCGGCGAGTGGCTGGCGGAAGACCTCGTGCTGGCGGCGAGCCGTGACTGCGCGGACGTGGCGCGCCGGGCAGCGCGGCGCATGGGCGTTGCGGAGAGCACCTTCCGGCGGCAGCTCGGCAAGGCGATGGACGACCACGCCCTGGGCCTCGGTGCGCGCACGCCGGAATGGCAGGGCGTGCAGGCGCACATCGCGAGCATCGTCGCCGACCTGCCCGAGGACGGCGGCGCCGACGTGCTCGAGCGCGCACGCCTGCTGCTGCTCGGCATCGTGCGCGCGGCGAGCGTGCCAACCCCTGCGAGCGCTGCAGCGCTGATGGGCGTCACGCTGCCGACGTACAAGCGCTGGCTGCAGGACGCGGGCGCGTGACACGCAACGCAGGACGCCGCCCGGCGCACCGTCTGCTCGCGCTTGCGCTGGCCGTCCTCGCGGCGCTCGGGAGCGGCGCGCACGCGACGGGCTCGCAGGTCGGTGCCCAGGTCGGTGCCCAGGCCGCACGCAACGTCCAGTTCGCGAACGTCACCAGCATCGATGGCCTGTCCCAGGAGTTCGTCCAGGCCGTGGTGCAGGACGCCCGAGGGCACGTCTGGTTCGGCACGCAGGAAGGCCTCAACCGCTACGACGGGCACACGCTCGTCACGTATCGCCATGACAGGGACGACCCGCGCTCGATCTCCAGCGACTTCATCTGGGCGCTGCTGGTCGACCGCGAGGGGGTGCTCTGGGTGGCGACCGATCGCGGCCTCAACCGTCACGAGGCCGACAGTGACGACTTCACGCAGCCGTTCGCGAAGTTCGGCGGTGCGGAGCCCGTCGGCAGCCCCCCGGTGCGCGCGCTGGCGCGTGATCGCAGCGGCGTGTTCTGGCTCGGCACGGTCGATGACGGCCTGATCGCGATCGACCCGCGAACCGGAAAGGTGCAGCGCTGGCGCGGCCAGGGGCCGCGTGGCCTCCGCCAGTCCGCGCCGGCATTCCCGTCGGGCACGATCACGTCGATCCTCGAGGACAGTGCGCAGGGGATCTGGGTGGGCATCGACGGCGGCGGTGTGGCTCGCTTCGTCCGCGGCCGCGGCTTCGTCCACTATCGACACGACGCTTCCGAGCCAGCGAGCCTTGCCGACGACCACGTGCGGTCGCTCGACCAGGACAGGCAAGGCCGCGTCTGGGTGGGCACGGCGAGCGGCAGCGTCTGCCTCTTCGATGCGTTGACGCAGGGCTTCCAGCGCCTGCCGCTGCGCGTGGTTTCCGCGCAGGGTGTCGTCGCGGGCGCGGCGACTGCAGCGGAAAGGCCGCAGCCCGGGCAGGCGCGCGTCGGACAGGTGTCGGCGCTGCTGTCGGACCGTGCCGGCACGTTGTGGATGGCAACGGACGCAGGCCTGTGCGAGCTGCGCCCCGGTACGCCGGACGCAATCTGCTATCGCCGCGATCCGACGGATGTCACGAGCCTCGTGAGCAACAACGTCACGGCGCTGTTCGAGGATCGCTCGGGCGTGCTGTGGGCTGGGACGCAAGGCGGCGTGAGCCGCTGGAGCCGCATCAGCGAGACGTTCACCTACTACAGGTCCGCGACCGGCGCGCTCGCCAACGACACGGTGACATCGGTCGCCGAGACGCGCGACGGCGGCCTGTGGGTCGGCACCTATGGCGGCGGCCTCGCACGCATCCACCCGGGCTCGGGCGAGGTCAGGCACTACCGCAATGTCCCCGGGGATGCGCGCAGCATCAGCGACGACCACGTCATGGCCGTGCACGTCGACGGCAGCGACAACGTCTGGATCGGCACCCGCAGCGGCGGACTCGACAGGCTCGACTGGCGCACGAATACGATCACCCACCACCGGCACTCGGCGACGGATCCGCGCTCGCTGAGCGGCAACGCCGTGAGCGCCATCGAGACCGATGCGAGCGGTGCACTCTGGGTTGGCGTGTTCGATGGCGGCCTCAATCGGCGGCTGCCTGACGGCGGCTTCGAGCGCTTTCGGCACGACGATCGTGATCCTCACAGCCTGCCTGCCGACCGCGTGCTCGACCTCGAGCGCGACGCCGCAGGGCGGTTGTGGGTTGGCATGGAGCGCGGTGGCCTGGCGCTTGCGGACACCGCGCGCAAGCGCTTCGTGCGCATCGGCCGCGCGCGCGGCGACGACGAGGACATCCTGACCGCGTGGAACCTCCACGAGTCGTCAGATGGTGCGCTCTGGATCGCCACCCAGACCCAGGGGCTGATCCGCTGGACGGCCGCGGACCGTGCCGCGGGCAAGGGCCGCTTCCGGATCTTCGGCCGCGCCGAAGGCCTGCCGTCCGACACGGTGTTCAGCGCCTTGCAGGGCACGCAGGCGGAGCTGTGGGTGGCCACGAGCAAGGGCCTGGCGGCGCTCGACCTGCGCAACGGCAAGGTGCGCAACTTCGACCAGCGCAGCGGCTTGCGCGGCAACGAGTTCAACGTGGGTGCGAGCATGCGCAGCCGCAGCGGCAGGCTGTACTTCGGCGGCACCGATGGGCTGGTGGCGTTCGACCCGGGCAACCTGCGCCGCAACAACGTTGCCCCGCCGGTGAGCCTCACCGCCGTGTCACGCGATCGCGTGCTCGCGCGCTCCATGGCCGATGGCCGCAGTCCGCGCATCGCACTCGGCTATCTCGACCCCTTCGTGGCGTTCGACTTCGTGGGCCTGGACTTCGTGGCACCCGCGAGCAACCGCTATCGCTACCGGATGGATGGGCTGGATGCGGACTGGGTCGATGCCAAGGGCGTTCGGCGCGCGGTGTACTCACGCCTGCCGCCGGGTGACTACGTGTTCCACGTGCGGGCCGCGAACAATGACGGCGTGTGGAGCGGCGACACGGCATCGATCGCCGTGCACGTGGCGCCGCCGCCCTGGGCCACGCCGCAGGCATACGCGATCTACGCCAGCGTTGCGTGCGTGCTCGCGCTCATGTTCCTGCGTGCGCAGCGACGCAAGGCGCAGCGCGCCGCGAACGCCAAGCAACAGCTCGAGCGCCTGGTCGACCTGCGAACGCGCGAGGTCGCCGAGCGCGTGCGCGAACTCGAGGCGCTGAACGTGCAGCTGCGCGAGGCGAGCCTGACCGACTCGCTGACCGGCTTGCGCAATCGCCGCTTCCTCGACCAGACGATGCCGGGCGAGGTGGCACGGCTCGAGCGTCGCATCACCGAACGTGCGCGTTCGCCGGGCGCCGACGCTGGTGGTGACTCGTCGCACCGGATGTTCCTGATGATGATCGACCTTGATGGTTTCAAGGCCATCAACGACACGCACGGCCACAAGGCCGGTGACGAGGCGCTGCTGCAGGTGCGGGACATCCTGCGCGAGTGCTGCCGACAGTCCGACGAGGTCGTGCGCTGGGGGGGCGACGAGTTCCTCGTCGTGGGCCACATCTCCGGCTTCGAAGGCGCGCGGACGCTCGCCGAGCGCATCCGCTACAGCGTCGCGGCACATCGATTCCTCGTTGCGGATGCGCAGGCGTGTGCCATGACCGCGTCGATCGGCGTGGTGCCCTTTCCGTTCTGCGCCGACCGCGCGGACTTCTGTCACTGGGAGCTGGCCGCCGCGGTGGCGGACCAGTGCGCCTACCTCGCCAAGACGCACGGGCGCAACGCCTGGGTGAGCCTGAACGGCAGCGCGCATACGCGCAGCGAGGACCTGCACGACATCGACGCGCACCTCGCGGCATCCGTGCGCGCGGGCCGCCTGTTCCTCGAGTCGTCGATCGACCCGGAGCGCCTGCTGGCGCCGGCGCAGGCGGGAGCGCGGGTCGCATGAGGCGCGCACGGGCAGCGCTGCTCGCGCTCGTGCTCGCGCTGGCGGTGTCGCCGGGGGGGCTGGTGACGGCGCATGCGGCGGGCCGGCCGATGTACTTCGAACACATCGCCATGCGCGATGGCCTGTCGCAGAACACGGTGATGACCGTGCTGCAGGACCGCCAGGGCTTCATCTGGCTGGGCACGGAGGGCGGGCTCGATCGCTGGGACGGTCTCGCGATCAAGCGCTACCAGCGCGGTCGTGGCGGCCGCGAGCTCGCCAGCGACTTCGTGTGGGCGCTTGCGGAAGACGCGGCGGGCGACCTTTGGGTCGCCACCGACGGCGGTGGGCTGTCGCGCTGGAACCGTGCCTCGGACAGCTTCGACACGTGGCGCCACGACCCCGCCGTGCCGACGTCACTCGCCAGCGATCGCGTTCGCTCGTTGCTCGTGCGCGAGGACGGCAGGATCTGGGTGGGAACGATGAACGGTGGGCTCGACCTGTTCGACCCGCGCTCGGGCACGTTCGCGCACCATGGCGCGCTCGAGCACGGCACCGGCGGGGCAGTCGCGGGGGCAGCTGCCAGGGCACCGCCGCGTGGCTCCGTGTACGCGTTGCATCAGGGTCGCGACCGCGCACTGTGGATAGGCACCGACACGGGGCTCGTGCGCCGCGACGCCGCGGGCGCGTTGCGTCGCTGGCGGCATCGTGCGGACGATCCGCGCAGCCTCTGTGGCGACGCCGTGCGCAGCGTGCTGTCGCGCGCCGACGGCTCGCTGTGGGTGGGGACCTTCGATGCGGGCGTGTGCAGGCTCGACCCCCGGAATGGCGGATTCACGCACTTTCGTCACGCGGACGCGCCAGCGCCCGCAACGGCCGCCGGGCACATCAGCAACAACGACGTTCGTGCCCTGTACGAGGATGGTGACCGGCGCCTGTGGGTGGGCACCGCCAATGGGCTGAACCTGTACGACCCCACGCGCGGCATGTTCGTGGCCACGCATGCGGACGGCACGGCAGACGGCCTTGCCGACAGCTACGTGATGTCGCTGTACCAGGACCGCGGTGGCGTGCTCTGGATCGGCACCCGCAGCGCTGGCGTCAGCACCTGGAATCCGCGCAGCTGGGCGCTCGGGCACTTCCGGCCGGGCTGGTCCGTGGGCACGAACATCACGTCGTTCGCGGATACGAAGGACAGCACGTGGATCGGCACGATGGGTCGCGGCCTCGTGCGCGAGTTCCACGACGTTCGCAGGACCGCCGAGCAGTACCTCGGCACCTCGCGCGAGGCGCCCGACGCGTCCGCACGCAGCGCAGGCATGGCCGCCACGGCGCAAGGCAGCCCGCCCGAGCTGCGGCACGTGCGTCCCGACGAGCGCGTGATGTCGCTGCTCGCCGCGCCTGATGGGTCCTTGTGGGTCGGCACCATGGCTGGCGGACTGCTGCACCTGTGGCCCGACCAGCCGGCACGCCGGGAGCACTTCATGCATCGGCCCGGCGACGCCACGAGCCTAGGTGCCGACGGCGTGATGGCAATGCATCTCGATCGGCGCGGCAACCTGTGGGTGGGAACCTATGGCGGTGGCGTGAGCGTGCGCCGACGCGGCGCGGCGGGCTTCAGTCAGCTGCCGACAGGCAAGGACGGGCTCACGAGCCTCAACGCGACCGCGATCGTCGAGGACGCGGCGGGTGCCATCTGGATCGGCACGGACGCGGGCCTGAACCTGGTTGATCCGGTCACCGGAAGCCTCCGGCGCTTCCACCACGAGGACGACGATCCGCGCAGCCTCGCGGCCGACTCGATCTACTCGCTGCATGTCGATGACCGCGGCACGCTGTGGGTGGGCACTGCTGGCGGCGGCCTGAGTCGCATGCGCGGCTCGTCACGCCAGCCATCGACCATCTCGTTCGCCACGATCGCGCAGGCGAACGGCCTGTCGAGCAACGTGGTGTACGGCATCCGCTCCGATGACACCGGCAAGCTCTGGCTCAGCGGCAACAACGGCCTGTCACGCCATGACCCGGCCACCGGCCAGGTGCAGACCTATCACCGCAATCACGGCCTGCAGGGCGAGGAGTTCAACTTCGGCGCCTATCATCGCAGCGCCGACGGCTGCATCTGGTTCGGTGGCGCCAACGGCTACAACGCGTTCATGCCCAGCCAGCTCCGGCCAGCGAGGGTGCCCCCGCCGGTGGTGCTCACGCGCTTCGAGACACTCGGTGGGCTTGCCGCCACGCAGGTACCTCACCACCTGCTTCGCACGGCGCGACTGACGTGGCGCGAATCGATGTTCGCGTTCGAGTTCGCGGCGCTGGACTTCGTGGCGCCCTCGAAGAACCGCTATCGGTACATGCTCGAGGGCTTCGATGCCGGCTGGATCGATGCGCGCGATGGACGTCGGGCGACCTACACGAACCTCGACCCGGGCAGCTACCGCTTCCGTGTGCATGCCGCCAACAGCGAGGGCGTGTGGAACCACGGGGGCCTCGCGGTGGACGTGATCGTGGATCCGCCGCCCTGGCGAACACCACTCGCGTTCTCGCTGTACGCGGCGCTGGCGGTGCTTGCGGGAACGCTCGCCTTTCGCAGCATCCGTGCGCAGCGGCGCGCGAAGGCGAGCTATCTCGCGCGCCTGGAGCGTGCGGTGCACGCCCGGACGCTGGAGCTCGAGGAGCGCAGCGACGAGCTGCGGCAGCTCGCCAGCGCGAAGGGCGACTTCGTGGCCCGCATGAGCCATGAGCTGCGCACGCCCAGGAACGGCGGGCTCGGCATGTCCGAACTGCTGTGGCAGACCGGGCTCGACGTGCGCCAGGCGCGGCTGGCGGCAACGATCAGGCGTTCCGCGAGCTCGCTGCTCGGGATCATCAACGACATCCTCGACTTCTCGAAGGTCGAGGCCAGCAGGCTGCAGCTGGAGCAGCTGCCCATCGACCTCGAGCAGCTTGCCGACGAGAGCGTGGAGGCGCTTGCGGTGATCGCGCAGGGCAAGGGGCTGGAGATCTTCTGCGAGGTCCCGTCCGAGGACATGCCCGCGCTGCTGGGCGATCCGCTGCGCATCCGGCAGATCCTCTCCAACCTGCTCGGCAACGCCATCAAGTTCACCAGCGCCGGCGAGGTCGTGCTCGGGTTGCGCATGGCGCCGGCGGCCGACGGACGCTGCACCGTCCGCGTGGAGGTCACAGACACGGGCGCCGGCATTCGGGCCGACAGGCTGCCCTTCATCTTCGAGTCGTTCGCGCAGGAAGACGCCAGCACGAGCCGCCGCTTCGGTGGCACGGGCCTCGGGCTGCCCATCGCACGCCAGCTGGCGCAGCTGATGGGCGCCGACATCGCGGTGGAGAGTGAGGTCGGACGTGGGTCGCGGTTCCACCTTGCGCTGGACATGCCGATGGCCGCGGTGCGAGCGGTCGACAGCGTGCCTGCGCGAGGATTCGACGGCAGGCGGGCGCAGCTCGTGGGTGCGGACTCGCGCCTGCGCAAGCTTGTGGAACGCTACCTCCGCGACTGGGGCATGCACGTGTGCACGGCGGTGAACGCGCAACAGGCGCGCGAGCAATCGGACGCCGAGCCGGTCGATGTCGTCGTCCTGCTCGTCACGCCGCTGCTCGAAGAGGTGCTGTTCGCGGAGCTCGCCGCAACGGCACGCCACGGCGCCATCGTGCTCTCGGCGCTGGTGTCCGATGCGCCGGCGTCACCGTCGTCCTCGCCGAGCGGCGGCGAGCAGTCCGACGTGCGTGCGAGCCGGTTGTTCAGGCCCGTGCCACGGCGAGCGCTGCGCGCCGCACTACACGCACGGATGGGCGGTGCGCCCCTGCCCGGCGACCGTGTCGAGCTGGAATCGCAGCAGTTCTCCGGGCGCGTGCTCGTGGCAGAGGACAACGAGGTCAACCAGGAGGTCATCACCGCCATGCTGGCGCAGCACGGCATCACGGCGCAGGTCGTGGGTGATGCGGAGGCTGCGCTGGACCTGATCACCGCCGAGGCGTTCGACCTCGTGCTGATGGACTGCAACCTGCCGGGCATGAGTGGCCATGCGGCGACCGCCGCCATCCGCGCACTGCCGGGCGACGCGGCGCGAACCACCATCGTGGCGTTCACGGCCAACGCGAGCGCCACGGAGCGCCAGCGCTGCCTGGACGCAGGCATGGACGACGTGCTGATGAAGCCGTGCGAGCCTGCCATACTGCGGGCACTTCTGGCACGGCGGCTGCCCGGACGGGCGGGGCTCGCGGTGCGTGCAGGTACCACAACCGCGCCTCTGCCCATGCGCGCGCAAGCACCGGCGAAGGGCGCAGCAGTTGCCCTGGCGAGCCGCTCGCCCGACGAGGCAGCCGAAGACCCGGCATCGCTGCATCGACCGACCATCGACCGCATCCGCGCGCTGCGTCCGCGAGGAGACGCGGACATGCTGACGTACATCGTCCGCGTCTACCGGGATAGCTCGCCGCCGCTCATCTCCGACATGGAGGCGGCGCACGCGGCGGGTGATGCACTCGCCTTCGCCCGCGCCGCGCACGCATTCAAGTCCAGCAGCGAGAACGTTGGCGCTCACGGCCTGGCGGCGCTGTGCAAGGCCTGCGAGTGCGCCGGACGGGAAGGCCGGCTCGGAGACATCGCGCCCACGCTGCGCGCGCTGGCCGAACTGTATCCCCGCGTTGTCGATGCCCTCGAACGTGAACGCCGGGTCGACGCCGGGAGGGTGTCGGCGTGAGGTCCTCGACCGACCGTCCGCACCTGATCCTGGTGGCCGACGACGATGCGATCGCACGCACGATCGCCGCGGCGACCCTGCAGGATGCGGGGTTCGATGTGCTGGAAGCGTGCGATGGCGTGGCCGCGCTCGCGGCATGGGCCGAACACCGGCCAGACCTGCTGCTGGTCGACGTGGACATGCCAGGGCTGGACGGCTTCGCGGTATGCACGCGCATTCGCGCGCTCCCGGGCGGCAAGGACGTGCCGATCATCATCGTCACGAGTTTCGAGGACCGGGCGTCGATCGATCGCGCATTCGAGGTAGGTGCCACGGACTTCGTGGCCAAGCCCGTGAACTGGTCGCTGCTCGGCCATCGCGTGCCTTACGTGCTGCGTGGCGCGGCCACCCTGCGTACGCTCGCGGCCGCAGAAGCGGAGAACCGCGCGCTCCTCGAGGCACTGCCCGACCCGATCATGGTGGTGGACGATCGCGGCACGATCCAGCAGCACATCCGCAGCGCTTCCGATGCCGCGATGCCGACGCATGTCGGCGTCACGCTGCAGGCGATCCTCGCTGACGATGTTGCCGCGGCGTGCATGGACAACGTCCGCCGCGTGCTGCAAGACAGGCGCACGCTTGCGATCGAGCATGCCGAGCAGCTCGGCGACGGCTCGCAGCGGCACGTCGAGCTGCGCTTCATGCCGCACGACGCGCAGCACGTACTCATCGTCCAGCGCGACATCTCCGCGCGCAAGGCAACGGACGCCCACATCCATCGTCTTGCGTTCCACGACGCGCTCACGGGCCTCCCGAACAGGAACCTGCTCGTGGTACGGCTGGAGAGCGCCCTTGCGGCCGCCCGCCGCACCGGCGCGCGCGTGGCGGTGTTCCACATAGACCTCGACCGGTTCAAGCGCATCAACGACAGCCTCGGCCTGGCGGGTGGCGACGCGGTGCTGCGTGCCGTCGCCGTGCGGCTGCTCGAGGCTTCGGCGGTGGTGGCGCTCGGGAGGACGGGCAGCGCAAGCGAGGTGACCGTGGCGCGGCTGGCGGCTGACGAGTTCGCAGTGCTGCTGCCAGACGCACGCGACGATGCCGCGGTGGAGGAGAACATCGCCTTGCTGCGAGCGGCCCTCGATCCGCCGTTCACGCGGTTGGCGGATGACGACGACGGCCAGCAGGTGTCGCTCACCCAGAGCATCGGCGTGGCGCTGTTCCCGGACCACGGGGTCGACTCGGCGACGCTCCTGCGCAATGCCGGCACGGCGATGCAGAAGGCCAAGGAAGCCGGGCGCGAGAGTGCACGCATCTACAGGCCGGCAATGAACGCGCGCGCAGCCGAGCAGCTGCAGCTCGAGGGCGAGCTTCGCCGGGCGCTCGGCACCGACGAGCTGGTGCTGCACTTCCAGCCGAAGTACGACCTCGAGACGGGCGGGATGCAGGGCGCGGAGTGCCTGCTGCGCTGGACCCATCCGCGGCTCGGCCCGATCTCGCCAGCCGTGTTCATCCCGATCGCCGAGGAGTCCGGCCTCATCGCGCAGGTGGACAGGCACGTCGCTGCCGCGGCATGCGCTGCACTGGGCAGGTGGCAGCGAGCCGGTCACGCCCTGGTGCCCCTCAGCATCAACCTGTCGGGTCGCCAGTTCTGGGATCCGCGATTCGGGCGCGGCCTGCGTGACGTCGCGGACCACGCCGGCATTACCTGCGACCTGCTGGAGATCGAGATCACGGAAGGCGTGCTGATGCGCGACATCGAGGTGGCGCGCACTGCCTTGCTGGCGCTGAAGTCGGAGGGCTTCAGCGTGGCCATCGACGACTTCGGCACGGGCTTCTCGTCACTCGCATACCTGAAGCAGTTCCCGCTCGACTGGCTGA
>SXGT01670688.1_pt1 | contig 10946 bp, 8 predicted proteins | sample 3176221 | NCBI WGS metagenome assembly SXGT01 (sample SAMN11356862, study PRJNA531348) | freshwater metagenome | isolation source: freshwater sample F1-120 | place: China: Fuxian Lake, Yuxi | collected 2017-12-25
CAAGATAAAAAATATTCATAATAAATCATAATTAAAAATATCGCTGAGTAAGTTGTTCTTGCGCCAGTTTCTTTTTATTCAGAATACCTGACCAGTCATGGATAGAACCATATTAATCCGGGTAGTGCTCCTTTATTAGCACCGAAAATTTAAACATTTTATGATTAGACATATTGAATCTAATCCCTCTTATCGTTGCGATGTAATAATTTATTACTCATCATGTTTAACAATAGATAGCGGTTCAATTTTGCTGCCTGTAATTGAAATTTTTTTATGCCGAGACTTGCCACCTCGTATTAATGCCACCTGGCATCGCGACACATCAAATAACTGTGCTACAAAGTTTAATAAAGCATCGTTTGCGCGCCCACCAAGGGGTAGTGAAGCCAAGCGGATCTTGGGCGTATCGCCATAAAAACCAACGATTTCGGTGCGCTTTGCACCTGGTTGTACATAAATATTAACGATCACAGTATCATTTTCGCGCTTATACCACACTCTCATAACCTTCTATGGCGTTTGATTTTACTTATTAAATAAGGAATGGAACATCAACCACTCATCCCTTCAACGATTAACACTAATCCAAGGATCATAAAAAAGAATTTTCCCATTCCAATCAACACAGCGGTGCAGAGAAGTGGACCTCATCGGTGAGACAACGATCCCTTACTATTTAGATGGTGTCCAATTTATTGGAACACCAAGGCATTACGGTCATTATTTTTTGGCAGGCACTCGTATAATGTCCAACCGATTGGTCCCGCCTGGTTGTCCGAAGACATGTCCTTTGGTGAGAACTACAAAGGTATTTTCCTCAACTAGGCCCCTATTTAGCATGTACTCAATGATGTGGGGGTTCGTTTTATCGGCATCCATGTGGCTATAATCAAAAAACAAAGGAAATACATTATTAACTAGACTTAATTTGCTGACCGTTCTTTGGTTTGCAGTAATGGCATAGATGGGAACCGTACTATGTACGCGTGACATCCAGACTGCCGTTGCACCCGATTCCGTAAGGGCTATAATCGCTTTGACTGGGAAATGATTAGCCGTATGCATGGTTGCCATCGCAATCGCCTGATCAGCGCGTTGAAAATTACATGACTCCTTGTCGAGCTGGTAATAAAAACTAGCGTGTTTTTCAGCGCTGAGGCAAATGTTGTCCACCATGGTAATGACTTTTACTGGATACAATCCAGTAGCCGTTTCCGCGGAGAGCATTACCGCATCCGTGCCATCCAAGATGGCGTTGGCCACATCAGATACTTCCGCACGGGTGGGTTGCGGATGGCTTGTCATTGACTCCATCATTTGTGTAGCCGTAATTACGACCTTGTTGAGTTGCCTTGTTTGCTCAATGATTCGCTTTTGTATGGCAGGTACCTCAGCGGCTCCAATTTCAACACCAAGATCACCGCGTGCGACCATGATAGCGTCCGCCTCTAGAATAATGTCGGTCAAATGATTTAATGCCTCCGTGCGTTCAATTTTAACGACAATCGGCATGTCTTTAGCACCTAACGTCGTTACGATCTGACGCGCGGTGTGGATATCCGTGCTGTCTTTGACAAAAGATAACGCTAGATAATCAACATGCGCGTCGACTGCGATCTTCATATCTTTTTTATCTTTATCTGTGAGTGCACCTGCTGCAAGCCCACCCCCTTTGCGGTTAATTCCCTTATGATTCTTTAACATACCGCCCTCGATGACGATACATTCAATCAACGGTGGTTTAATGCGTCTGACGGCTAATTCGATTAAACCATCATCTAGCAACAACCGATCACCTATCGATAATTCATTGCATAAGGTGGGGTAAGCAACGCTTACCCCGTTTTCATCACCAAACCCCGCATCGCCGCTGCTATTTAGAGTGAATGTTTTTCCTTCAATCAAGGTGATGACATTTTTTTTAAAACGGCCAATCCGGATTTTTGGTCCCTGTAAATCGGCCATGATGGCTAGTGGGTGGTTTAATTCAGCGGCAATATCGCGTGCGCGCTTCACCGTTTGTACAACTGATTCATCTGCATGAGAAAAATTAACGCGTAATACATCAACTCCTGCAAGGAGCATTGCTCGCAACACCTCGGGGGCACTACAAGCAGGCCCCAGAGTTGCGACAATTTTAGTGCGCCGCTGCATGAGCACGTTCCTCTAAGATAGCAACGGCAGGTAATGTTTTGCCCTCTAAGTATTCAAGAAAGGCACCACCTCCAGTGGAAATATATGATATTTGATCCGTTAGATCATATTGATCAATTGCCGCCAAGGTATCGCCTCCTCCCGCAATAGTAAAGGCATGACTGTCAGCAATTGCGATAGCTAAAGCACGCGTACCATATGAAAATTGTGGAAATTCAAACACGCCGACTGGGCCATTCCAGATAATGGTTTTGGCATCGTCTAACAGATCAATATAACGCGAGATAGTATCTGGACCGATATCCATGATCATATCATCTTTAGCGACGTGGGCTAAGGGCTTATTATAGGCCGCACCACAGTCAGTAAATGATTTACCCACAACCACATCACTGGGTAAGGGGATTTGACAACCTGCTTTATCTGCAAGCGTGAGTATAGTGCGCGCCTCATCCAATAACTCATTTTCATACAATGACACCCCAATTTCATGTCCTTGGGCTTTGAGAAAAGTATTGGCAATGCCACCGGCTGGAATCAGTACGTCAACCATGCTGACCATCTGTTTAAGCAACGATAATTTTGAGGATACTTTTGCCCCGCCGACAATAGCGACAATAGGTTTTTCAGGACTTTGTAGTACATGGTGTAGTGCATCGAGTTCACGAACTAATAAGGGGCCCGCCACCGCTATGGGTGCATATTTGGCGACACCACAGGTGGATGCATGAGCACGATGCGCGGTGCCAAAAGCATCCATCACAAAGACATCACATAAATCAGCGAGGCGCTTGGCAAGTATGTCATCATTGGCTTTTTCGCCTACATTAAAGCGAACATTTTCGCAGATGACTAACTCCCCTGGCGCCACATTGACTCCATCGAGATAATGACTAACGAAATGGACAGGGTAATCAAGATTTGCCGTTAGGTAGTTAGCAACAGGCTGCAGGGAAAAACGACCCTCTACCTTACCCTCCTCGGGGCGGCCGAGATGCGACAATACGATAACGGCAGCACCCGCGGCTAGGGCACGACGTAACGTAGGTAATGCGGCTTGCAGACGTTGATCGCTAGTAATGATCCCAGCCTTGATGGGCACATTGAGATCTTCGCGAATCAACACTCGCTTATGATACAGATCAATATCGCTCATTTTGGTCAGATTCATGTTTTTTCCTTAAAGGTTCATCATGTGATATGCCGTATCGAGCATGCGATTTGAAAATCCCCATTCATTGTCATACCAAGCAACAACCTTGACGAGTTGACCAAGGACTTTCGTTTGCGTGGTATCAAAGACGGCGGATGCTCGGTCGTGATTAAAATCACAAGACACCAATGGCTCATCATTAATATGCAATATCTCGCTTTGTGCTTGGCGCATGATGTCATTGACTTCTTTGACGGTTGTCAGCCGCTTAGCGGTGAAAGTAAAGTCAATAACGGAAACGTTCAATGTTGGAACGCGCATGGCAAAACCGTCCAACTTCCCAGCAAGCTCTGGCAGGACGAGCCCGACGGCTGCTGCCGCTCCTGTTTTTGTTGGGATAATGGATTGTGTCGCAGAGCGAGCACGGTGTAGATCAGCGTGACTACCATCAAGTAGCATTTGATCTTTGGTGTATGCGTGGATGGTATTTAACAATCCCTGCTCAATGCCTATCGCATCATGAAGTGGTTTGACGACGGGTGCTAAGCAGTTTGTAGTACACGACGCATTAGAAACAATCTGATCGGATGCCTGTAGATTAAGGTGGTTAACACCATACACAATGGTGGCATCACATTCTGTTCCTGGCGCTGAAATCAAGACTTTTTTGGCCCCGGCAGTAATATGCTGCATGGCCGTAGCACGTTTGGTGAAGTGTCCTGTACACTCAAGGACTACATCAACATGTAACGCCTGCCATGGGAGCAAACTGGGATTGCGATCGGCAATGATCTGGATAGGATGACCATCAATCCGCAGGGTATTACCATCAATTGCCACGTCATGATGGAAGCGTCCATGCGTTGAGTCATAACGAGTCAGATGCGCTGCCGTACTAATACCTGATAAATCGTTGATTGCGACTACATTAAAATCATTTTGACGCTGGTATTCAAAAATTGACCGTAAAATGCAACGGCCAATGCGTCCATAGCCATTAATTGCGACACGAATTGCCATACTACTTCTCCGAATTACAGTGCACAGGCACTTTTTTATTACTAAAATAACGCATGTATCGCTTCAATTGTTTTCAGAACCGTGATGCCGACATCGTTGTAAATATCTGTGGCTGGAGCGGATGCTCCAAAGTGGTCAATGCCAATGATCACACCATCTAGGCCCACAAAGCGATACCAATAACCTGTTGCTGCAGCCTCGATAGCAATACGCTTACGTAGCGCATGCGGAAGAACGTGCTCTTGGTAAGCCGCATCTTCTGCAAGAAATCGCTCTGCACAAGGCATAGAAACGACGCGGATGTTTAACCCTTGGTTTTTAACATGCAGTGCTGCGGCAAGAGCTATTTGCACCTCAGAACCCGTAGCAATCAAAATTGCATCAGGTTGTTCACCGCCTTCCTGCAAAATATATCCTCCTCGTTTAATCAGCTTGGAGGATTCGGCAGTATGCATGCATGCCGGTAAATTTTGCCGCGACAGTAACAAGCAAGAGGGTCCAGTATGATGCTCAATGGCTTGTTGCCAAGCAACGGCTGTTTCCACGAGATCAGCGGGACGCCAAACCTGCATATTGGGAGTCATGCGTAACATGGCCGCATGTTCTATGGGTTGGTGCGTCGGACCATCTTCTCCTAAACCAATCGAATCATGCGTATAAACAAAGATAACGCGCTTTTTCATGATGGCGCTTAAACGTACAGCATTGCGAGCATAATCGGCAAACACTAAAAATGTGCCACCATAGGGGATAAAACCGCCGTGCAGGGCCAAACCATTCATGATGGCTGACATCGCAAACTCACGCACGCCATAATACAGATAATTTCCCTTGAAATGATCATGGGTGATGGCCTTGCTTCCCGACCAATTGGTATTATTTGAGCCAGTCAGATCAGCCGAACCGCCGAGCATTTCGGGTAATAACGCTGCATATTCCTGTAAGCATTGTTGCGACGCCCTACGGGTAGCTACTGCTTTGTCAGAATGCCGACATTGTTCAATGAATAAGGTTGTCTTTTCTTGCCACTGATCCGGTAAATCGCCATTAATGCGGCGCAAAAACTCAAGATAGTCACTTGGGTGTCGCTGTTGGTAATCATGGCAATGTTGTAGCCAGAGTTGTTCGTCATGCTGCCCCTTCTCCACATGACTCCATTCAGCATAAATATGATCTGGGATAACAAAAGGAGGGTGCGGCCAGTTAAATCGTTCGCGAATATGTTGAATATCATCCGCTCCTAAAGGCGCACCATGCACTTTTTCGCTACCAGCATTTGCAGAGCCATAGCCAATGATTGTTTTACAGATGATGAGGGTTGGTTTATTGATTTCTTGACGGGCGCTGATAATCGCATTTTCAATCGCTTTAACATCATGGCCATCCACAGCCTCAATCACCTGCCAATGATATGCTCTAAAGCGAGCAGCGGTGTCGTCAGTAAACCATTGTTCCACTTGACCATCGATGGAAATTCCATTGTCATCATAAAAGACAATTAATTTTCCTAAACCCAAAGTCCCTGCAAAGGAACAAGCCTCATGTGAAATACCCTCCATTAAGCAGCCATCACCGACAAAAGCATAGGTATAGTGATTGATGAGTGCCCTATCACTGTCATTGAATTGTTCGGCCAATACTTTTTCAGCAATCGCCATGCCTATGGCATTAGCAAGCCCCTGGCCTAAGGGACCTGTCGTTGTTTCTACCCCCGGGGTGTCCGTCAATTCAGGATGACCTGGTGTTTTGGAGTGTAATTGGCGAAAATTTTTGAGATCGTCGATGCTGAGATTGTAGCCCGTTAAATGTAATAGCGAATACAGCAGCATAGAGCCGTGGCCGTTGGATAAAACGAAGCGGTCGCGGTTAAACCAAAGCGGGTTTTTAGGGTTGTGCTTTAGAAATTTTTGCCATAAAACCATAGCAATATCGGCCATGCCTAAAGGCATACCTGGATGCCCTGATTGGGCCCTCTCGACCGCATCGATGCTTAAAAAACGAATAGCATGGGCCAATTCTCTAGAAAAACGCATGAGCATACTTGGGTAGTCAACGGGGTCACCATTGTCTCTCAGAAGCTAGAATTCGGCAAGTTTGTCTCTTGGCGATTTCAATAGGCTTAATGCGGTCCATCCTCTCTTAATTTTTTTTACAATAAATCCATACTTAAACTACACATTATTGAGAAAAAATTTACTTTTTGTCTATATTATGTGACAATTGTGCAGCTTAACTGACATTGTTTAGAATGTATGGCAGCAATTTTGCGTCGCTTACAATCTTGCGGAATTGAGTTTCCTGCCCCTTGTGACGACGGTACGAAAACGTGGGTGTTTTCCCAAAAGATTGGCGAAAAGAGTATCCATTTTTTTCGATATATCGTCAAAAATCACCAGGTGATCTCTGCCGAATATAGCGTGCATTGTGCACAGCTAGCGCACGACTTGTTACGCAAAAGTAGCCATGAATTAATCGAGCAAATCGAGACCGCTTTGATGATGGCTGAACTGCTTGAGCATATTTATCGCTATTATTTAATTATCCCGCGTGAAGTGGCGCGCATTCGTCGTGAACAAAATGTTTATCGTCAATTGTTGGCCGCACAGGCCTATCAATTTATACACAATGCCGACGAACACCATGTTAAATCCTCTCCGAGTAAAACGATCCGTGATTTAACCGCTACTATTAATTTACCACGGAACTTTATCGGACGTTTGCGGCGTTTGCTGGTTACTATTGCTCCTGTGGCAAGTGATTTCGCAAGATATCGTAGCTTTGTAAATGTAATGGATAGTTTTGCGGGTCCTCTCCTTTCCTATGCGGGATGGATCTGCTTTACACCACGGGCGTTAACCAATCTATTTTTAACCTGTAAGCATGTTGTCCCTGGTGCTTGGATGGGTAAACAAGAAAAAGCGCTTGGTTGGCAGACTCGCTTGAGAGCACAAATGGAACGACGCTGGTTTGAGCTAGGCAATGATCTTGCGTGGATGACTCTTGGTATATTGAGTTGTTTTGTTTTAACAGGCGCGTTGGCGCCCATTGGGTTCTATGGAAGTGCATTTTTATTGGCTTATGATGTGGGTTTAGCCAGTGTACGAACACACCTTGAATTAAGTCGGTTAAAAAAACTGGAGGCAGAATATAGCCAGATGCTTGCTGAGAAGGTAATGTCTCCAGATGAGCGGAGGCAAATGGCAGACTACTTAATCCATTTGCAGCGGCGAATACAATATGAAAAAAAGCGGCATTCTATTCAAGTCATTAATACCTGTATCTTGTTGCTCGCATTTTCTATGGCTTTTCCAGTTTTCGCATTTAATCCCATCATTGCATTGGTCGGAGCGACTCTCGCCGTGCTGGTTACGATAGCGTGTTATATCGCCACACAATGGGTAGAGAAACAAAAGCCAATTGATAAAGTAGCGCCTCTTGAAAACAAACCACCCAGTGTAGTGCCGCTGAGCTTTTTTAAACGCCAAGAGGCTGAAAAGGCGGCCTTACACGATGACATGGTTTTGAATGAAAACGACACAGGGTTTAGCTGCGCTTAGTTGATTGCAAGCGACATAGAGTTATGCTACGGTCTGTCGCATTTGCAAACAAGGTGAGATTATGACCGCTGTTTCTTTACCCCAATTTACTTCTATCAATGTTGCAACCTTCGCCGATCGTTTAGATAAGCTTTTACAAACTAATTTACAACAAATCGACGCACTGTTAGCGAAGAATACCCACTTTACTTGGGATATTTTGATGCGTCCTTTAGAAGAGAAGGAGGATGTCCTTGAGCAATTTTGGTCGCCATTGGCCCATTTGCACGCTGTGGTTAATTCACCCACGTTACGCGATTGCTATCAAGCCTGTTTACCAAAATTATCCGCGTATGAGGCAGCAATAGGACACAATGAAGCGCTATTTAATGCCATTAACGCCATCGATAAAAATACATTAGATGAGACTCAACATAAAATTATTGATGATACTTTGCGTGATTTTAAATTGTCTGGAGTCACATTATCTGCTGAACATAAGCGTCGTTTTGAGGCGATTCAAGCGCGCCTATCAGAATTATCGAATCAGTTTGAAAACAATGTATTGGATGCGTCTCAAGCTTATCAATTACATATCACTGATGATACGCGTTTAAGAGGTTTGCCTCCTCATGCTCTGCATAGCGCAAAAATAGCTGCTGAAGAAAAAGGATTATCTGGATGGCTGCTTAATCTTGAGACTCCCTGTTATATCGCTGTAGTGACCTATGCCGATGAGCGCACCTTACGCGAAGAAATATATCAAGCCTATGTTACGCGTGCATCCGATCAAAAGCCTTCCGCTGCGGACTATAATAATACTGCCATCATGGATGAGATGCTCGCTTTACGACATGAAAAAGCACATTTATTAGGATTTGCTAACTACGCAGAATTATCTCTTGCGACCAAAATGGCTGAATCAACAGCACAAGTAAGTCATTTTCTCTCGGACTTAAGCCAGCGTGCCCACCAGCAAGCGGAAGAGGAGTTTAGTCGGCTACAAGCATTTGCTAAAAAAGAGCATCATATTGATGATGTAGCCCCCTGGGATATTGCTTATTTATCGGAGAAAAAAAGGCAGGCTCGCTATGCTATCTCGCAGGAAGAGCTGCGGCCTTTTTTCCCCCTACCCAAAGTGATGGAGGGATTGTTTACCATTATTAATAAACTCTATGGTATGACCATGGATGTTATGACTGATGTAGATACCTGGCACACTGATGTGATCTGTTATCGTGTGAAAGATGTTCAAAATCGAGTGCGTGGTTTTATTTATGCCGATCTATTTGCTCGTCAAAATAAGCGCGGCGGTGCCTGGATGGACTCCTGCCAAAGCCGACGAAAATTAGTTGACGGCAGCATTCAGTTGCCTATTGCAACGCTAACCTGTAATTTTGCAAAGACGGCAGGGAATAAGCCACCGACGCTTTCTCATGACGAAGTACTGACGTTGTTCCACGAGCTTGGCCATTGTTTGCACCATGTGTTAACACAAGTAGATTATCTCGATGCCTCGGGTATTCATGGTGTTGAATGGGACGCCGTTGAGTTACCTAGCCAATTTTTTGAAAACTGGTGCTGGGAGGCAGAGGCCCTGCAACTGTTGACAGCTCATGTCGATAATGGACAACCATTGCCAACAGCATTGTTTAAGAAATTATTAGCCGCAAAAAATTTCCAGTCAGCCATGGTGATGATGCGGCAGTTAGAATTTTCCTTGTTTGATTTTCGCATTCATCAAGACTATCAACCGCAAATACCGGCTTTTATTGCGACGACTCTTGCGGATGTGCGCAAACAAACAACTGTTGTTCCTATTGCTCCCTACAATCGTTTTCAGCATAGTTTTAGCCATATTTTTAGCGGTGGTTATGCAGCCGGATATTATAGTTATAAATGGGCTGAGGTACTGTCCAGTGATGCATTTTCACGATTTGAAGAAGACGGTGTATTCAATGCGCAAACGGGTTATGATTTCTTACATCAGATCCTTGAAATGGGCGGCTCGTGTAAAGCCGCTGATGCGTTTATTCGCTTTAGAGGGCGAGAGCCTAAAATTGATGCATTGTTAAAACATAATGGAATTCAATAAATTCAAAATAAAGGGAATATCGAGATGAGTGAGGTGAGTAATGAAAGTAACGCATTGACCACATTGTATGACATCCCTTTGCGGACCATTACCGGCAAGTCAACGACCCTTAAGCCTTATCATGGCAAGGTGATGCTGATTGTCAATGTAGCTAGTCGCTGTGGTTTTACACCGCAGTACAAAGAGCTTGAAGCGTTGTACCAAGAGTATCAACACCGTGGTTTAGTAGTTTTAGGATTCCCCTGTGACCAATTTATGCATCAAGAGCCTGGTAGTGATGATGAGATCAAGGCATTTGCCGAGAGTTGTTTTCGCGTCACATTTCCTTTATTTGGGAAAATTCACGTTAAAGGTGCGGAGCAGGCGCCACTCTACACGTATCTTGCCAAACACATTGAAAGAAGACCCTTGAAATTTATACCCTGGAATTTTACAAAAATTTTAGTAGATGCCAACGGTCGAGTCTTGCGGCGTTATTTGCCCATTACTTCTTTTAAAACGATTTGTAAGGCAGTAGAGGATTTGCTGCCAGAGTAGCCAATATATTTCGTATCCATTGCTCATTTTGTGTTATAATTTAAATGTACAGATAGGGGGCGACCTGGCTTCGACGTGGGTTGCGAAACTTGAGGTGCATGCCGAGAATGAGCGCTCTCGTAAAAAAGACTCAACTAAACATAAATGCAAACGATGAAAACTTTGCTGGTGTTGAGGGAGAAGCTATCGCTGCGTAAGCTTTGATAGTTTTGAACAATACATCACAGTGCGCTGCCAAAAAACCAGCGTCCCGTTGACCGAGCTTGCTTACCGGTATCGAATCAACGGTCATAGAAGATAAGCTAGCGACTTTATTTGTCCCGCATTAAGTCGCGAAACTCAGGGAATCGCCGCGTATCATCCTGCCAGTCGGAGGGTGCTCGGTTAAACTCAATAGACCAGGCTATGCATGTAGAGCTGAGGGCAGAGGATTTGCGGACGCGGGTTC
>SXGT01934513.1_pt1 | contig 10946 bp, 11 predicted proteins | sample 3176221 | NCBI WGS metagenome assembly SXGT01 (sample SAMN11356862, study PRJNA531348) | freshwater metagenome | isolation source: freshwater sample F1-120 | place: China: Fuxian Lake, Yuxi | collected 2017-12-25
CCGTTCGGCGGTGGCGCCCACATGTGCATCGGGCTGCACTTCGCGACGATGCAGATCCGCCTGCTGATGGCGCACCTGCTCCGCCGCTATCGCATCGAGCTGGACGAGGGCGCCGGGCAGGACTGGGCGATCTTCCCGATCCCGCGGCCCAAGGACGGCCTCCCGCTGAAGCTGGTGCCGATCGACTGATCGAAGCCCCCTCCCTTGCAGGGAGGGGGTTGGGGGTGGGTGGCGTCCTGGAAATACGGTCACCCGCACGAACGCGGTGACGTACCACGAGCACTCCACCCACCCCCGACCCCTCCCTGACAAGGAGGGGAGAAGCAGAAGGTCAGGCCGCGACCTCCTCCAGCGCCGGATAGTCCACATACCCTTCCGGCCCGGCCGAGTAGAACGTCTTCGGATTCGGCACGTTCAGCGGCGCGTCCTGGCGGAAGCGTTCCACCAGGTCGGGGTTGGCGATGTAGAGCCGGCCCCAGGCGATCGCGTCGGCGACGCCCGAATCGAGGTCGGCCTGCCCCGCCTCCTTCGAATAGTCCTGGTTGAGCACCAGCGGACCGGCGAAGACCTGGCGGATCTTCGGGCTCAGCTTGGGCACGTCCGTCGCGCCGAAGGTGCCGTCGGGCGACTGCTCGCGCAACTCGAGGAACGCGATGCCCAGGTCGTTCAGCACCTTCGCCGCGGGCAGGAACACCGCCTCGGGGTTGCTGTCGTCCGCGCCCTGCGTCTCGCCGTTGGGCGACAGGCGGATCGAGGTGCGGCCCGCGCCGACCTCCGCCACCACGCGCTCGACCACTTCGCGCATCAGGCGGATGCGGTTCTCCGGCGACCCGCCATAGTCGTCGTCGCGATGGTTGGTGCCGTCGCGCAGGAACTGGTCGATGAGGTAGCCATTGGCGCCGTGCACCTGCACCCCGTCGAACCCGGCGCGAAGCGCATTGCGCGACGCGCTCGCGTAATCGTCCAGCGTCGTCTTGATCTCGTCGATCGTGAGCGGGCGCGCGGTGTCGTACGGGTTCTTGTCCGGGTCATGGTACGGCGCGCGCGTCTCCGAGGACGACACCGACTGCAGCCCGGTGACGTCGGGACGCGCGAGGCGGCCCATGTGCCATAATTGCGCGACGATGCGCCCGCCCGCCCGGTGCACCGCCTCGGTCACCGGCTTCCACGCCTCGACCTGCTCGTCGGTCCACAGCCCCGGCGCGTGCGGCCAGCCCAGCCCCTGGCGGCTGATCCCGGTCGCCTCGGAGATGATGAGCCCCGCGCTTGCGCGCTGGCGGTAATATTCGATCATCAGCTCGGTCGGCACGTGCGCCTTGGTCGCGCGGGTGCGGGTCAGCGGCGCCATGAAGATGCGGTTGGGCGCCTCGATCGCGCCGATCGTGATGGGGTCGAACAGGCTCGGCATTTGGCCTCCAGTGGATGTGACGCGACAAGAATAGGCAGCTAAGGGGCGCCATGCATCCGTCAGTTGCGAATAGAAATGCTTCTTTGGGCCCAAGCGCGCCGCCGCTCGCGCTCGCGGCGCTGGCGATCGCCAACGTCGCGCTCGCCTTCGGCCCGCTGTTCGTGCGGCAGAGCGACGTCGGCCCGGTCGCCGCCGCCTTCTGGCGCATGGCGCTGGCGCTGCCGCTGATCGCGGGGGGCGCCTGGGTGCTGGCGGACCGGCGCGTCGGCCTGCCGCGGCTACCGGCGAAGGCGTGGTGGCTGCTCGCGCTCGCCGGCGTTGCCTTCGCCGGCGACCTCGGCGCGTGGCACGTCGGCATCCTCGGCACGACGATGGCCAACGCCACCCTGTTCGGCAATTGCGCCACCTTCATCTTCCCGCTCTACGGCTTCCTCGTCGCGCGGCATTGGCCCTCGCGCACGCAGGGGATCGCGCTCCTCCTCGCCGCCGCCGGCGCGGGGCTGCTGATGGGACGCTCGTACCAGCTCGATCCGCGACACCTCGTCGGCGACCTGATGTGCGTCGCCGCGGGGCTGCTCTACGCGCTTTACTTCGTGCTGATGGCGGGCATCCGCCGCACCATGGCGCCGCTCCCGGCGCTCGCTTTGTCCTCGGCCGCCTCGCTCCCGCCGCTGCTCGCCTTCGCGCTGCTGCTCGGCGAGCGGATCGTGCCGGGGAACTGGACCCCGCTCGTCACCCTTGCGATCGTGGCGCAGGTGATCGGGCAGGGCTGCATGATCTACGCACTCGGCAAGCTCTCCCCGCTCGTCGTCGGCCTCGCGCTGCTGATCCAGCCGGTGGTCGCCGCCGCGGTCGGCTGGAGCATCTTCGGCGAGCGGCTCGCCGCGCCCGATTTCGTCGGCATCGCGATGGTCGCCGCCGCGTTGGTGCTGGTGCGGCGCGACCCGGACCCTGTTAAGGAGCAGGCACCGGCGGCCAATCTCGCGCCGGAGGAGACGCGATGACCCCCGTTCCGCCCGCCGCGCCGACCGACGACCTCACGCTGGACGAGGTCCGCGCCCGCCTCGCCCCCGGCATCGCCAGCAACGCCGCCTTCGACGGCTGGACCGACGCCGCACGCGACTTCGCCGCCGAGGCGGAGGGGATCGACCGCGACGTCGCCGCGCTGGCGTTCCAGGGCGGCGCGGTCGCGATGATCGACGCCTGGTTCGACCATGTCGACACCGCGATGGCACGCGCCTGCCCGCCCGAGACGCTGGCGGCATGCAAGATCCGCGAGCGCATCGCCGCGCTGGTCGAGGCGCGGCTGGCGGTGCTCGCCCCCGACCGGGAGGCGCTGCGCCGCGCGCTCGCGGTGCTGGCGCTGCCGACCAACGTCGCCCGCGCCGCGCGGCTCGGCTGGCGCAGCGCGGACCGGATGTGGCGCCTCGCCGGCGATACCGCGACCGACTACAACCACTACACCAAGCGCGCGATGCTGCTCGGCGTCTATGCCGCGACGATCACCGTCTTCCTCGACGACGACAGCGAGGATCACGCCGACACGCGCGCCTTCCTGTCTCGCCGCATCGACGACATCATGCGCATCGAAAAGGCCAAGGCCGGCGCGCTGAAGCGGGCGCAGCACCGCCCCAGCCTGTCGCGCTTCATCGGCCGGCTGCGCTACCCGGTCGCCTGAACCCTCCGCCCGACCCGTTCGTTGGGGCGGCGAGGAGAAGGACGATGCCCGAACAACCCAACAAGCCCGGCGGCGACTTCCGCGAGGACGGCAAGGTACGCAAGGCCGAGGACGAACAGGCGGTGCGCAACCAGGGCGAGGTCAGCCCCGACGACTATCCCGACAAGGCGTCGGCGAAGGATTCGCTGGGGTCGCTCGGCGAATGATCCGACGCCGGCTGGTGGTGACGGGCCGGGTCCAGAACGTCTTCTACCGCGCCTGGTTCGTCGACCAGGCCCGCGCACTCGGCCTCGACGGCTGGGTCCGCAACCGCGCGGACAACGGCGTCGAGGCGGTGGTGCAGGGACCGGCCGAATTGGTCGAAGCCATCGTCGCCCGGGCCCGCGAAGGCTCCCCCGCCTCGCGCGTTGCCGACGTCGCGGTGACCGACGACGCCCCCGCCGAGACGCTGCAGGGCTTCGAGCAGCGCCCGACGCTTTGATGCGACACCCATAACCGCCCGGCCTGGGGTCGCTTGCGGGCGCGCGCGATTCGCGGTTCAGTGCGCGCCATGATCGCGCTCGCCCTTCTCCTCGCCACGGCCCCGCAGGCCGCTCCCGCCCCGGACGCCACCCCCGTCTCCCCGCGCATCGAGCGCCTGCTCCAGCGCACGCCGGTCATCGACGGCCACAACGATCTCCCCTGGGAGCTGCGCCAGAATTACGAGACCCGGGTCGACGCGATCGCCCCCGACAAGGACGCCCGCCAGGCGCCCTGGCCGCTCCAGACCGACATCGCGCGGCTGCGCCGCGGGCATGTCGGCGGGCAGTTCTGGTCGGTGTGGATCCCCGCCACCGCGCAGGGCCCGCGCGCGGTCGAGATGACGCTGGAGGAGATCGACATCGTCCGCCGCATGGCCGCGGCCTACCCCGACGCCTTCCGCCTCGCCGGCAGCGCGGCGGAGGTCCGCGCGGCGATGAAGGCGGGGCGCATCGCCTCGTTGATCGGAGTCGAGGGCGGGCACCAGATCGACGCCAACCTCGCGGTGCTGCGCCAGTATCGCGCGCTCGGCGTCGCCTACATGACGCTCACCCATTCGCAGTCGCTCGAGTGGGCCGACAGCTCGACCGGCACGGTGCGCGCGGGCGGCCTGTCGCCGTTCGGGCGGCAGGTGGTGGAGGAGATGAACCGCCTCGGCATGATCGTCGACGTCAGCCACGTCGCCGACACGACGATGGCGCAGGCACTGGACGTGTCGAAGGCGCCGGTGATCGCCTCGCACTCCAGCGCCCGCGCGCTCGCCGACGTGCCGCGCAACATCCCCGATTCCTTGCTGAAGCGCATCGGCGACGCGGGCGGCGTGGTGATGGTGAACTTCTACCCCGCCTTCGTGTCGGCGACGTGGCGCGCGTGGGACCAGGCGCGCGGCGCCTATGCCAAGTCGGTCGGGGCCGCCAACGACGTCTACGACGGCCGCGCCCCGGCGCCGCTGGTGGCATGGGACCGCGCGCATCCCGAGCCGGCGGTCACCGTCGCCGACGTCGCCAACCACGTCGAGCACGTCGCCAAGGTCGCCGGCAAGGGCGCGGTCGGGCTCGGCGGCGACTTCGACGGCATCAGCGGCACCGGGCCGGTCGGGCTGAAGGGCGTCGAGGGCTACCCCGCGCTCTTCGCCGAACTCGCCCGCCGCGGCTGGACCGACGCCGAGCTGTCGGGGCTGGCGCAGGGCAACGTGCTGCGCGTGATGGAGCGCGTCGAGGCCGTCGCGAAGGACATGGCCGCGACCCCGCCGGTGCTGGTGCCGACGACGGTGCGGTAGGGAGCCGTCAGCTCGCCAAGGTTTGATCCCTCATTTCAACGCCACCCGTGCTCCGGTGAAGGCCGGAGCCCTGGCGAACGGGAGGGCCCCGGCGGCCAACGGCCCGGCCTTCGCCGGAGCACGATCCCATTCGAGCCCGCTGGCTTAGGCGTCAAAATCCCGACAGGAAGCTCGCGACGTTGGCGCCGAGCGCCTCCACCGCATAGCCGCCCTCCATCGCCACCACCGTCGGCAGCCCGAGCCCCGCGATGTCGCGCGCCAGCACCTGATAGTTCGCGGTGGTCAGCGCGAAGTCGCTGATCGGGTCGCCTTCCCAGGTGTCGGCGCCGAAGCTCACCACCAGCAGCCCCGCCCCGAACCCCGCGATCGCTTCCAACAATTCTCCTTGCGCGGCGCGGAAGGCGTCGAGCCGCGTACCATGCGGCAGTGGGCGGTTGAGCGTCGCGCCCTCGCCCTCGTCCTCGCCGCGCTCGTCGGCATGGCCCCAGTAGAAGGGATAGTCGGTCGCCGGATCGGCATGGACCGAGGCGTAGAGGACGTCGCCGCGGGCCCAGAAGATGTCCTGCGTGCCGGTGCCGTGGTGATAGTCGATGTCGAGGATCGCGACCTTCGCGATGCCCGCGTCGCGCGCCGCCTGCGCCGCGATCGCGGCGGTGTTGAGGTGGCAATAGCCGCCGCAATAGTCGCGCCCCGCATGATGCCCCGGCGGCCGGCACAGGGCGAAGGCGGCGCGCTCGCCGCCGAGCACCGCATGGGTCGCCGCGAGCGCCGACTGCGCGCTCCCGTAGCTCGCGGTCCAGCTGTCGGGGGTGAGCGGCGTCGTCGCGTCGAAGGCGTGCGCGCCGAGCAGCGCGTCGATCCGCGACAGTGCCAGCGGGCGGCGCCCGACGATCGGAAAGGCGTAGGGGATCGCGTCCCCGCTCCGCCCCGCGGCCGCCCACAAAGCGGGCGCGTCGCGCAGGAAGTCGAGATAGGCCGGGTCGTGCACCGCCGCGATCGGCGCAACGCCATGGTCGCGCGGCGCCTCGGCGCCTCCGATCGCGGCGAGGATGGCGGCGGCGCGCGCGGGCACCTCGGCATAGGCGGTGAAGCCGCCGTTATGCAGCTCGCGCTGCGGCGCGTGGGTGGCCTGGGCGGGGGCGTAGAAGGACCTCATCCCCCACGATGAAGCCGATCCGCGCCCCCGGCGCAATCGTCTCGGGTGCCACCAGGATTCGTCACCCCGGCCTCGTGCCGGGGTCCACCGTGCCGCGGGTCCCTACGACCGTAGGGGGCGGCTCGGTGGATGCCGGGACCCCAAGCACCTGAGGTGCGGGTTTGCCTCGCGCCGCCGAAACGGCGCGAGGCTCCGAACCGACCATTCGTTAGAAGGCTGCAGTGAGCGAGACGACGACCTTGCCGTCGGCGATCGAGTCGCCGTTGCGGGTGTTCGAGAACGCCGGCTGCAGATACGCCGCCTCCGAATCGTCGATGTCGGTGTCGACATAGGCGACGCTGAGCGTGAGCGGCGTGGTGGGGATGGTGTAGTCGGCGCCGACCAGCCAGTCGACGTACTTGCCCGTCGGCGCCACGCTGGTGGCGAACGGCCCCAGGCCGCGGTTGCCTTCCGAATAGCCGATATGCGCCTTCACGGTCAGCCCGGTGTCGGGCACCGCGGTGCTCACGTCGCCCCACAGGTACAGATTGTCGCCCTTGTCGCCGGGGTTGTCGTAGACGCCCGCCGCCGCCGACGCGCCGTTGTTGAACCACTGGCCGAGCGCCTTCTGCGACGGGGCGTAGGCGACGCCCGCGAGCAGGTTCACCGGCCCGGCGGTGCCCGACAGCTTGGCGTACGCTTCGAAGAAGTTGGTGTCGGGGAAGCCGGCCGGGTACAGATAATAGGTTCCGCCGACATCGATCGAGCCGCCGGCCAGCGGCAGCTTCACGCCGGCGACGAGGTCGGTCTCGAGGTTCGCGCCGCCGAAGGTGCCCCAGCCGGCGAGGTTCGAGCCCCAGAAGCTGACGTAGACGCCGCTCTCGTGCGTCACGGTGATGCCGCCCTGGACCGCAACGGTCTCGTCGGACTGCGACACGCCGCGGAAGCGATAGTCGCTGACGATGCCGACGCTGCCCGACACGGTGATCGGCTTGGGGGGATCGGTGTCCTGTGCCGTCGCGGCATTGGCCGAGAGCACACCGGCGAGCGCGGCGGACAGGGCGAGAAGAGTCTTCATGTGGAACCTCCTGGTTGACAGAGGCTCCTCCTGCTGGTGATCCGCGCCGCTCTCCCCCCAACGAAAAGGGAGGGCAGCGCTAGGCCACCCTCCCGAGGTATTCTCGCTGCGTTGCAGCAATATGTCCGGTACGTGTCAAAACGTTTCCGGTGGTTAGGCCTCCGCGAGTGTGGCCATGCGGCCACGCCCGCCGGTAACTTCAACCAATGCGCCGGTGGCGCGGCGCCGCGTCAGCCAGTCGCGCAGCATCTCCGCGCTGGTGTGGTCGACCGCGTCGAGCCGCGAGGCGTCGATCCGCACGTTCGTCCCCGCCGGCACGCGCTCCAGCGTCTCGGACAGCTTGGGCAGCGTGACGAAGGTCGCCGCGCCGTCGAGGGTGATGGCATGCGCCTCGCCCTCGCTCGCCTCGAACACGCGCAGCCGCAGGCGGCGCAGGTGCGGGATCAGCTCCAGCAGGGTGAGCCCGATGCCGACCAGCACGCCGGTCAGCAGGTCGGTCGCCACCACCATCACCAGCGTCGCCGCCCAGATCGCGACCGGCAGCACGCCATAGTCGCGGAACAGGTGCTTGGCATGCTTCAGGCTGACCAGGCGCCAGCCGGTGACGACCAGCACCGCGGCGAGCGCCGCCATCGGGATCTCGCGCAGCAGCCAGGGCAGCAGCGCGACGAAGCCGAGGATCCACACGCCGTGCAGGATCGCCGAGGCGCGGGTGATCGCGCCCGCCTGCACGTTCGCCGAGGAGCGCACGATCACGCCCGTCATCGGCAGCGAGCCGGCGACGCCGCACAGGAGGTTGCCGACGCCCTGCGCGCGCAGCTCCTTGTTGTAGTCGGTGCGCACGCCGTCGTGCATCTTGTCGACCGCGGCGGCCGACAGCAGCGTCTCGGCCGAGGCGATGAACGCGATCGCCAGCGCGGTGACGATGATCGACGGGCTCATCAGCTGCGCCAGGAAGCCGTCGCCCGGAGGCGCGATCGCCCCCAGGATCGACGCCGGCACCTCGACGCGCGCGACCGGGAGGGCGAAGAGAACGGCCAGGAGCGTGCCCGCCAGCACCCCGACCAGCGCGCCCGGCATCAGCCGCATCGAGGCCGGGCGGAACTTCTCCCAGCCCAGCATCGCGCCGATGGTGACGAGGCCGACGATGAAAGCCAGCTCGGTGGTGCGGATGTCGGATGACAGGCCGAGGAGGCGCGCCGGCATCGCGGCGAGGTTCTCCGGCCCGCTCGACAGCGGCCGTTCGTCGAACAGGACGTGGAACTGGCCGATCACGATCAGCACGCCGATGCCCGCGAGCATCCCGTGCACGACCGCGGGCGAGATCGCCTTGAACCAGCCGCCGAGGCGGAAGACGCCGGCGGCGAACTGGATCGCCCCGGCGAGGACCAGGATCGGTCCCAGCGCGGTGATGCCGAAGTCGCGCACCAGCTCGTAGACGATGACGGCGAGGCCCGCGGCCGGGCCGCTGACCTGCAGCGGGGAGCCCGCCAGCGCACCGACGACGATGCCGCCGATGATGCCGGTGATGAGCCCCTTCTCGGGCGGCACGCCCGAAGCGATCGCGATCCCCATGCACAGCGGCATGGCGACCAGGAAGACGACGATGGACGAGGTGAAGTCGCGTCCGAGGAACTGGAGTCGGGGGACGGAGACCCCCGGCTTCGCGATCGCTTCGTGTTTCATTATTCGGCGGCCTCGAGGAGGAAGTCGGCGGCGAGGCGTTGCTCGGCCCGCAGCGCGACCGGCATCGGCCGGTCCTCGCGGATCGGCACGAAGCGCCCGGTCTGCCCGTCGAGCCCGAGGATCACGCCCTCGTGGATGTCGACGAACCAGCCGTGGAGCGAGATCTCGCCGCGCGAGATGCCCGCCGCGACCGACGGATGGGTGCGCAAATTGCCGAGCTGCGCGACGACGTTCTCGAGGCTGAGCGCGCGCACGCGGGCGACCTCGTCCATCTCGGGATAGCTGCTGTCGACCACCTGGCGCGCGGCGGCGCCGTGCTTCAGCCACGCGAGCACGTTCGGCATCGCTTCGAGCTTCTTGGGGTCGCCCGACAGCCCCTTCATCGCGCCGCAGTCCGAATGGCCGCACACGATGATGTCGCGGATGCCCAGCGCCATCACGGCATATTCGACCGTGGAGGTGACGCCGCCGTTCTGCGTGGCGTAGGGCGGCACGATGTTGCCCGCGTTGCGGCACACGAACAGGTCGCCCGGCGCGGCCTGCACGATATGCTCGGGCACGATGCGCGAATCGGCGCAGCTGATCATCAGCGCCTTGGGGCTCTGACCGTCGGTGGCGAGCTTGTTGTAGAGCGCACGCGCGTCCGGGAAGGTCTGCTTCTCGAAACTGACGACGCGGCCGATGACCTCGTTCACGGCGGATACTCCTGTTACCATTGGGTCAGGGCATCTACGGACCGCCATTTGCCGCCGCGCGGCGGCTTTGTTTTATTTCGTTGCCGCCACGGTTTGGAGCACGATCTCGGCGCGCAGCCCCCCCTCGGCGCGGTTCGACAGCGTCAGCACGCCCCCCTCCGCCGCCACCGCCTCGTTGACGATGGCGAGGCCGAGGCCGAACCCCACGGTGTCGCGGCTGCGCGCCGCGTCGAGGCGGACGAAGGGCTCCAGCACGCTGGCGAGCTTCTCCTCCGGGATGCCCGGCCCATCGTCCTCGACCCGGATCGCGATCCGCTCCTCACCGGGCTCCAGCGTGATCCACACCCGCTCGCCATGGTGGAGCGCGTTCTCGACCAAATTGACCAACGCGCGCTTGAACCCCGACCGGCGCACGACCCATTCGCAATGGTCGGGCCCGGCGTAGGTCGCGTCGCGCCCGCGGTCCTCGGCGTCGTCGGCCAGCGTCGCGCACATCACGGCGAGGTCGGCGCGGCTCGGCTGCTCGGGCTCGGCCTCGCCGCCCAGGAACGCGAGCAGCGAGGCGATCATCGCCTCCATCTCCGCGACGTCGTGCAGCATCGCCTCGCGCACCGGCTCCTGCGGCAGCGATTCGGTCCTCAGGTGCAGCCGCGCCAGCGGGGTGCGCAGATCGTGGCCGACGGCGGCCAGCGCCTGCGTCCGCCCCGCGATCAGCGAGCCGATCCGCTCCTGCATCGCGTTGAACGCGGTGATGACGCGGCGCACCTCGCCCGGCCCTTCCTCGTCGAGCGGCACCGCCTCGCCATGCCCGACCCGCGTCGCCGCGGCGGCGAGCCGGCGCAACGGCAGGAGCAGCTGGCGCAGCACCGCGGCGCCCAGCACCATCAGCGCGATCGCCGGCACCATCGCCAGCATCACGCGCTCGAACGCCAGGTTGATCGCCGCGACCGGCTCCAGCGTCCGGAAATAGAGCCAGCTCCCGTCGTCGAGCCGCAGCCCGCCCGACACGGCCGAGCTGCGCCCCGGCGAGACGAGCTGGAGCCTCAGGTCGGTGACCGCGAGCGAGGGCTCCCAGGCGATCACCTGCTGCCGCATCGCGTCGAGCGAGGGCGCGACCGGCGGGGGCGGCGGCAGCGCCGCGCGCCACTGCACCAGGTAGCGGTCGGTGCTCAGCTCCGCCGCCATGCCCGGCCGCTGCGCCACCGGCCGCTCGGTCACCAGCCGCCGGCTGATGACGAGGTGCTCGGCGAGCCGGTTCGCCTCGTCGTCCTGTACCGCGTAGCGGCTGGCGCGTTCGTAGAGGAGCGTGCTGGCGCCGAACTCGATGATGATCGTCAGCAGGAGGATCGCGACGATCTGCCCCACCAGGCCGATCGCCGGGCGACGGAACTGCCTCAATTGCGCTCGACGGGGGCGGTGAGCATGTAGCCGACGCCGCGCACCGTCACGCTCGGCGCGGCATGACCCG
>SXGT01448239.1_pt1 | contig 10945 bp, 7 predicted proteins | sample 3176221 | NCBI WGS metagenome assembly SXGT01 (sample SAMN11356862, study PRJNA531348) | freshwater metagenome | isolation source: freshwater sample F1-120 | place: China: Fuxian Lake, Yuxi | collected 2017-12-25
ATCTTTTCCCCCTCTGCGAGTCCTTCCGCAATCTCGATATCCTCGTCATTGGCGCGACCCGTCCTCACCGGTCGCTTGGCGAAGTGGTTCCCCTGCTGCACGTAGCACCAGCTGGAAGCACCTTCCGCCAAGACGGATTCACGCGGCACGCTGATGACATCCGGAATGCTGGCCAAAGGTATTTCCACGGATGCAGACATGCCCGGCATGAGATGCCCCATGCCCCCTTCGAGAATGATCGTCGTGGCATAGGTTCGACGTCCGGGCTCATCCGCGGTTCCGGTCGCCTCGGGGAGGACGGCGATCGACCGAATCGTCCCCTGGAACTTCTGTCCCGGAAATGCTTCGATGCGCACGTCCGCCTTCATGCCCTCTTCCACTTGATCGATCACCGTTTCCGGGATGCGCGAGCGAACTTGCATGCGGTCCAACTCGGGCAACGTCATGATCACCTGCCGATTGCGCACACTGGCACCCGCGCGAATCTCTTCACCTTGCTGGAGATTTTGAGAATAAACCACCATTCCATCCTTCGGCGAGCGAATTTTGCAATGGTCCACCTGCTCCTCATACCACGTCAGTAGCGCTTGTTCCTTCTCGAAGTGCACGTTAGCGGATGCCAGCGAGGCTTCGACCTGCATCAACCGGCCCTGATTGCGTTTCTTGATCTCGTCCAAGTTGTTCTCGGCGTACGTCACGTTCCCCTTCGCCTCCATCTGGACCATCTCGCGATCCAGCGTTTCCTTTTTCCGCAGGACTGCAGTCTGACTGCGCAATCGATTCATCTGGGCCGCCAACTGCCCCTCGGCCCGCAAAAATTCCAAACGACTCCGTTCCAATTCATTCTTGCCCGCGTAGCCAAGCTTGAAGAGGGACTCAATTCCCTCCTTATCGCGTCGTTTGAGCTCTAAGTTGGCCTGGGCTGCCAAGATCTCGCTGTTGATATCGTCGATGGAGCGGCGAATCTCTTGGAGTTCCAACTGCTGAGGTCCGTTGTCCTCCGTGGTCATCTTGTTGCGCAGCTTGGCCATTTCTAGTCTCAGCTGGGCCGCCGACTCATCGGCGGCGTTCTGGGACTCCTGGTTGGCAAAGGCGGCTGCGGCACCGACCCGTGACGCGCGTGCCGCCTCAGTCTTCACCTTCTGGATATCGTATAATTTGTTGTTGGCCGCATCCAATTCAACCAGCAAGTCGCCTTTTTTCACAAGCGTGCCGTTGGGAATGATCCAGAGGATCTGCGTTCCTTGAACCAAATCCGTCCTCGTATCCTCGACTTCGCAGGTGATCTGAACCTCTTCCTGACTTTCAAGCGTGCCGACCTGCGAAACGACGACCGGCAGATCCCGCCTCTCGGCCGTGAACAACACCAGCCCTTGCACCACGGGCGGTGTGCTGCCCGCGTTTACGAAAAACGCCGCGATCGCCGCCATGAAGACCAACAGCCCAGCAGCCAACAGCCATGTCTGCAATCGCAGCATGCGCGAGTGTAACTCAGTCTTTACTCGGTCTCGGACCGACAAACCGCCAGTCCAGAACCGCTTGACATCCGCCCTCATACTTGTCCACCTCCGCACCGTGTGCGCAGCAACACTCCCTCGTTGCCAACCTCGACGGACGACCCGCGTGCTGCCCCGCTCAATCCGAGCGAACCCATCAATAAAAATCAGGCTCCCTACCCGCATGAGGCGGCCGTCAGTAAACCACCACCATCCTCCCATGATGCAGCCGAAAAATCAACACCAAACAGGCAAGATTGGTAAAATAGGCAAACAGGAAATGTGCATAGGGTACAAAATTTCAGTATGGGAATTTTATAGTACCATGCGGGGGGGGTACAAGTTGTAAATCGTGAAATAATCACGATTTAACAGCCGTGCCTCGCGCTATTGGGCCGCGAGATCCGCGCGCCGTTATTGCGGATGGCACCAATACGACCTCTTTATCTCCAATTGTCATCATCCGCGCGCAGCGAGTTCACTACACACGGTCGCGTTGGGTCACAGGGGTTGACGATGCTCGCGACGTCCGCTCTGATGGTCGCACCCCAAGATGCGTGGGCGACGATGCTACGCATCTTTTGAGCCTTGGTGATGTGGGCCTATCGTCAGGTTTCGTCCGGCGGATGAATACCACGCGATTGCCGAAACATGGTGACACGGGTTGTCGACATCGCCATCCTACCCGGCTCAAAAACACGTCCCCTGCGGGCGCCCCTTATGGCCCGTCGGCTCGGACAACCTTGCATGGAAGCGTCACAAATCCAGGGCACGGTAATTCACTGCATCACGCGGGCTCGCTTTCGGGCGAAGGTCCGGCAAGCAGGGTCCCGTGCCCGCCCCAAGGTTGATCTCGATGAACGTTGGCACTTGGTGGTGCCGTGCCTCGCCGCGTAGGCGAAGCATCAACACGAGGTTCGCGAGACAGAAAAGATGGAGGAGCGATGATGAGACGTTTTGCCATGATGGTTGCTTTGAGTGCGTTGGTGTTTTCGACGCGTGTTGTTGTGGCCGACGAAGTACAGCCAGTTGCCGCCGACTCCGCAGACCGCCAAGTGACGGCCGATGATGCCAATCGTCCCCTGTTTTCCAGCCGTTTTGGCGACCCGTTGGGGAATAGCCAGAATCGGTATCTCTACCTGTACTTCAAGCAAGATCCCGGTGTGGTTTGGACACGTCGAGAAGGAGATTGGCAGCAGGCCACACCGGTTGCCTACCCGCAGGGGGGACACACGGTGTTTCGAGTTCCCTTCTCGATCCAGCCAGAAAGCGACTCCACTGTGTGGGTCAGTACCTGGCCTCAGGGAGAAGGGCGCAATTTCCGTGTGGAATTGAAGTTTGTGGCGGATGCCACGGAGCCTCAGATTCAGGTCGTGCAAAAGCTGGTACGGAGTCGTGATGAGATTGCGGCAGAGCGAGCCTCACGACGCGAGCGCCAGAGTCTCGCAGAAGCCCAAGACCCCTACGGTTTCGTCTCGCTCTTAAACAACTACCGCGCCCGCATGGGCCAGGGCCCCGTCGTCCACGATGTGTCCCTTTCGCAACAGGCAAGTCAGAACAATCAATCCGGATCCCCGCATGGCTACGTGCCGGGTGGGTGTTGCCAGAATTGGTGTAGCGGCACGGGAAGCGCTGATGGGGCTCTGCAGATGTGGATCAATTCGTCTGGGCACAATGCCAATCTGCTACGCCCCTGGGTTCGTCGCGTGGGCATCGCTTTTTCTAATGGAAATTGGACCATGAACGGAGCCCGCTAACACCCAGTGACTCCTGGTGCGCGGGTTGACAGCGAATAGTTACACGGTGTCGCGACACGGGAACCTACCCGTGTCGCGATGCGGTAACGATTTTGCGTTACGGCACCGTGCGGGCATTACGACACCGCTCGCCAGCGAACTGCGGTGAGCTTTTCCTTGACCGATCGGTAAACCTGATCGACCGTCAATTCTTTCATGCACGCATGGTGCCCCAACGGACAAACGGGCTTGCCACAGGGGCGACAGGGGACGTTGGCATAGAGCATCACGTCGTCCGCGTGATAGTTGTAGCCGATCGCCGGATCGATGGGTCCAAACAGCGAGACGGTGGCAATCGAGAACGCCGCCGCGATATGTCGTGGCCCACTGTCCGTCGTTACCATCAGATCGGCACGACGGATGCAGGCCTTGGCAACCCCGAGGCTCAGGTCTTCATCCGCCATACTGAAGACGTTGCGCCGCCGCGCGCCGATGGCGATGGCGCGGACCGCTTCTCGCTCTTTGGGACCACATAACACCAGCACGGCCGCAACATGATGATCCACAATGCGCTGCGCCAGCCCAATCCAATATTCGTGGGGCCAATCCTTGGCAGGACCAAACGCACCCCCCGTGTTGAGCAGGACAATACGTCCCGCCTGTTGCAGGCCCAACCGATCCCAGATCTCTTGCGCGACGCGCTCATCCGCAGCACTGGTGGCCAGTTCCAATCGCTTCGGTTCCGGCGGGCACCCCAACGCAGCCGCGACCATCAGGTAGTGATCTACCGTCGACCTTAGCCGGCCGGGCTCCTGATGACGGTCCATGGGGACGCGCTGATTGAGCATCCACGTACGCCCGAAGCTGGCATGGCCCCACCGCTGCCGCGCGCCGCTTAGCCAGCCCAGCCAGGCGGATGAGACGGAGTTCGGCAGCAGTACCAAATGGTCGAGTCGCTCCGCGCGCAACTGCCGCGCCACGCCCCAGAGTCGATGGGACCGGTTGGTCGCGCGCCGGTCGTACAGAATGACTTGATCCAGCCAATCGGTCCCCTCCAGCACGCGTTGCACATAGGGACGCATCACGCCGATCAGGTGCGCGTTGGGGCCGAAATGGCGACGTAGCGATCGCAGCGTGGGCGTTGCCATCACCACATCACCGATCCAGTTGGGCAGAACGATCCCGACCTTCATGCTAACGACTCCCCGTGCTTACCAGCGCCCACGCCCTGCCCCATTGACAAGGTGGCGGATCATACGGGGAGCTGCCAAACACCGCAAGAGGATGCTCCGTCATGTTCGTGGGGGTAGGGATCTCTTTCGGTGTCAGCATGCTGGCATGCCCCGCCAAGTCCGGCTTCCCTTGCTGGGTTCCCTACCATTTGGTAGGTATGGCCGCCACGGCACGGCCGACGTCAGCACAGGAGATGGCAAGCACATGACCCCCACCGCACGTTCGGCATGGGACCTAGCTCAACTACGGGTGGTCCAGATTTCGCTGGCCGCTGCATGGGGCGGGCGCGAGCAACAGGCTTCTCACTTGGTGGAAGGCCTGCAGCAGCGCGGCCATGCGTGCCTGACCATCGCGCGCGCTGGCAGCCCATTGGCCGATTGGCTACAGCGACATCGATTTCCTGTCCTCGCCGTTCGGGGCCGCGGTCGGCACCCGTGGGACATGTTGCGCGTTCGTCGCCGCTTGGCGGGCTGGGCTCCCGATGTTGTCCACTTCAACGACCCGCATGCCACGACCTTTGGCAGCCTTGCCCTGTTGGGACTCGCCGTTCCGGCGCGGGTTGCTGTCAAGTCAACCTCCTTTCCGATGCGAACGCCCTTCCGATACCGCCGGCTGTGCGATCGCGTGATCTGTGTGGCGAGCAGCGCATTCGCGGCTTGCCGCCAGGCGGGGATTCCGGCAAGCCAATTACGGCTTGTGCATTCCGGGTGTGAACCCTCGCTTGTCCGCGGAGGAGATCGTGGGCAGCTGCGACACGAGTTGGGGCTGACACATGACGATCTCGTCCTGTTGAACGTTGCCAACTTGCTCCCAGTTAAAGGACATGCCTCACTCCTGTCAGCGTTTCGCCGCGTCGCTGATCAACTTCCACAAGCCCACTTGGTCGTCGCCGGTGAGGGACCACTCCGCGAGGCCTTACAAGCACGGACCCGCGATCTCGGCTTGGAGCGACGAGTCCATTGGCTGGGGTTTCGACGTGACCTCCGACAGCTGTTTGCTGCGGCCGATCTCTTCGTTATGTCCTCGCAGCTCGAGGGTATTTGCTCGACCCTGATCCAGTCGATGATGGCGGGGACCCCCATGGTATCGACCTTGACGGGTGGAATTGGCGACCTCACGGATGTGCAACCGCCCGTGGCCTGGACGGTTCCCCCCGACGACCACTCAGCGCTGGCCGAAGCGATCATGCAGGCTTTGCGCGATCCACGGCAACGTGAGCTACGGGCACGTCGTGCTCGCTGGCGAGCTGCCCAGTTTTTTTCCGTTGACCACATGGTCGACAGGACACTGGAAGTCTACCGCGAAATTATTTGGGAGAAGTCTCGCCAAATCTCCACATCCCACGAACGCTACAGATACATGCCGACATAGCCCCCGGCCGACTCGGCGGATTGCTGAAGCTTGGCAATGCGTTCGCGTGTTTTTTCCAGATCTCCGGCCGCAATAAAGCGATCGAACTCCACCGCTACGGCCCGTGGCACCGTCTCAGCAAACCAATGAGCAATCGGCTCGGTTAACCAATCGCACGTCTCGCGCACCAATTCCACGCTCAAATCGCAACCCCGAGTGGCACGATCCTCGGCGTCGGTCAACACGGTGCCATGGAAGCGGAACTGCAGCGTACCGATTTGATCGCTGTTGACCAAGTGAAAGACACACTCCGCGTTGTAAAGGTAGTAGCTGTTGTGCGTCCCATGTTTTTCAATCGCCTGCTTGACGCGCTCACAGTGTTGACGGAACTTCGGGGATGCATCCAATGGGATGTCCAAACGGCCGACGCTGCGCAACGGCAGACAATCGAAGGTGATTTCGACCCAACGGCTCATCGCATGGCCACTCCGGTGGTACTCGCCGAACCGCGCAACCAGGCCGCCTGCAGCCAACCGGGCGAGGCGGTTAGCTCCGACAATTGAATGCCACCGATGCGCTGCAGTCCCTCCGGCAACTTGATCCCATCGGACTCGAAGTGCTCCGCGAACATCGCACTGAATTTACGTCGCAGGAACGTCTTGAACGTGATCTGTCGCGCGCTCAAACGACCTTCCGTATTGATGAAGTTGACCTCCACGTCCCCAAGCCGTGTTGCCTTAGCCCCCTTGGGTCCCTTGGAGAGCTGGTAGCGTGCGGAAATATCCGTCGTCACATTCAACACCTGATCCGCTCGCGTGAAACGCGTCCCCCGAATCGAGACCAGGACGTTGTCTGCCGTGAATTGGACCCGCACCGGCAGACGTGGGGCAAACGTGATCGACCAGGGATCCTTCTCGGGGCTGATCTTGAGCTCTTCCGGAATCTCGCGCTTACGCTCCTCCAAGAGCTCAATCAGCCGCTGATCCGTTAGGGTCATACCGCCCAGCACGGATTCGGCCGAATTATTGATCAGTGATTCGTGCACTTGCAAGACCACGTCGCCCTGCGGGCCTGCGGCGGGTGGGGGTGCCGATGACGCCAATTGCCAGGGAGTCGCCTGCACGGCAATCACAAGGAGCGCTTCCGCTGTGGTCTGCGTGTGGATGCGTTCTGGAAAAGCCTCCAGTTTTTTCAGGGGCTGCTCGATCCGAGTGGCATATTGGCGATTGGCCTTGGCAACAAGTGGCTCGGCCTGCTCGTCAATGCGTCCCTGTAGCCGCTCCTCGGCCCGCTCGGAAGCAATCGCCTCCGCCATGGGCAGGCTCTCCATGGCCTTTTTCCAGGCCACGCGTTCAATCAGACGATGCGCCAATTTGCGACGGGCCTCGATGCTGCAAATTTCGGTCGCCGTATCGCAGTCGGCCGTGGCAGGATCCGCACAAATACCCGTTCCCGTTAGACGGATCGGCTTGACTCCCAACATCGTCGTGCAGCTATGACTACAGATGGCCACCGGTCCGTTGTAGCCAACCGAACTCAACACCGTCTGCCCCGAAGTCACTAGTTGCAGGCGGGCACTGGCCGTCGAGGGTATCAAACGCGCCGTAACCTTGGCAGTGGTCGTGCCGTGCCCGTGAATCTCGGTCCCCATAACATAATCGTCGACTTGAATCGGTTCCTTGACGTCACGATCCACGGCACTGGCTATCAATTCCCGCGAAATTGACAGGAACATGTTGGGTTGGGCGTGACGCGTGCGCACCGCCTGGACGAGTGAAGGTGCCTGGCCCGTCGTTGTCAGCCACTCTAAGTGGGTACCGATCTGAGCCGCAGCTTCACCGCTGGGCGACTTTTGGTACTGATCCAATTGCTTGGCCAACTCCTCAAGATGCCGGCTGATGCGCTGGGCCCCCTGTGGATCGTCGGCCAACACCAATGCCTCCGCGTAGCGGTGGATGGCCCGTCGCGTCCTGACGAAGGCAGGTCGCTCTAATCCCGAAACCGGCTGGATAAACGGCCCAAGGGATCCCGCCAAAGCCGCTTTGTCGGGGCGTGCCGCAGCACTATGGGCCTTGAGTTCATCCCAATGCAGAAATTTCTTCCACGCGTCCGATTTCGCCGATCCGCCCCCAGCCAAGTATCGATCGAGTGCCTCCATGGACCGGTGCATTTCAGAACGGGCCTTGTCGAGCGATACCGCAAGATCGGTGGTCATCTGCCCCTTGGCCGCGCGTGCTGTCTGTGCCAAGTCGTCTTGGACAGGCTGCCTCATTGCGTCGACCCAATCCTGCAACGCGAATCGCACGGCCTGAAACCGACGGGAATCAAGTCCCGCTGCTTGCCCTGCGTATGCCTGCAGCACGCCAGATAGTTGCTCCACGTCCGGCGTTTTTTCGGCCAGTTGTGATTCCAGTTGGTCCGTGCTCAAGTACCGGTGCCAACGCTGGGCATTTTCATCGGTCCCCAGCCAAATTCTTAGCGTCGACAATTCCTGGCCCACGCGGTCCCGGGGTGCATCGGCGCGACACTCGGTTGTCATCAGTCCGAACAGACACAAGCCAGACGATGCCAGCCATTTGGCCCATAATCCCTTAACACGGAGGCGGCAGCCACCCATGGTTCACCATCCTTCTTATTTAACGCGATCCATCCAGGCAAATAACTTTTTCGCGATCCGCCAAGTCATCCGATCCTGCGTAAATTATTAAAACATTTGACCCGTCAGGGATAGTCCAGTTCCTATGAAGGGAGCCGTCAGATACTTTGCCTGGGAAATGCAACAAAAAACGGGCGAGGCACGTCGTACGTGTCCCGCCCGTGAATGTAACCACCGTCCGCCCGGGAACTTAGCCCGGGGCGAACGTGTCTACCAGAGTAACGTGTCTACCAGAGTGTGGATCCCAGGCCTAGCGCCCTGCCAGCTCCGCATCCGACTCGCTCTCGATGACCGCGAGCAATCGAGTGAGCGTATTAGCATGCACACCAAGCAGTTTAGCAGCGCGTCCCTTGTGGTTTCGCGTCGCCTTCAATGCCTCGCGGACCGCCATATTGCGCAACTTAGTCAGGTCGAAAGTCGGCAGGCCGGACGCCGCCTGCCTCGCGGCCGGTGTCACGCCGGGGAGCGAAGGCGCACAGTCCAAGACATACGCTTGCTCGATCACATGCGACAGCTGTCGGATGTTTCCGGGCCAAGGGTATTCACAAAACTGCCGCAACATATCTGCACTCGGCACCCAAACGGGGCGCTGGTACTTCTCGGCAAACCGACGCGCGAAGAACTCAATGAAATCCGGGATGTCCGCCACTCGTTGGCGCAGCGACGGCACATTGATTTCGCACATGTTCAGCCGGAAATACAAATCCTCGCGGAATGAACCGTTCTCTACCTCGTCGCTGAGACTGCGATTGGTGGCGGCGATGACCTGCACATCGATCGACACGGGGCGTGCACTACCGACGGACGTCACCTCCATTTGCTGCAAGACTCGCAGCAATTTCGGTTGTAGCTCGAGGGGCATTTCGCCGACCTCATCCAGAAACACGACGCCGCCCTGCGCGGCACGAAACACACCCATGGCCGCGCCTGCCGCACCTGTGAAAGCTCCCTTTTCATGGCCGAAGAGCTGACTCTCAGCCAGAGTGGCCGTCAACGCTGCGCAATTCACGGGGATAAAGGGTTTATTCGCGCGGGGCCCCAACTCGTGAATCGACTTGGCCCAAATTTCCTTGCCGGTTCCCGTCTCGCCGGAAACAAGTATCGTGCAATCCGCGGCTGCAGCACGGCGGGCATGGAGTGCCACGCGACGAATTGCGGCTGTCTGGCCACACACCCACTCTCCCGATGCAAAGGGCGAACCATCCATCTCCTCGCCCAATCGCCCAACTTCTGTCCAAGCGGTCGCTGTCCTGGTGTCCTTCATTGCTCCCTCCCGTTCACGTTGCCTTCAAGTGCCCCTCGAAGCTCATCACAGTTGCACGCGGCACGCCGCGCTAGCGATCACGCCATGGCCAGCCCACCGGTTGAGTCGTTACAACCCACCCAGCAGTGCGAACTCCCGATTTCTCGGGCGTCGCTTGGCCCTACTCCTCGCACACCGGCAACCGCCGACTGGATCCGTCCGACGCGGTTGGAGTGCGTGGGAGGCTTGAGCGCTGTCTGTCATTCTAGATGGTACTGACGAAAAGTGCAACAATATGGCATGGGAAATGTGTGGCAAACTTGGCGGCTATCCGTCTTGTGCCGCGTCCGCTGCGTCTTATGTGGGATTAGCCTGGACAAAACGGGCCGCCGCAGCCAACCGGACCGCGAACGCAACCGGTTATTAAACAAGGACTTATGGACACCGACCGCGACTAATCGGCACGTCTCCTGAGGGATTCGTCGGGTCCGATTCGAGCCCCCGACGACGTGGGTTGAGCTGTGAGCGGCCGGTTGGACACTTGGCCCGAGACCGGCCGATTCAACAAAATCGGAACGAAACCGGGATGTCCCCGTCAGGCCAATCCGGCCGTTTGGGACGGGGGCGAGCGGCGGCGGAACGTTGCACGTGCCTGTTGCAGGGCATCGGCCAATTGATCCACCTCATCGAGCGTGTTGTACAAATAGAAACTGGCACGAGTGCTGGCCCGAATCCCCAGCCGATCATGCAGCGGCATGGCGCAATGATGCCCCGCTCGGACGGCGATTCCTTGACGGTCGAGCAGTTGCGCCACATCGTGCGCATGAATACCATCCATCACGAAGCTGACGATTCCCTCTTTGTGCTCAGGCGACGGCCCGAGAAAATGCAGGCCGGGAACTTTCGCCAAGACTTGGTGGGCGCGACGGGTCAAGCTGCGTTCATGTTCCTGAATCCAATCCAGGCCCACGTGCTGCAGGTATTCGATGGCGGCCCCCAAGCCGATCGCGGACACGATCGGAGGTGTACCGGCCTCGAATTTGGCGGGCAGCTCACCCGGTTCAAAGCCATCCAGTCGCACACGTCGAATCATGCTGCCGCCGCCCAGAAACGGAGGCATTAGCTCTAGCAGCCGCTCACGGCCATACAGAACTCCCACGCCTGATGGCCCTAGCATCTTATGGCCACTGAAGGCCAGAAAGTCCGCATCCCAACAGCGTACGTCGATCGG
>SXGT01056593.1_pt1 | contig 10944 bp, 13 predicted proteins | sample 3176221 | NCBI WGS metagenome assembly SXGT01 (sample SAMN11356862, study PRJNA531348) | freshwater metagenome | isolation source: freshwater sample F1-120 | place: China: Fuxian Lake, Yuxi | collected 2017-12-25
CGCCAGGACATGCAGGACGCGGCCTTCAAACTGCTCGGCATCGGCGATGAGGAAGCCCAGCAGAAGTTCGGTTTCCTGTTGACCGCGCTGAAATACGGCGCGCCTCCGCATGGCGGTATCGCCTTCGGCCTGGACCGCTTGGTGATGCTGATGAGTGGCGCCAACTCGATCCGCGAAGTGATGGCGTTCCCCAAGACCCAATCGGCTTGGTGTCCCATGATCGACGCGCCCGCGCCGGTGACGGATGCGCAGTTGAAGGAGTTGGGGATCAAACTTAGGAAGCCGCCTGAAACCAAGGCGGCGGAAGCCAACTAAGCCGCGGAGGCACACGGGCGGGATGGGCGAAGCTTATCCCGCCCGAATCGTTTTCAGGGGAGGGAAATTATGGAATGGTCGGAAATTTGCCAAAACCCTTATCTCAAGAACCTGCCTTTCAAGATTCAAAGCGACAAATGGGGGAATATCCTGATGAGTCCCGCCAGCAACGAGCATGGGATTTATCAGGCCAATATCGTGCGCTTGATTGCCCGCCTTAAAGCCGATGCGATGATTATCACCGAATGTTCGATCCAGACGCCCGAAGGGGTGAAGGTCGCGGATGTGGCCTGTGCTTCGGCGGAATTCATGCGGCGCAACCGGGGCGGCAATCCTTATCGGCAAGCGCCGGAAGTCTGCGTGGAAATCCTCTCGCCATCGAATACATTGCAGGAAATGGACGAGAAGAAGGCGCTGTATTTCGCGGCGGGGGCGGAGGAGGTTTGGTTGTGTGGGGCGGACGGGGAGATGGTGTTTTTCCGGGCCGACGGGCGGGTGGAAGTTAGTGGGGTGGTGCCGGGGTTTCCGGGTAGGGTTGAGTTGTATTGGTTTTGATTTGATTGCGCTTCATTAAGCGTAAGCTGAGCGGGCTTTAGTGGTTGCTGAAATAATGGGTAAAACATGAATCTTGATAATTTTCTTAAAGCATTTTAAGGTATGGGACTCTTGTGTACGAGAAATGAGTACGTAAGTAGTGAAAAAAAAATCGAGAACTAAGATTTCATATTATATAAGAAAGCATGAAAATCCAAGAAAAAAATTCTTGTCATATGAGAAAAGTGTTGATGGGTGCAGGTTTTATTTTTGGAATGAAATCGCCGGATGGGCAAGAGAAAACTCGGATATAAAAGAGATTTCCGTTGTCTCTCGGGATGGTGGTAAAAATAAATATAGTATTTTGATTAATGGTCGGACAAGCGATAGATTATTACAGATTGTCAGGGAGTTGGTTGATAATCAAGGTGAAATTTTAAGTCAGCAAACAACAATCAATAGTGAAGGCATCGTACCAAGCTATCACGATGCTGAACGAACAGATATAAATAATAGCGTCCCTAGTAATGGTAGTGGAATTAAGGGGATGATTCTTGACGAAGATGATGATTCTGCTTTTCCAGAAGGCCGTGAAAGATTTGACCTTCACCGTCGCCGCGAGCGTAATGGAGATTTACCAATAAAGGTAAAAAAGAAACGCTTTAATGATGTAGGGACACTTGCTTGTGATGTTTGTGATGCTGATTTTGCTGAGATTTATGGGGATTTTGGAAAAGGTTTTATAGAGGCCCATCATAAAATACCAGTATCGCAACTTAATGAGGAATCAGAAACAAAGATGACTGATATTGCTCTTGTTTGTTCTAATTGCCATAGGATGTTGCATAGAGGCAGCGGGCTAACAGTTGAAGATTTGAAAACCATTGTGCATTTAAATCGGAGGAAAAGTTAGGACCGTAGATGCGTTGACCATCGGAAAGCGCATCATTCGTAAAAACCCGAGATAACGTCTCAAACACAAAGCCAACCCGATGAAACGCAAAGTCTACGTCGAAACCTCCATTATCAGTTACCTGACGGCCCGCCCGAGCAAAACTATCCTCGGTGCCGCCCATCAGCAACTTACACAGGCATGGTGGGAAAGGCGATTTGACTATGAACTTTTCGTTTCCCAATCCGTTTGGCAGGAATGCGCGGCGGGTGATCCAAGCGCCGCGAGTAGGCGATTAGCGGCGCTCGAAGGCTTGGATGTGCTTGAGATTTCCGAAACGATGATCGACCTTGCTCAAGCGTTGATTTCCGAACGCTTGATTCCAGTTAAAGCGATTGAAGATGCCTTGCATATCTCGACAGCCACTTTGCACCATATCGATTTCCTGCTGACTTGGAATTGTCGGCATATTGCTAATCCGATTATCCAGGAAGGTATTGCCGGATACCTCGAAAAAAGAGGCTTGTTTCTACCGGTTATCTGTACGCCCGAAGAACTTCTAGGAGGCCAAGACGATGAATGACGAAATTATCGAAGAAGTGAGAGCCATCAAGGATGCTATCGGTGCCCGGTTCAATTACAACCTCCGGGCCGCTTTCGAGGAAATCAAGCGCGGCGAGTCCGAGCTTCGGGCTAAAGGGATTCATTTGGTGCCTCCTCCGGGTAATCCAAGCGAATTAGCGAGCACGCCATTGCAACGAACCCGTTTCTTGCGGCGCTGATCCATGCGGTGCTTATGATTACCGACACCGAAATCAAACAAAAAGGCTTTCAAATCTTGTCGAAATATCTGGGCGATGTGGAAGCCGAGCGGTTTATCGCCTTGATTCAACGCGAGCGCTTCGACTATACAAAGTGGCGGCAAGAGTTGGATGAGGAACAGAGCCTTGAAGAAATCAGCCACGAAGCCATGTCGCTGCGGGTGCAAAATCGACCGGCCTAAATTCAACCCTGCGAGATAACCCCATGGAACTTTCCATCAGCGATGAAAAAACCAAGGAACTGCTCACCGAAGTAATCGTAGACCTGCTGAAAACCAAGCGGAATGTCATGCGAGAAATCGTGCTGGAAGCCCTGGAAGAAGTCGGCCTGGCAAATGCCATCGCCGAGGGCCGAAAAGATGACTTCGTATCGGAAGAAGAAATCTTCTCCATACTTGACGACGCGGTAAAATGAAACTGCGCTTTGAAGCCAAGTTCGCCAAAGACTTGCGCAATATCAGAGATGCCAAGTTAATGGGGAAAATCAAAGAAGTTATCGAGCAATGTAAACAAGCCGATAACTTGACCCAACTCAATCATGTTAAGAAACTGCAAGGACACGATACTTTTTATCGCATCCGAATAGGCGACTATAGGCTGGGTTTGGAAGTCGTAGGCGACGAGCTTATTTTCACCCGCTGCCTGCACAGAAAAGAGGTCTACAGGTATTTCCCTTAAAACCATATCCAGTAGTGATGCCGTTTTGGAACAAACCCGCCAGGACGATGAATTGGATAATCTCGGCACTAAGCGGGATTTGAAAGATCTCTAAGCAAAGCTATCCCACGATATAGAACTGATCCGCGCCGAACTGAAACGGAGTATCCACCGGGTATTGGGGGTAAACGGCGGTTGTTCACGGAAGTTCGGTGGACCGCCCGGCCTGGATGCTCAATCCTGGTCGTGGCCGTGGATTTTGGTCAGCCAGGCCATGCTGCCGGCCACGATCAGGCCGAACACCACCACGATGGCGTTGACCGGAAGGCCGGAATTAATCATCAGCGCGTAAACTCCGAGCATCAACAGGATACTCAGGTTCTCGTTGAAGTTCTGCAAGGCGATGGAATGGCCCGCGCCCATCAGCAAATGGCCGCGATGCTGCAACAAGGCGTTCATGGGCACCACGAAATAGCCTCCCATGGCGCCGATCAGCGCCAGCAACGGCAGCGCGGCCCGCCAATCCGTAACCCACGCCATCGACACCACCGTCAGGCCCATGGCGATACCCACCGGCAACACCTTCACCGAATGGTCCAGGGGCACGGCCTTGGCGGCCAGCGCCGAGCCGATGCCGATGCCCACCGCGACGACGGCGGTAAGCTGGGTGGCCCGTTCCAGATCCAAGTGCAAGGAGGCCGCCGCCCACATGAGCACGATCAAGCGCAGGGTCGAGCCGGCGCCCCAGAACAGCGAGGTCACCGCCAGCGACACCTGCCCTAGCGGGTCTCTCCATAGTTGCAGGAAGCAATGCCCGAAATCTTGCAGGATGAATCCTAGCGTGCGCTTGGGCAGCTTGTGGTCTAGGGGGAGCTTGGGCACATAGAGATTGAACACGGTGGCGGCGAGATAGAAGCCCAGTATGTTCACGATCGCGAATTCCGCCGTCGTATCGATTCCGAAATCGAACGGAAGGGCCGCGAGCCATTGCGTGGCGATTTCCCCGCCGCGGTCGCCAATCAATATGCCGCCGACGATGGCGCCGAGGATGATCGCCGCGACGGTCAGCCCTTCCAGCCAGCCGTTGGCCCATACCAGCCGCTCGGCTGGGAAATATTCGGTGAGGATGCCGTATTTGGCCGGCGAATACATCGCTCCGCCGACGCCCACCAGGCAGTAGGCGGGCAAGGGGTGTAGGCCCGCCAGCATGGCCATGCAACCGGCGATCTTGATCGAGTTGCTGATGAGCATCACCCGGCCCTTGGGTAGGGCATCGGCGAACGGCCCCACGAACGGGGCGAGCAGGATGAAGGCGCCTACGAAGCCTTGTTGCAGGATCGGTATTTGCCAGGGGGGGGCGTCGAGTTCCCTCAACAGCGCGATGGCGCCGAACAACAAAGCGTTGTCGGCTAGGGAGGAAAAGAATTGCGCGGCGAGGATGGTGAAGAAGCCGAAATTCATTGGGCACCCGCTTCGGCGCGGGTAGGCGAAAACGGATTGGCGATGGGCATTTCGGGGGTGTGGTCCTGGTCGAGCATGTCGGCGGTTCCGGATTCCGGCTTGGCCGGAAATAGTTCAGCGTGGACACGACGTATTAATTCATAATCCTCTGGATAACCGAGGGGCTGGGTATTGAAATATATCCCGGAAGTCGCCGAGCCGTTCCGGGTTGTTGGTCGCGGCGGAAATAATATACTGGCCATGTTGGGGTTATTCGATAATCGAATCGCTAATCTCGTGATGGGAATTGATCGCGAAATTTACATTCGAAATAAGTAACCGGCATTACGGTTATGTTGCGATTCCGTTCGTGGCTTCCGCGCGTGGCCCTCGCTTTCTTCGGGTGAGCGGCGGATCGATGTATGCCATTGCACCGAGAGGCTGGCCAAGCGCGCCCTCATTTCACGAAAATGCCATGGAAATGGCCGATGCTTCCCCCTGGACATGCCGTCCAAGCCGGTTTGCGTGGAGAGGGTTGAAATGGGTAGCGAGGCCGCGGACAGCGTTATCGGCGACGTAAAGGATTTGCCTGGCGATGGGCAGGGAACGGGGGAGACGTCGCCCAAGGCGAGGCGGTTGCCCAAGGATCTCGGGTATCTGCTGGTGGTGGGCGGCTTGATCGGCGTGGTGTCTCCGGGAATCCTGGGGCTGGACATGCTGGCCTTGGGTGCCTTGCTCCTTTGGCCGGGCAACCGGCGTCGCATGGAGCTTTGGCTGGCGGACCATCCATCGGCTCCAAGGTTGTTGCGGGGCGGCATCAAGCAAATCGACCGATTCCTGGAAAACCTGGAAAGCCGTTATCCTCGCGCCTAGCCGTGGCGTAATCGAGGGCGTTCGCGGAATTCGATGCGCGGAACCGGCTGAATCCGGCCACTTTCCCCGAGCGCCGACACTCGTTAGCCGATCTCCCTTTAGGTGGTTCTCAACCGCAGGGTGGGAGCGCGGCCATGGAAGCCACCGCGAACCGGCGCGAAGGGTCTCGCCGTGCTCTTACTCGTCGGACAAATAAAGCAGATCCAGGCCGCAAGGCAGGTCATTCAGATAATCGATCGCTTCGGCCACATGCTGCCGCGGAATGATCGAACCGTGCTGGGGCAGGATCGCCGCGATGTCCAATCCCCCAAGCTTCCGCGTGAATCCCCGGCTGGCCTTGTTGGAGGCCATGTAGTCGGTGTGGAACATTTCCATCTTGAAGGAGAGCGCGTCGAAATCGTCGCTGACCAGGGTCCAGTTCGCTCCGATGGCGGCCCAAATGTCTCCCGAGAACAGGAATCCCGAAGCGTCGTCGTAAGTGGCGAAGGCGCCCGGAAAGTGCAGGAACGGCGATTCGATGAATTTCAGGCGGGCACCGGAGGGCAGGGCTAGGACGGGCTGTTCGACGATATCGACCCGAGGGTACTTGGGCTTGCCGTAATGGGGGAGTAGCGCGTGGGTGCGTAGGGAACTGTAAACCAAAATCTCGGGATGTAGATCCAGCCAATCCACCATCGACGCCGCCACGTCCGGATCCTGATGGCAAACGACCATTCCCCGGATGCGGTCGGTCGGCATGATTTGCTCGACCCGCCGCCTGATTTGCGCGAATCCAGGTTTTCCGCCGGGGTCGATCAAATAGCCCGCCTCACCGTCCTCCACTAGGTAGACGTTGCATCGGAAAGTCGTGTCCGCGTCGATTCCTAGCCAATACACGGCATGTCCTTGATCGCGAAACAATGGCGTGGGCGTATCGAGCTTGGGTTTGGCGCGGGCATGGCTCAGCAGGTCGATGGTGTTCATGGCGGTGTTTACCAGAGGTTAGCGGGTGGCTTCGTAAAGCTTGGTGTATTCCCGGCGCAAAGCGTCGTAATTGCGGTTCAAGCGTTCGGCCAGCTTGGTTTTCGCTTCCAGTTGCTTGATCAACTCCTTCTTCTCCTGGGCGAGCGCGTCTCGGTCCAACAGCAGTTTTTGCAGCGATTTCCGATAGCTCCTGATGGTCAGTTGCAGATTGCGGATCTGTTGCCCGAGCGCGTCGAGTTGCGGCCCCAGGTTGCTGTGGTGGCGTTCGGTGGCGAACACCATTTGCTGCAAATCGAGATTGCTTTGCTCGACCTCGTCCAGCATTCGCTGAAGTTGGCCGCCGTGCTCCTGTTTGGCCACCGAGGCGAGTTTATCCCGCAGATTTTGGTTGGCCTGCCTGATTTCCTCGCATTTGCGCTTCAGGTCGCCCGTCACCTTGCGGTTCGCCGAAAGGGTCGCCACGCCGCGCTCATGTTGGGAAAGCAGCGCGTCGATTTCGGTATCGAGTTCCGGGTAATCGAAGTTCTCCACCTCCTCGGTATCCGATTCTTCCGCTTTCTCGGCCGGCTCGGATTCCTCGGCCGTTACCAGCGGCGGGAGGCCGGGGGGAGGCGAGGGTGGGGCGGCCTGGGCCAATTTGTCGAAGGATCGGCCGAGGTCGTCCAACACCTCCCGCCAAACCCCGGCCTCGCCGAGTTTTCCCACTTGAAATGGCGCGCTCAGGGCCTTGAAGCAGGCGATTCGGCCCTCCCGCAATTCCAGCCGCCGCGGGGGATATTTCCCGCATCCAGCGATTTCCCGGTCCAGCCTGGCCAGTACTTCCTTGCGGGCGTGTTCCAGCCGCGACGACTGCTTGCGCAGCCCCCACCACTTGAATCCGAAGATGGCCGCTACCACCACGCTCAGGGCCAAGGCCTCGGCCAAGCTGTAAAGCCAAAGGTAATAATTGAAATTCATCGCCGAGCCCCGCTACGCATGGCTCATGCACCGCGGCGGCTGGCCGAGGGGCTGGCGCGGTGAGGTTCCTCCGCCGCGGCTATTCGCGGCTCGGCCGCGCGCTGGCGTAGCCACCACCAACGGGCTCCGATGGCGATGCCCAGCAGGCTGAACAGGCCGATATTGATCCAGACCAGCTTGGCTAGGGCGGTCATCTGGATTTCCTTTTCCGCCACGGCCGGAAGCGCGGGCGGGGTGGCGCTGGGTTGGGTCCGTTCGGTTTCTGGGGGAGCGGGAGCAACCGGCATGGCCGCCACCGGGGCCGTCGGCGCGGCGGTCTCGGTTACCGCGCCCCGAGGGGCGGCGAGCAACGCGATGGTGGCTTCCTTGCCGCGCCGGAAGCCGGAATTCTCCGCCGCGATCCGAATCCGTTGGCTGCCCGCGTTGGTGAAGTCCAAACTGCCTAGGGCGTCGGGGCTTCCCGAACCGGCGGCGCCCGGCCGGAGTTCGATTTCGCGGAGAACCTGGCCGGAGTCGTCGAGCACCGCGGCCGTGAATCGGATGTCCTTGAGGATGGCGGGGTCGGCCACGGCTTGGCCTTGGTAGGTTAGCCGCGCGGATACCGCCACCGGCTCGCCCACCCGTGCCAGCGCCGGTAGGCTGACGCTCAAATCCAGATCGCTGGCGAGATAGGCTTTCTTTTCTCCACCGGCGCCCAGCACTTTCCAGGAACCGGCTTCCGGCCCATGGATGGTGATACGGTCGAAGCGCGGGGTGCGTTGCCATTCCATCCCCGGATGCGGGTCCGACTCCCTGATTTCCCGGCCTCGGGGATCGGCCAGCCGGATCGGTTCGTCGGCCGACTCCCGTCCCACCAGCAGTTTGAGTTCATGGACATTGGCGTCGACCGTGACCCGATTATCCTTGACCGGCGCGGTCAGGGGCAGGTCGGCTTCCTCGAACAAGCGCACGAAAACCCGGTAGATATCGTCGGGCGTGTCGGCCCGGAAAGCCTGGCCGCCGGTGGCCTCGGCCAGGCCGCGCAGAAATTCCAGGTCGGCCTTGGGCGAGAACGCCACTCCGTAGACGCGGATGCCGGCCGCCTTGAGTTGGGGAATGCGCTCCCCGGCGATGGCGGCGCGTTCCGCCTGGTTCGCGGCTTCGTCGCCGAGATCGATCCGCCCGTCGGAGAACAGTACTAGGATGCGCTGGTTGCCCGGTTCGCGGGAATGTTCGGATTGATGTTCGTAGGCCAACCGCAAGGCCGCGTCGAAATCGGTCAGGGAACCGTTCATGGCCACCGACTCGGCCAGGCCCGCCAGTCGCGCGCGGGCCCTCGCGTCAGCCAAGGGTAGCAGGGGCAACAGGGTTTCGGCGCGCTCCGCGAAGCTCAGGAGCGCCAGCCGGTCGTGTGGATTCAACAATTGAGCGAACAGCGCCACGCCCTTGACGCTGTCGCGGCGGGGATCGTTGGCCTTCATGCTGCCCGAGCGGTCCAGGGCCAGAACCACGTCGACGTTCGCGGAGGGCGCGTCCGGGGGGAACGATATGAGTATCGGCAGTACCAGAAAGATAGAAGCGAATCGGCGTTTCATCGGAATAGCTCCGGTAATTCCGGGTTGCGCCGGGCTGGATATATTCCCCGGCCATCCATGGTAAAACTCGCCAGAACAACGTCCACTTCGCCATGCTCGGTTCGGCGGCAAACCATCCTCAGTTCGGTCTCCAGCGGCCCGCCGTCCTTGCGCGGGCAGAGCCGCCGTAGCGAAAAACTCTCGATCTCCCCCTTCAGCAAGCGGGCCCATTCGCGCGACTCCGGTTCCGCGGCCTCGATTCCGGTGATTTGGGCGAGGGTCAGCCCCGGAATCTCGTCCCGAGCGTATCCCAGCAGCGCGCTTAGGGCGGCATTGGCTTTGAGGCAGCGGCCGGAATCGGGGTCCAGCAGGGCCAGTCCGTCCGGACAGGCATTGAAGCACAATTCCAAGCGGCCGAGCTCGCGGCGCAATGCTTCCTCGGTCTCCGTGCGTTGGGTCATGTCTACTCCCGAGGGAATCAGATGGGTGACCCGCCCATCCGGGCCGCGAACCGGAGCGATGGCGACATCGACGGTGATGAACCGGCCCTCGGCTACTCTGACGCTGTCGGTGAAACGGATTTCCATCCCCTGGGCAGCTTGGGCGACCGCGCTTCTGATCCGGTCTTGGACCGCCGGGGAATAAGACCACCAGTAAGTTTCCTCGAAGGGCTTGCCTATGACATCGCGGGCGTCCAATTCCCCCGCCATCAGGGCGGCGCGGTTGACATCGGTGACCACGCCTTCCGGAGTGGTGATGCCCACGAATATATGCAGGCTATCGATCAGGGCGCGCAGGGAACGGGCATGGTGGTCGAGGATGCCGGCGGTGCGTCGCCGGTCGAGTTCCAGGGCCAGATGATGAGCCACCATGCGCATGGGCGCGGACAGCGTGTCTACGTCCGGCCGATAGATACGGTCGGCCAACAACAGGGCGCCCAGCACGGTTTCCCCAATCCGCACGGGGAGGCATAGGAACGACCTCCCGCCCAACTCGCCGAGGCCGTTCAAGCGGGGGTCGGCCGTTTGGGCGATGTCCCACTCGTACCAGGTTTCGCCGCTAGCCGCCACCGCTCCCACGACCTCGGCGAGGCCGGGCAGGGGGTGCGCGAGGGCCAGATCGGCGATTTCGGCCAGGCCCAGGCATTCGGTTCGTTCGGCGGCGGGGTTGTGGAGGCCGATGGCCGCGATGGGAAAACGCAGGTTCTCTGACAGGAATCCGGCGATGCGGCCGAACAGTTCGGCCGTGTCGCGGCGGAACAGGAACGCGCCGGAAATCAGGTTGATCGCCTCGCTGACGATTTCGTTGATCCGCCGTTCGGTGATGTCGGTGCCCACGCCGTCTACGCGCGTCGGCCGGTGGGCGGGGTCGTAAACGGCGATGCCTTGGTCGCTAATCCAGCGCAAGGCCCCGTCCGGCCGGATGATCCGGTAGTCACAGTGAAACAGGCCGGTAGCTCCGATCTTGTCCAGTTCCCCGGCGACCCGCTCCCGATCCTCCGGCACGATCATTTCGGGCCACAGATTGGGGTGGGCCATGAGGGTCTCGTCCGTATAACCAGTAAGGCGGACCACGCTGGGATTGATGTAGAGCAACTGGTAGGTATGGGCATCCATGGACCAAATGATCGCGTCCACCGAATCCAGGATAGAGCCCAATCTTTCCTTATAGGTTTTGAGTTCGTCGCGTTGCCTCAGGAACCGCAGGCCGAACGACAGGTCGGCGGCCAGGTCGGCCAGGAATTGCTGGTACTCGCCCTGGAAATCGTGGTCGGGCCGGGCCGAGAACAGTAGCAGGGCGCCCGTGAATTCCAGGCCGTCGGAAAAGGGAATGGCCGCGTAGGCGCCGAAGCCCCGTAGCGGGGTGTCGCTTAAGCGGGGTAGCGAAAACGCCTCTGCCCGCGCATCGCCGATAACGATCGGGCCTTACCGCCCGGCCC
>SXGT01778034.1_pt1 | contig 10944 bp, 4 predicted proteins | sample 3176221 | NCBI WGS metagenome assembly SXGT01 (sample SAMN11356862, study PRJNA531348) | freshwater metagenome | isolation source: freshwater sample F1-120 | place: China: Fuxian Lake, Yuxi | collected 2017-12-25
GGAAGGCGCGGGTGTCGTCGTTGAAGCCGACGGTGTTGTAGAAGCCCGCCGTCTCGGTTGTCTGCTCGCGGAAGCGGCGCATGCCCTCGGGGCTGTCGTGGAACCACCAGGAGGGGCCCAGTTTCAGCGCCGGATAGTGGCCCGCCAGCGGGGCCAGCTCGCGCGCATAGACGCTCTCGTCCAGGGTGAAGACGATCATGGAGAATTTCGGGTCCGAGCCGAAGCGGTCCAGCAGCGGTTTGAGCGCGCGCACATAGTCGGTGCGGGTGGGGATGTCGGCGCCCTTGTCGCGGCCGAAGCGCTCGAAGGCCCAGCCGTTGTGATTGCGGAACGAGCCGGGGTGCAGCTGCATCACCAGCCCGTCCTCGACGCTCATGCGCGCCATCTCTGTCAGCATCTGGCCGCGGAACAGCTCGGCGTCGGCGGGCTCGAACCGGCCCGAGACGATCTTTTCGAACAGGGCCTTCGCCTCGGCCGGGGCCAGGTCGGCGGTGAAGGCGGTGGGGTGGCCGTGGTCGGTGGAGGTGGCGCCCATGGCGGCGAAGAATTCGCGCCGGTTCTGCAGGGCCGCCAGATAGCCCTCCCAGGTCAGGGCGTCCTCGCCGGTGATCGCGCCCAGCTCGACCAGATTGTCCCGGAAGCCCTCGTAGTCGGGGTCCAGCACCGGGTCGGGACGGTAGGCGGTGAGCACGCGGCCCTTCCAGCCGGACTCGCGGATGGTCTTGTGGTGCTCCAGAGCGTCCAGCGGGCTTTCGGTTGTGGTGATGACCTCGATGTTGAAGCGCTCGAACAGGGCGCGGGGGCGGAAGTCGTCCTGCCCCAGCTTGTCGGCCATGACGTCATAGTAGTGGTCGGCGGTCTCGGGGGTCAGGCGCTCGGTCAGGCCGAAGACCTCGGAATAGACCCAGTCGTGCCAGATGCGCGAGGGGGTGCCCCGGAACAGGGGGTAGTGCTCGGCGAAGCGGCGCCAGATGGCGCGGGGATCGGTCTCGACCGGCCCGCCGTCGGCGCGCGGCACGCCCAGGCTCTCCATGGACACGCCCTGGCTGAACAGCATGCGGAAGACGTAGTGGTCCGGCGTGATCAGCAGGTCGGCGGGGTTGGCGAAGGACTCGTTGCCCGCGAACCACGAGGGATCGGTGTGGCCGTGCGGGCTGATGATCGGCAGATCCTTGACCTCCGCATAGAGGCGCCGCGCCACGGTGCGCGTGTCGGCGTCGGCGGGGAACAGGCGGTCCGGGTGCAGGCTGAGCTTGGCGGTCATCACGACAATCTGAACAGGGCAGGGCAGGGCGCAAGGGCGCGGGCGACGCGGATGTTAGCGCGACCATAGGGCCCGGGCAGGCGAACGCGAAGGCCGCCCGTATGTGCTCCAGGGATCGGAAAAGCCGCCAACCCGTGTCTCATCCCTTGAAATGGAAGGCCTTGGAGATGCGGCCTTCTCTGGTTCTCGGACCATAGTTTCTGCAATCGGGGAAAATGTCCACCGGTTACCGCAGGGATTGCCACCGGTGTCATATCGCGACAGTATCGTTCCCGAGCGACCGGGGCGGGGGCATCCGTTCACGAGCGCCGATGATGAGCCGGGCGTCAGACCTGGCCAGTCAATGGGACGGAGACACCATGCGCCACATCAAGACCTCGTGCAGCCTGTTCGCCATCGCCGCCGCCCTGGCGGCCGCACCTGCCGCAGCGCAGGACGGGCTGCTGTTCCATGTATCCGCTGATGACGGCCTGACCGCCGACGTTGCGCAGGGACAGGCGGAGCCGAATTTCGCCAGCCACGTCTCGATCCGGCCCGACGGGCGATTCGGCGGCTACATCGAGGCGCAGGGCGCCCAGACCCTGACCTGGGAGGCTCCCGGCAACATCCAGGCCCAGCGCGGCACCCTGTCGTTCTTCTGGCGCGCCCGCGAGCCGGTCAGCCGCAACGAGTTTCCGGTCTTTCGGGTCAGCTATTCGGACCACAGCAGCTGGGACATGGTCTGGCTGCGCATCGACTGGAACGGGGCGGGCTTCGACGCCTTCGTGACCGACACCAACCTGGCCCGGTCGCGCGTCTCCTGGCGCGGGCTGGAGACGCTGGACCCCGACCGCTGGGTCCACATCGCCTTCGCCTGGGACGAAACCACGGGCGTGCAGCTCTACGTCGACGGGGAACTGGTCGGCGAGCAGGCCGGGGCCATGACCCTTGACGCCGGGCTGGACCAGATGGGGCCGCACAGCCGCATCATCAGCCCCTATCAGGTGCAGAGCCGCTACAACTTCATGCGCGGCGGCGACCTGGACGAACTGAAGGTCCATGACCGCGCCCTGTCGGCGCCGCAGATCGCCGCCCTGGCCCGCGGCGGAGAGGTCGAGGTTCCGGCCCCGTCGATCACCGCCGACCGCTGGGACGCCTGGCGTCATCGCCTCGGATTCGACGGCGAGGCGCCGCCCGCCATCGCGCCCTACACCGCCATCCGCAAGGTGGAGTTCGACAGCACCTACGACCTGCAGCAGCGGTTCCTGAAGGGATCGGACGGGGTGCGGGAGTCCACCTGGCCGGGCGTCTACTACCGCTCGCGCCTGCCGGGCCGTCACGACTATTTCGAGATCCCGGACTGGAACGTCTATGTGGAAGGCGGCCGCGCGATCACCTTCAACCTGCCGGACGAACCCTGGAACCGGCTGGAGTTCACCGGCGCGGCGGACGGGACGCTGACCTGGGTCGACGGCGACGCCGAGGCCCCGCTGGCGACGCGACCGGAAGGGCGCGAGCGGACCACCTATTCAGTGGAGACGCGCACGGGCGGTTCAGTGCGGTTCGACAACCGTCTGCCGGAAACGCCGATCCAGGAATTCGCCGCCTACAACATCACCGCGGCGCGGGCGCCGGATGGGACGTCCGAACTCAACTATGTGATCGACAGCCGCGTGGCGCCTGACTATCCGGCGCTGGACGTCCTGCTGAACCATGTGGCCGGGCGCCATCCGGCCGAGGAGCGGGCCACGGTGGTGGCGCTGCCCGCCACACCCATCGAGATGAGCCGGCCCGCGCGCGGCGAGGACGGCGCGCAGCCGGGGCGTCTGCCTCTGGTCCACGTGATGATCCCCTTCGATTTCCGGGATTCGCGGCCGGGCGAACCGGCGCACCGGGGCACCCATGGCTGGATCAACTATGACGGCGGCCTGGACGGCATCCAGCTGGACCTGCCGCCGCTGGATGTGACGCCCACCCACGGCGGCCTCTATCCGCTGAACATCCGGGTCAAGGACCCGCTGTGGCCCGAGCGGGACCTGCTGGACGTCAACGTCTCGATCGAGCCGAACCGGCCCTACAGCCTGTGGCTGGACACCCGCGACCGCATCCTGCCCAACGACGGCAGCCTCTATTTCACCGTGGCCGGTGCGGGCGAAGGCCTGACGGCGGACAGCCTGAACGGCGCGCGTGTGCGGCTGGTGTTCAAGAGCCGTGAGGACGCCGCCGTCGAGCATGTGGCGGACCGTTTCGAGCAGGTGAGAGACAACCTCTCGTTCCTGGTCGAGGAGCGGCCCCAGAACCGGCGTCTGCGGCTGCATGACCGCTACATGCGCGATCTGGAGGACATCCTGCGGGTCGATCCGGATCACGAGCAGGCGCGCTTCCACTGGGCCGAGACCAACCCCGGCCAGCCCTGGCCCGCCTTCGAACAGGCCGAGGCGCCGGAGGGCACGCCCGTCTGGGCTTTCCGCCAGATGGAGCACATGCGGTTGCTGCGCCAGTTCATGGAGTGGTGGATCGACAATCGTCAGTCGGAATACGGCGACTTCGGCGGCGGCCTGTCGGACGACACCGACATGACCAACCAGTGGCCCGGCGCCGCCCTGATGGGCCTGATGCCGGACAAGGTCACCGGTTCGCTGAACCGGATGACGGACGCCATCTATCGTCTGGGCATGGTCACCGACGGCCTGCCGACGATCCGCACGGACGAACTTCACGTCTATGAGGAGGGCCAGAATTCCGACGCCCAGTCGCTGTATCTCAACTGGGGCGACCCCACGGTGGTCGACCGGCTGATGACCACGGCGCGGAACTATTCGCGCATCATCGAGCCGAACGCGGCGGGCCACACCCACTTCGTCAGCAACTATTTCAGCGCCACCGACGTGGTGCGCGAGGGCATCTGGGAGTGGTCCAAGCCGCACTCCTATCTGATCCTGCACGCGGCGCTGCTGCTGGGCGAGTACAACGGCGATCCCACCATGCGGTCGCTGGTGACCGCCATGTCGGACCACTACCTGGCCCACGGGACCCAGGATGCCGACGGCAACTGGAGCTTCCCCGCCGAGATCAACTGGCGCAGCGATGAGGCGCGGGGCAGCCTGGAGGCGGGGGACATCGCGCCGTACCAGATGTTCTGGGCCGCCTGGCGCTGGACCGGGGACGACAAATATCTGGCGCCGCTGGAGGCCCGGGTTCGTGAGCGCGGTCCCGGCCAGCTGGCCATGCTGAACGCCAACACCCTGGACGCCCTGGACCGCCGGGAGGACTGGGGCCAGGCCCTGGTCGAACAGGCGAACGCGCGCGGCGCCTCGGGCTTCCCGCTGTACGCCGCCTGGGAGATGACCGGCGACCGTTCGTATCTGGAGCGGCTGTATGGCGACGAGGTCCAGCGGGCCAGCCAGCGCATGTTCATGATGACCGAGGGCCACTGGTGGAGCGACCGGGTCGAGGTCTACAGCGAGTTCCTGCAACGGGCGCGGCTGGGCGGCATGGCCCTGCGACGCAACCAGATCTTCCCCGGCCACACGGTCAGCTGGCGCTTCGGCCGGGACGGCGACGCCGAGAACATCGCCATCCTGATGCCGGGCGCCACGCCGGAGCGTTTCACCGTCATGGCCTTCAACGGTTCGGATCGCGAGATCAGCGCCGAGATGACGGGCTGGAACGTCACACCCGGCCGGTGGACGGTGCGGTCCGGAACGGATCGGAACGGCGATGACGCCATCGACGGCCGGGCCCAGGCGCGGGACGTATCGCTGGAGCGCAGCCGCTCCACGTCCCTGACCTTCGCGCCCGGCGTGACCACCATCCATGAGTTCTCGCTGGCCGAGGCCTCTGGCGCGGTGGTGCACGAGCGGCCCGATCTGGCGATCGGTCCGCGCACCACGCGGATCGAGAACGGCGCCCTGCATGTGCAGGTGTTCAACCAGGGCATCCGCGCCGCCCCGGCCGCCACGGTGATCCTCGAGGACGCCGCGGGCCGCGAGATCGCACGGGGCCGCAGCGCGGCCCTGGACGCCGCTGACGACCTGACGCCGAAATCCGTTGAGGTGGTGCTGGGCCTGCCTCGGGGCTTCGTCGCCGAAGGCCATCGGGTGCGGCTGGTTTCCGACGGTGACGTCGCTGAAGTCACCCTGCTCAACAACGAGGTTCGCCTCTGATCATCCGGCCCGCCCTGTGGACGCAGGGCGGGCCGCACTGTTTCATGGACGGCTTGTCCGTCCCGAATGCTGGAGTTCCCCATGTCCATATCCCGTCGGGCCCTGATGTCCGCCTTCGCCGCCACCACCGCCGTGGCGGGTTTCGCGGGCAAGGCCGCGTTCGCGCAGGCTTCGGCCGATCCGGCGGTGCTGGAGGCCATGAGGCGGGCCACGCGGTTCATGGTGGAGGAGGCGGCGGTGAACGGGGGCTATGTCTGGTCGTACCTGCCGGACTTCTCGCGCCGCTGGGGCGAGCTGGAGGCGTCGCCGACCATGATCTGGATCCAGCCGCCGGGCACCGCGACCATGGGGCACCTGTTCCTGGACGCGTATCACGCCACCGGCGACGAGTTCTATTACGAGGCCGCCCGGAGCGCGACGGGCGCGGTCATCGCGGCGCAGGTTTCCGCCGGGGGCTGGAACTATGTGCACGACACGGCCGGCGAGGCGGCGGAGCAGCAGTGGTACGACACCGTGGCGGCCAACGCCTGGCGGCTGGAGGAATTCCGCAAGCGCTACGGCAACGGCACCTTCGACGACGCGGGCACCTCGGAGGCGGCCCAGCTGCTGCTGCGGATGTATCTGGAGAAGCGCGACGAGACCTATCGGGGGCCGCTCTACAAGGCCATCGACTTCATCCTGGACGCCCAGTATCCGAACGGCGGCTGGCCCCAGCGCTTCCCGCTGCCGGAGGACGAGGACGACTACACCCGCTACATCACCTTCAACGATGACGTGGCCGGAGAGAACCTGGAGTTCCTGATCTTCGCCTATCAGGCGCTGGGCGAGGCGCGTCTGCTGGACCCGATCCGCCGGGGCATGGACATCTTCCTCGAGACCCAGCAGCCCATGCCCCAGCCGGGCTGGGGCCTGCAGCACTATGTGCACGACCTGACGCCGGCGCCGGCTCGCAGCATCGAGCCGCGGGCCTTCGCCACCCACACCACGGCGGCCAATATCCGCGCCCTGATCGGCTTCTATCGCCTGACCGGGGACCGCAAATATCTGGCGCGCATTCCCGAGGCCATCGACTGGCTGGAGTCCGTCGCCGCGCCGGCCGATATCCGCCCGCCGGGCCGCACCCACCCGACCTTCATCCAGATCGGCAACGGGCGTCCGCTCTACATCCACCGCCGGGGGTCGAACATCACCAACGGCAGCTACTACGCCGACGAGAACCCCAACGACACGGTGATCCACTACGGCTCGTTCCGGGCCGTGGACACCGACGCCCTGCGGGCCGAGTACGAGGCCGCCGCCGCCCTTTCGCCGGAGCAGGCGAGCGCCGGTTCGCCGCTGCTGGCGGCGTCGGGGTCGCGGGAGCTGCCGCGATACTTCACCCTCAAGGACGTGGACGTGTCGGACCTGAACACGCCGGGCTTCGATCCCAATCCGCCGTCGGCCGAGCGGGTGGCGGAACTGATCGGAACGCTCAATGAGCGCGGCTACTGGTCGACCCCGCTGACCACCACCAGCAACCCCTACATCGGGCAAAGCCCCGCCGAGGTGACGCCGGGCGAGTATCGCCTGACGCGTGTGGGCGACCAGTGGGACACCTCGCCCTATGTCACCGACTTCCCGGTCGAGGGCGTGTCCACCAGCGTCTACATCCGCAACATGGGCCAGTTCATCCAGGCGCTCGGCGCGCGCTGACCGGCGCGAAGCAGCGGTGAAAGAAGAAGGGCGGCGTCGCATGCGACGCCGCCCTTTTCCTTGCCGGAGAGCCGGGCCTGACGGAGGTCAGTCCCGGTCTTCCTTGACGTTGTCCACGTGGCCGGCGAGGCCTTCCACGGGGCTGGACAGGGCCGGGTCCTCGGTGATGTCGATGCCCTTGGCCAGCTTGGAGTTCCAGAAGCCGTAGACGGCGTAGATCACCGCCCCGACCAGCGCATAGACCCCCAGGATGGTCAGGGGCAGGGGGTTGTCGTTCATGGCGTGCTGGATCATCGGGGTGAAGTTCAGCCCCGCCAGTCCCAGACAGGCCAGGATGCCCAGGGTGGCCGTGACCACCCCGCCGGGCACCCGGAACGGACGCTCCAGCTCCGGGTGACGGATGCGCAGCATGATCACCGAGAAGCAGACGATGGAGAAGGCCAGGGCGGTGCCCAGGGACACCAGATCGCCGAGGATGCCGATGGGCAGGAAGGCCGCTGCGACGGCGATGGCGACGCCCAGCAGGATGGTGCCGATCCACGGGGTGCGGAACTTCTGGTGCACCAGGGCGAAGGCGCGGGGCAGCAGGCCGTCGCGGGCCATGGTGTAGAACACCCGGGTCTGGCCGAAGCACAGCACCAGCATGACCGAGGACAGGCCGGTGATCGCGCCGATCTTGATGAGGAAGCTCATCAGGTTCAGCTCGCCGCCGGGGGCCACGGCCAGGGGGACGTTGGCCCAGTCCAGCGCCATGCGGTCGATGGCGACGGCGATGGGGGCGGGGCTGGCCAGCTCCAGGAAGGGCACCACGCCGGTCATCACCAGCGCCACGATCATGTAGATGATGGTGCAGACGATCAGGGCGCCGAGGATGCCGATGGGCACGTCCCGGGACGGGTTGCGGGCCTCGGCCGCGGCGGTGGAGACCGCCTCGAAGCCCACATAGGCGAAGAAGATGATGGCCGCGCCGCGGAAGATGCCGCCGACGCCGAACTGGTCCCAGGTGCCGCCCTCGGGGGTCGGCGGGATGAACGGCTGCCAGTTGGCCGGATTGATATAGGCCAGGCCCACGGCCACGAAGGTCAGCAGCACCAGCAGCTTGATGATGACGATGACGTTGTTGACGTTGGCGGACTCGCTGACGCCCATGACCAGCAGCAGGCAGACCATGCCGATGCCGATGGCGGCCACCAGGTTGAAGGTGCCGGTGGGCTGGAACAGGATCTGACCCGTCTCCTGGGTCACGGCCTGGACCAGCGGGGTGGCGAACTGCGGCGCCGCCTCGCCCCCGACCATGATGGTGGGGAACAGCACCCCGAAGTCGGCGAGGATGGAGACCACATAGCCCGACCAGCCGACCGCCACGGTGGAGGCCGCGACCCCGTATTCCAGCACCAGAAGCCAGCCCATGATCCAGGCGAAGACCTCGCCCAGGGTGCCGTAGACGTAGGTATAGGCGGAGCCGGACACCGGCATGGTGGAGGCCAGTTCGGCGTAGCACAGGCCCGCCAGGGCGCAGGCGATGCCCGCCAGAACAAACGAGAAGACGATGGCCGGGCCGGCGTGGGCCGACGCCACCTGGCCGGTCAGCACGAAGATGCCCGCCCCGATGATGCAGCCGATGCCGAGACTGACCAGATTGATGGGACCCAGAGTCCGTTTCAGCTCGCTCTTGGCGGCTTCCTTCTGAATCTGGGCGATGGATTTCTTCAGGAACAGGCGGTTGCCGGTCCTGGGCGAGGCGTCTGCACTCATGCAGGGTGATGCTCCACGCGGGCGATCCCGATTGACGCCGTTCGCGCTGGACGGGGACGCTATGCCTGGTCCCGTGTTCACGCAATCGTCATTTACGAACGCCGTTCCTTTTCTCTCGAGAGGCGATCGCCCGCCCGGAAAGCCTTGATTCACCGGGGCCGCTCCGTAAGGTCCGGGCAACAACAGGGCGCGCTCGTGGGGATGCGACGCCGTAGGGAAACGGGAATCAAGATGATCGCAACGACGCCGCCGGGCCAGGCCCGCTGGTCCTCGCGCGCCGCCTTCGTGCTGGCCGCCACCGGGTCCGCCGTGGGGCTGGGCAACCTCTGGCGCTTTCCGACCGAGGCCGGGATGAACGGGGGCGGGGCCTTCGTCTTCTTCTACATCCTGTTCGTGGCCCTGATCGCCGCGCCGCTGCTGCTGTCTGAAACCCTGATCGGCCGCCATGGCCAGCGGTCGACCATCGGCAGCGCCGCCTATCTGGCGCGCCAGTCCGGGGCCAGCCCGGCGTGGAGCGCCCTGGCGGTGGTGGGCCTGATCGCCAACACCCTGATCCTGACCTTCTACGGCGTGGTCGCGGGCTGGGTGATCTATTTCGTCGGCAGCACGGGCATGGACCTGTTCGGCACGATCGCGGCGGGCCAGCCCCTGGCGGGCGCCTACGCCGACAGCACGGTGGAAGGCATCAGCCTGCTGATGCCCAACCTGTTCGCCAATCCGGGCCTGCTGGTGGCCATGCAGGCGGTGTTCGTGGTCCTGACCGTGTGGATCGTCGCGCGGGGCGTGAAGGGCGGCATCGAGGCGGCGGCCGTGTGGCTGATGCCCGCCTTCTTCATCCTGCTGATCGCCATCACCATCTATGCGGCCATCACCGGCGACTTCGGCGCGGCCCTGACCTTCCTGTTCACCCCGGATTTCGAGCGGGCGCTGCAACCGGGCGTGCTGAGTTCGGCGCTGGGACAGGCATTTTTCTCGCTGAGCCTGGGCGGCGGCGCCATGATCGCCTACGGCGCCTATGCGTCGCGCGACACCAACATGGGATCGACCAGCGGCGTCATCGCCTTCGCCGACACCTCGGTGGCCATCATCGCGGGTCTGGCCATCTTCCCGATCGTGTTCAGCGTGGGCCTGCAGCCGGACGCCGGCCCGACCCTGATGTTCCAGACCCTGCCCGCCGCGTTCCATTCGATGCCGGGCGGGGCCATCGTGGGCTTCCTGTTCTTCGTGCTGGCCTTCTTCGCGGCCCTGACCTCCTCGGTGTCGCTGCTGGAGATTTCGGTGGCCTGGGTCACCGAGAAATTCCGCATGACGCGGGTCAATGCGGCGGTGATGATGGGGGTGATCGTGTTCGCGGTGGGCCTGCTGTCGGCCCTGTCGTTCAATATCCTGGCGGACCAGCGGCCCATTCCGTTCGTGCCGGGCTTCGAGAACGCAGGCTGGTTCGACGCCATCGACGGCATCACCTCGCGGCTGCTCCTGCCCCTGTCGGGTCTGATCACGGCGATCTTCATCGGCTGGGTCGCGGACCGCAAGCTGGTCAACGCCGAGACGGGCCTGTCCGGGCCGGTGCTGGTCGCATGGCGGTTCCTGATCGCCTGGGTCTGTCCGCTGGCGGTGGCCGCCATTCTGGTGATCGGCCTGTTCCCGTCCCTGCTGGGCTGAGGCCAGTGACGGGCCGTCTGTCGCGCGGGGCGTTCCCTGTGTAGAGACGGCCCATGCTGCCCATCCATGAGGTTCTCGAGCCGCTGAAGGCGGCGCTGGCCGCGCGCAATGCGGTGGTCCTGTCGGCGCCGCCGGGCGCGGGTAAGACCACGGTGGTTCCGCTGGCGCTGCTGGACCAGCCGTGGCTGGACGGGCGCAAGGTGCTGGTGCTGGAGCCCCGGCGGCTGGCGGCGCGGGCGGCGGCCGAGCGCATGGCCCAGACGCTGGGCGAACCGGCGGGCCAGACCGTGGGCTATCGCACGCGGGCCCAGACCAGGGTCAGCGCCGCCACCCGCATCGAGGTGATCACCGCGGGCGTGTTCACGCGCATGATCCTGTCCGTCCCCGGGCTGGAGGGGATCGGGGCGGTGCTGTTCGACGAATTCC
>SXGT01529217.1_pt1 | contig 10943 bp, 10 predicted proteins | sample 3176221 | NCBI WGS metagenome assembly SXGT01 (sample SAMN11356862, study PRJNA531348) | freshwater metagenome | isolation source: freshwater sample F1-120 | place: China: Fuxian Lake, Yuxi | collected 2017-12-25
AATTGTCTACTGTCTACTGTCTACTGTCTACTGTCTACTGTCTACTGTCTACTGTCTACTGCCTACTTTTTTCTTTTGACTTTTGACTTTTTTCTCTTTTTACTTTCCTTCAGGTCGTTTATGTTTCCACCTTTTGTGGCTCCACAACCAATATTGCGGAGCGGCAATAATATCTTTTTCAAGTAATTTTGTTACCAGTTCTGTAATTTCTCCTTCTTTTGTATCCTTTGGCTGGTCAAAGGTTTCAAAGAATTCAAAACTATAATATCCCCGTTTTTCTTTATTAATTCGTCCATACAAAACAGGTTGATTGTATTCTTTAGCAAACTTTTCAGTCCCAAACAAAACTCCCGTATCCTGATTTAAAAATGTCATCCAATGGCAATTGTTTGGATTGGATGGTGATTGGTCAATTGCAAAAATAGTAGCTGTATAATTGTTTTTTTCTTCTTCGTAAACTTGTTTTACAATTTTTGTAGAGATCATATACAAACCATATTTACTTCGCGTTTTACGCATTTTTTCATCAAAATATTTATTGGACAATGGCTTATAAATTCCAATGGTTTTATGTTTTATTAAGGCATCTACAGCAACAGCAAATATTTCCCAGTTTGCTAAATGTCCGCCAGCAATGATCACGCTTCGTTTTTGATCAAAATATTTATTGATAAGTTCCGGATTTTTACATACAACCCTTTTTAAGACTTGTTTTTCGGAAATGGTGAATGTTTTTAAGCTTTCTAATACCAAGTCACAAAAATGGCTGTAAAATTTATTGCAAATTTCCATGTGCTCTTTATGCGTCATATTTGGGAAAGAACGTTGAATATTGCCTAAAACTACTTTCTTTCTGTATCCAATAAGCTTATATAGGATTAGGTAAGTAAAGTTGGATAATCCATATAATAAAGGAAAAGGAAGCGAGGAAATGGGAAGAATTACTCCATAATAAAGAAACCTGTTCATTAAATTCATTCGAAAAATTTTTATAAAGTAAAGATAAAGTTTAGTTTTACACCACGTATTTAAATTTTTGGCAAAATAATTGCCTTAGTTTATGAAAAGCACAAATTAATATCTTAATAATACTAAAAATGAAAAATTCCTACAAATTGAAAGCTACTTTTTTATCTATACTTATTGCTGTATTGTTTTCTATTCCCTCGTTTGCACAAAAAGCTAAGCCCAACAAATTTTTAGATAACAAAAAGTTTAATGTACAATTTTATGAAGTAAAAGCTGCCGGCAGAGGAAAAGCTGTACCAAGCATTTTATTGTTAAAGGGTGGAAAAATTGAAGCTGATTTGATGTACGAAAAACTTTCATTGCCTCCGGTTGCTATTCATGTGACGCTTGATTCTACCTATACAGAAGATGAAGTGGAAATGCACATGGTTAAATTTGAAGCAGACCATTCAGAAGAAAAAAATGATTATCACTGGGATGTTACTTTAATTAATTATGAAATTGAAGGTACAATAGTTCAGATGAAATCGGGGTTAGAGAAGAAGAAGTATGAATTTGCGGGGACTGAGAAGACGAAGAAGTAAATAATATTTAAAAATATTAAGACGCTTTATCCTCTTGGATGAAGCGTTTTTGTTTGTGTTTACTTGTTCATACGGTTAGTTTGTTTCGCTAACCCCACAATTATAGTTGGATTGGCGAATGTTTTGTATATTAGTTGCGCTTAGTTGCAAGTTATAACCAATGAATGGTATGGCCACCGTTTCAAAGACGACAGACCGATCTAAATTTTATTATTAAAACAAAGACAGACCATGTTAATTTTTTTTGGAACCAGATCTGTAGAAGTACTCAACGAAAAAATCGAAGAGAAATGTGGTAAATGCGAAACTGAAAATAGTTTGCATGCAAGCGTACATCAAGTCTTCTTTCATGTGTTCTGGGCACCTTGTCTCCCGATAGAAAAAACAGGAGTAATCTATTGTACAAGTTGTAATGCAATTGTTCCACAAGAGCGATTGATTCCACATTATAAAAATCTCTATTTAGAAGTTCAGAAAAAAGCTAGAGCCCCATGGTGGAGTTTCTTGGGTCCAATGCTATTGGTACTCATGATTATAGCCGGAATAATTGGGGGTAGTATTTCTGATAGCTATAGTGCCGACTATATCCTTGATCCTAAAAAAAAGGATTTATATGAAGTGAGATTAGACGATGGAAATTATACTTTGTATCTAGTAAAAGATGTAAGTACAGATAGTGTCGATTTCTTCATTCACGAATATCAAACAGATGCATTGTCCGGACTTGAACAATTGAAATCTAAAAGATTCGCGCTTGACGTTTATACTATGTCAAAAAAGGAACTAAAAAAGATGTTTGATGAGGGTGACATTATGGATGTCACCAGAGCCCGTTGGCAATAAAATATTTTATTCGCCAACCGATTTGCCATTGCCAGGATTGGAGAATGTTTTTATATATTCAAACGAGTGCCAGGCCTGGGAGCTTTATAAGGAAATGATTTTACTTCAACCTTCTATCCGTTTCTCTTTCGATATCTTTCTTTTTAATATCAGCGCGCTTGTCGAAAAGCTTCTTACCTTTTGCTAGAGCAATTTCCAGCTTGGCGAATCCTTTTTCGTTGATGAATAATTTCAAAGGGACAATGGTTAATCCTTGATCTTTTAATTTTCCTTGAAGTTTATTTAATTCTTGTCGGTTCAGCAATAATTTTCTGTCGCGTTTCTCGGGGACATTGTTGTATGTGCCATTGAAGTAGGGTGACACATTCATATTACGAACAAACAATTCGTTTTTCAAAAACACACAAAATGCATCAGTGATGTTTGCTTTTCCTTCTCTGATAGATTTGATTTCTGTCCCTGTAAGTTGAATTCCGGCCAAATACTTATCAATGAAAGCATATTCATAAGATGCTTGTCTATTCTTTATATTGATGTTGTTTTCTAAACTCATTAGGCTGTAAAGGTACTAAAATCGAACTGAATTCCCTCTCCATATGGAGAGGGCTAGGGAGAGGTCTTACTTCACAATTAAAACTGGTACTTTCACATTGTGACGAACTTCATCCAGAGTTGTTCCAAATAGCAAGTCTTTCAATGCTCTGTGTCCGTGGGCACCCATTACCAATAAATCGCAATCGCAGTTGTTTACAATATCCGGAATGCTTTTTTTCGGACTACCAAAACCAAGTTTTGTTTCAATAATATATCCTTTTGATTCTAAATCGGTTTTGTATTTTTCTAAGTTTGATTGATCAGAAAGCGTTTCCAAATCATCAATATCAGAGCCCATCATCCGTGCTCCGGCAGTTTCTACAATGTGAATTAAAATATAAGATGCCGATTTACCACCTTGAGAAAAGGCATTACTGATTGCTTTACTGTCGCTAGAGCTAAAGTCAACAGTAATGGCAATGCGATTGTATTTTTTTGTATTTGTAATTTCTAAATCCATTGGAAGTCCATCGGGAGAATACATCACTTTTTGTTTCACACTCTTAATGATTGGTACAAAGGTAATGTATAACAACAATATTCCTGCACCAACTACTAATGGTACAACTGTAAAATAATAAACTGTTGGATTGTCTGATGCTTCGATCCATCCTGCAACTGTTTCAATAACTAATTTAGCATTTAAACTTACTATTGTTAATGCAATTAACCAGGCACAAATTTTCACCCAAAGTTTATTTGCAAATTTTCCCATTTGTTTTTTATCACTGGTTAAGTGAATCAAAGGAATTACAGCAAATCCTAATTGTAAACTTAAAATCACCTGACTTAAAATCAATAATTCACCTGTTGCATCTTCACCCAATAAAAAGATAACAAGGAAAGCAGGAATGATTGCAATTAAGCGTGTAATCAATCTTCTCAACCAAGGTTGTAATCGTATATTCAAATAACCTTCCATTACAATTTGTCCTGAGAGCGTTCCAGTAAGTGTAGAACTTTGTCCGGCAGCAATTAAAGCAATCGCAAATAGAGTAGGAGCAGCGCTTCCTAAAATATCATTTAATAATGTATGAGCATCTTGTATTTCTGAAACCTGATTATGCCCGGTTGTATAAAATGCAGCTGCAGCAAGAATCAAAATAGCTCCATTTACAAACAATGCCATATTGAGTGCAATAAATGTATCAATGAAATTGTATTTGATAGCATCTTTTATTCCTTTGAATGAACGATCTATTTTACGGGTTTGCACCAGCGATGAATGCAAGTACAAATTATGAGGCATTACCGTTGCACCAATAATTCCGATTGCAATATAAAGTGCAGTATTGTTAGGCATCGAAGGAATAAAACCTTTTACTAATTCTAATCCGTCAGGTTTTGCAAAAATTAATTCTGCCACAAAAGCAAATCCAATAGTTGCAACCAAAACTAAAATGAATGCTTCCATTTTACGCATTCCGTATCGTTGTAAAACCAACAATAAAAGTGTATCAGCTACACTTATTGTAACTCCGGCAAGTAATGGAAGTCCGAATAACAATTGCAATCCAATTGCCATTCCAATTACTTCAGCCAAATCACAGGCTGCAATAGCTATTTCTGCTAAAAACCAATTGCAAAAATTTACTGTTTTAGGATATGCTTGTCGCGATGCTTGAGCTAAATCCAATCCTCTTACCAATCCAAGTTTTGCACTTAAACTTTGTAAAAGCAAAGCCATTAAATTACTCATCAATAAAACCCAAAGTAGTTTGTAGCCAAACTGACTACCACCAGCAATATCTGTAGCCCAATTCCCCGGATCCATATAACCAACACTCACTAAGTAAGCGGGACCCATAAAGGCAAAAAGTTTTTTCCAAAACCCTGCTTTATCGGTTTTTACGCTTGAATGTACTTCAGATAATGATTTGTTTGAATTGTCACTCATGTTTTTAAAAGTAGCTGCTTATTCCAAACTGAATAGCGGCAGTTCGTGCAGGTGGATTACCTAAAATATCTTTTTGCCATTGATATCTATAATTAAAACGCAATACTGTTTGTCCGGATGGTCGGAAACTAATTCCGGGTGCAATTCCGAAAACACTTTCATAAATATTATCGCCTGTTGCTTCAAATGTTCCAACATTCCAATCAACATATTCTGTTCTGAATGCAAGATTTAAAACCGCGTTTTCCCAGCCAAACATTTTTCGTTTTAATATTGGTTGAACAATATCCAAATATCCACCTCGCTGTTTGTTGCCAAAATTTTGAATGTAATCGTCCGGCAAATCTACTAATACCCATGCAAATTCTCCTGTAATAGCTGTGTTTGTTTTTAAAATGTTAGTACTAATATCAATAGCAAAAACATCAACCTTTCTTTTTTTATCTAAAATAACACCATCCAATTGATATTGATTGTAAACGCCACCCATATAAGAAAATCCTATTTCTCCGATTTTTCTCTTTTTAATTGCTACTTTTCCTGTGAACATTGCTTTGCCATTAAAACTTTCTTCGAAACGGTCTCTGTTTAATTTTGTTGCCGGTAAAAATGTTTTTCCTTCTGTATTTGAAATAATATTTTCGTCAAAGCCATTTGTTAAATAAGCTTCATAAGCCAATACCCAATCCGATTTGTATAATTTACCATGAAGCCCGAAACCCGCATTTGACCATGTTGCCGGAAGCATTTGTGTTGCAGAAATCGGCCGCTCAATAAATTCCCATTTCGGTCCATCGTGATTTTGATTAAATGCTCCAATTGGATTCATAATAATTCCACCTCGTAAATTTAATAAAGGATGAAATTCAAAATCGATAGCAGCGCATTCAATGTTTATTTCTTTGGTTCCGTCTTCAAATTCAAGCTCAGTTAAAAATTTAATTTTTTTAGTTATGGTGGACGACATAAACATGGTCAATCTTCTGAATTGGAATGACAAACCTTCATTTACACCATCTGTCCCTGAATAATCGGTATTCACTTCAATGTATCCACCTAATGCAACAGGCATTTTTCCTATTTGTAAGAACGGACGATTATAAATTGCATCCAAATTCATATTGAGTTTGGATGTATCTGATGGAATTCTTTTAACTAAAGAGCTGTCCTTTTGTGCAAATGAATTGATGACACATGTTTGTACTAACAGAATACAAATTATTTTATAATTCAATGTAAATAGTTTCATTATCGGTAATTACTTTAAACTGTTTTAAATCTTTATCTGCAGGCGGACTCAATACTTTTCCTTCCTTTGAAAATTCGCTTCCGTGACATGGGCAAACCAAACTTGTTTCGTTTGGATTCAATTCACAACCTTGGTGAGAGCATTGCATTGAAATTGCAACAAGCGTTTCATTCTTTTTATAAATGCAAATTGGAAAGTCTAATTTTTCTGAACGGACAACTACAAATTTTCTTTCTGCATTCTTCTTGTCAATAAATTCTGATTTATTAATTTTTATTTTATTTGTTTCAATAGTTGATGCAGCATAATGAATAGAACCGCAACTTTCCATCAATGCAGCAATTCCAATTCCACTGGCACATAAAAGAGTACAACTTTTTATGAAACTTCTTCTTTCCATTATAATGACTCCAAAAATTTTATGAGTTGATCTTTTTCAGTCGGACTCAAATTATAATATGCACTTCTGCGACTGGTTGCTTCACCACCATGAAAAGAAATAGCTTCTTCAAAACTATGTGCTCTTCCATCATGCAATAAAAATAATTGACCACCTTGCGAATCTTTTGCTAATCCAATTCCCCAAAGCGGTGGAGTTCTCCATTCTGAACCATTTGCGCTTCCTTCCGGATAGCCGTCATCCAAAGCCGAACCCATATCGTGCAAAAGAAAATCAGAATAAGGGTGAAATGTTTGATTGCTTAATGCAGAAATATCAGTTATTGCAGTCGTAAATGTTGGAATATGACAACTAACGCACCCGATAGAATTAAAAATGCTTTCTCCTGCTAATACATCAGCATCTTCTGCGTTTCTTCTTGGCGGTGCTTTCAAGGTTCTCATGTAAAACACTAAACTGTTTACAAAACTTGCAGAAACTTCCGGGTCAGGAACATTATCTCCGGTATTTATTCCAATTTGATAATTATACAAATCCTGCATGTCAAAATCAGAAGTAATTCCAATATCTTGCTTTAAAGCAAAGACTACTTGATCTTGTATAGCCACCTTTTCGGCTTTTTTTCCAAATCTACCTATGTATTTTCCTCCGGAGGAAATATGGATAGCCAAAGGACTAAAAAAGTCTGTAGGATTCACATAATTTGGACGACCTGATATTCCATCACCATTCGCATCACTTGAATCAGCATTATTTAAAATAGATTGATCGTCCAAAGCTGCAATATATCCTAAACCCATTACAGCAGGCGCAATACGTTTACTAAAAACATTTGCTTCGCTTGGTAAAGATTCAGGAGCGTAACCAATAACAGCTCTTTGTTGAAGTTGAGGACCGCCTTTTGTTGTTAAATAATCAACGGTGGAGCCATTTACATAAGCATAGCGGGTTAATTCTGCTGATGGATGACCTTTTCCATTCCCAATATGGCAATTGGCACAAGATGTTTGCACGAAAATGGGACCTAAGCCTTCTTCTTTACTAAAGATGGTTCCGAAAGCCTCATCACCAACCAAGTGCTCTCTTTCTTGTTCTGCCGTTAAGCCGGGGATAGTTCCTGCTAATACTTCTTCATCTTTAGGAGCAGGAGGCAGAAGCTTTTCACAGGATGCCAACGCAATAACAAATAAACATAATAAGGTAATCGCAAAAGACGCTTTTTTCATTTCCGTTAAATTTTTTACAAAAATGATAACAATTTAATAAAATATAATTATTAATTTTGGTATACCTAAAAGATTTTTTAATGAGAATTGAAACAATAGAAAATTACCTGAAGAATATATATCATCTTTCTTCCAATAATACAATGGTGGTAAGTAATCAGAAATTAGCCGACAAGCTTGCTATTAGTCCGGCTTCAGTTACTGAAGCATTGAGAAAATTACACGAATTAAAATTTGTTGTATATGAAAAATCTTATGGTACAAGATTAACTGCTCAAGGAACAAAAGAAGCCTTGGGAATTGTCCGCAGACATAGAATATGGGAAACATATCTTGCAAAAGAGTTGGGTTTTGGTTGGCACGAAGTACATGAAATAGCTGAAGAATTAGAGCATATTAAAAATGATAAACTGATTAATAAGCTCGCTCAAATTATGGGAAACCCAGCCTTCGACCCGCATGGCGATCCAATCCCGGATGCTAAAGGGAAAATTATGAAAAGCAATTTTGTGAAATTATCGGAAGCAAAAGTTAATAATCAATATAAAGTGATGGGTGTAACCGATCACTCAATAGCATTTTTGAAATATTTAGAAAAGCATCAGCTAATTATAGGAGCGGTATTGAGCATTAAAACAATTGAAGAGTTTGACAATTCAATTATTCTGACTTGTAAGAAAAAGGAAGTGATAATTAGTAATAAGGTTGCAGAACGTATTATTGTGGAGGTTATTTAAATTGTAATTAAAGAGCAAAAAAAGTATAAACCCTGTCAGCAGTCTTTTTGCTTTCTTTATCTGTAAGCTTTATATTCAGTGTGTTTCCGGAAATTACTCCATTGTATTTTTGTTCTCCTGTCATTCCGCTCACTTCAAATTTAATTTCACATTTCTTTATTGTGTACTTTCCTTTTAAAACAAGGTCTTTATTTTCTTTGTGAAACCAACTAAAAACGTCCATGTAATCATTCACGGATGTAGAAGCTAAAACTGTTCCGTCCGCATAAAACCGTATAATAGCAGAGTGTTCAGCATCAATCTTATATGCATATATTCCATTATACATCACAGCACAGTTCGATTTTTCTCGTGGTACAAATGAAAATGAAATGGATACAATAAAAAGTAAAGCAACAATTTTTTTCATAACACAAATGTATAAAAACAAAAACAGCCACGTAGTGTTCGTGACTGTTTTTGGGGTATTTAGAGAGATTTAATTTTTTCTTAATAAATGTACGAAGCCTTTGTTTTCAACAGGTTGAGCATCAACAACGCAAGCAGAAGTAAAATGTGCTAACCAGAAATATACTCCTTCAGAAGCATCTTTTCCGTTGATCTTACCGTCCCACTTATCTGTTAAGTCGGTTGTTTCAAACACTTTCTTCCCCCATCGATCATAAACTTCTAAATGAAATTCCTTTACGTATGCAAATTTATTGAAATCAAAAGTAGGGTTCTCGAAATCGCCATCCGGTGTAAAAACATTGGTTTTTACAATATAATCTGGTAAAATAGGTGGAGGAGAGTAATCTAAAACAGTCGTTAAAAATACAGGACATCCCACTGCAGGAGTCATAACAACAGTGTACTGTGTACCTGCCACCGGATTTGCCACAATTAATGAATCATAGCTACCAAGTAAAGGTCCCGTACCATCGGGATTAAAATACCATTGGTAACTTACATAACCTGGAGGGGCGTGTAAAACAACTGTTGGGTCGCCAGGACAAAATACAGTTCCAATTCCTAGAGTATCGCCCGGGTTTGGAGGATTTGCAATTGTAAGAGTGTCCAACGTTGAACATCCACCTAATGAAGATACGGTAATATAATAAGTGCCTGGTGGGACATTTGCTAACGTGTCATTATTTGTCCCGACAGTTGAGCCTGTGCTGGCATCTACCCAAACAAAAGTAAATGGAGGAATAGCACCTGTTGGTTGGGCATAAGCATAACCATCAGTGTAATCGTGACAAGAAGCAGGTATAACGCTTGTATTTACGTTAATTTCAGAATATGCAAGAGTTACTGTTAATGAAGTACCGCATCCTGAAGCAGAAAGCATACTAACACTGTAAACTTGTCCTAAAATAGGATTTACAATTGCTAAAGTATCTGTGTTAGCTCCCGGAATAAGCACTGAAGAAGCATCATACCATTGGTAAGAATTAAATCCTGCTGGAGCAGTTAATATTAGAAGTGTGTCATCCGGACAAAAAGCTACTTGTGCAGCAAGCTGAGAACAGCTGGCATCAATGTATGCATATCCAAAATGTCCGGTTAAAGTACAATCACTTGTTTGAAACTGAATTGATACTGTAGTTCCGATGTATGGTGTTAAATCTATACTTACGGTAGTCCATTTCTTATAATATCCTTGTAACGTTCCAAATGAATCATTGAAAGGGAAGAAAGTAGTATCGCTGGATGCTGCAATTCCTTCAACAGAATAAACTCCACATGGTCCTGAAACAGGGTTTCCTGCGGCATCGTAAACTGTGATATCGAAACGAGGTTGTTCAGCTGCTGTATGTGAGCCCGGATTTTCAAGAACAACTGCGTATTGGTAAGTGAAAGAAGTGTTTGCAGCAGTTACTGTAATTGGATAGTTAAGATACTCAGTTTCAGCACCTATATTAGAGTTACCTAAACGAGTAGAATAACTCAAACCTCCCGGGGCAACTAATGGAATTTCAGGTAAACCGCTAATTGTATTGATTGCAATAGGATCGAATCCTGCTCCTGTATTAACTGTGTGACGACCAACCACAAAACCCGGTGTCCATGTTGTTGGAAGAAAATCGCATAATCCTGTTGCTCCATTCCAATTTGTAAAATCCCCAAATTCAAAGCCGGCATTATCACATACCGCCATTGATTCCTTTTGTGGAGAAAAATAAGGTGAACTTTCTTTTTCTACTTTACCTAATTTTTTATCAATGTATTCCTGTTTTTTATGACGAATAATAGAACTGTACTCACATTCGCGAATACCATTTTCTTTTAACTCAGCAATAATAGCTGCTTCATCAAAACCAATAAGCAATTGAGCATTTTGATTTTGTGTATTGATAGTATGATTATGAATTACTTCTTGTGCAAACAAAGCATTTGCAGACAATAAAGAAACAATTCCGAAAATTTTTAATTTGTTCATTTTTTTCATATAAAAATTAAAA
>SXGT01753206.1_pt1 | contig 10943 bp, 7 predicted proteins | sample 3176221 | NCBI WGS metagenome assembly SXGT01 (sample SAMN11356862, study PRJNA531348) | freshwater metagenome | isolation source: freshwater sample F1-120 | place: China: Fuxian Lake, Yuxi | collected 2017-12-25
ATCCCAGGATACGGGCCGCCATCAAGCGCGCAGCCGGCAACGCGACGGAGGCCTGATCATGTCGCGCCTCGGAACGATCACCCGGCGAACCTTTCTCGGACTGGCCGCTGTCGCTGCGGGCGGCATCGCGGTGGGCTATTACTATTACCGCAAGCCCTACCCGAACCCTCTCGAAGACGACCTCGCGGAGGGTGAAGTCACGTTCAACCCGTACCTGAAGGTCGGCAGCGACGAGACCATCACCGTCATCGCGCCGCGCGCCGAAATGGGCCAGGGCATCTCGACCACGCTGGCAGCCTTCGTCGCGGAAGAACTCGACGTGACGCTGGACCGCGTCAAGGTCGAGCACGGCCCTCCCTCCTATGCCTATTACAACGCGGCAATGCTGGAGGAAGGCGGCGGCTTCAACTTCTGGGACGACAGCTTTACCGCCGAGACGGTACGCGGAATGATGGGCGTCGCGGGCAAGATGCTGGGCCTGCAGGCGACCGGCGGCTCGACCGCCGCGCGCGACGGCTTCGACAGGATGCGGCAGGCAGGCGCGGCCGCCAGGGCGATGCTGGTCGACGCGGCCGCTGCCCGTCTGGGCGTTGCAGCCACGGAACTCGACACCGAAAACGGCACCATCGTGCATACGGCGTCCGGCCGCAGCGTTACTTATGGCAGCGTCGCAACGGATGCCGCAAAGCTCGCTCCGCCATCCGAGGTGCGCCTGAGGGAGCCCGCGCAGTGGAAACTGCTCGGCAAGCCGCAGCCGCGCGTCGACATGCTCGACAAGGTCACCGGCGCGCCGATCTTCGGCATCGACGTCAGACAGCCCGACATGCTGTTCGCGACAGTGCGTATGAGCCCGGTATTCGGCGCGAAGCCGGTTCGATCAGACATCACGGCGGCGACCGCCATGCCGGGCGTTCTCAAGATCGTGCCGATCGAGTCGACCTATGGCAGTGGCTTCGGTGTCATTGCGGAGAACACCTGGGCTGCCTTCAAGGCTGCCGAGGCGATCGATGTCGAATGGGGCGAACCCGCATATCCCGCTACTCATGACGCCATCGTCTCAATGATCGCCGATGCCGCGCGATCCGGCGACGCAAGCGCGATGCGGGACGACGGCGACGTGGACGCAGCCTTCGCCGACGCGCCGCCCGAGCGTGTCATCGAAGCCGAATACGCCGTGCCCTATCTGGCGCACGCCCCCATGGAGCCGATGAACTGCACCGCGCGCCTCAGGGATGGCGTGCTGGATGTGTGGGCGCCGAACCAGATGCCGGTGCTCGTTCGCTGGTTCTGCTCCGACATCGCCGGGGTCCCGGGCGAGCGCACCAATGTCCACACCACATCCATGGGCGGCGCGTTCGGACGGCGCGGCGAACTGGATTACGCGATCTATGCGACGATTCTTGCCAAAGAGACCGACGGACGTCCGGTGCAGGTGACGTGGACCCGCGAGGAAGATATGCGCCGGGGCGTCTATCGCCCGGCCTCGGCCGGCCTTTTCCGGGCGCGCATCGGCGACGACGGCCTGCCGGTCGCGGTCGATATGCGCATCGCCGCGCAAAACATGATGGCATCGCTGACCTCGCGGCTGTTCCCGTCCCTGCCGGCTGGCGGCTCCGACCCGTCAATCACCGACGGTTCGCGCAATCAGCCCTACACAATCCCCAACTACAGGGTCTCCGAGATTCAGGTGCCTCTGACCATCCCCGTCAGCTTCTGGCGCTCGGTCGGCAACTCGGTGAACGGCTTCTTCCACGAAGCTTTCATGGACGAGATCGCCCATGCCGGAAATATCGATCCGGTGGAGATGCGGCGCAGGCTCATGGCCGACTTTCCGGCAGCCGTCGCGGTGGTCGAGAAGGTTGCGGACATGTCCGGCTGGGGCGACCCCCTGCCTGAAGGCAAGGCAAGAGGCTTCGCCTTCACCCTGTCGTTCGGAAGCTGGTGCGGACAGGTCGTGCAGATCGCTGATACGCCGGCCGGCATCAAGCTGGAGAAGATGTGGATCGCCGTCGACGTCGGAACCGCGCTCGATCCAGGCATCATCGAGACCCAGATGACGTCCGGCGCCGTCTTCGGCCTTTCCGCTGCCATGGACCAGGAGCTGACCTTCAGGGACGGCATGGTCGAACAATCGAACTTCCATGATTTCGATGCCATGCGCATGCATCAGTCCCCCGCGTTCGAGGTCGCGGTGCTCGAAAACTTCCACAAGATGGGCGGAGCCGGCGAGGTCGGTACACCACCCGCGGCACCGGCACTGGCAAATGCAATCTTCGCATTGACCGGCAAGCGCATACGCTCCCTTCCGCTCAGCAAGGAGGTTGTCTTCGCATGACCCCCAGACCGATCGTCCTGGCTGCGCTTGCCTCCTTGTTTGCGCCAGCGCTTTTGATGAGTGCTTCCGCCCAAACCACCCCGGAGACAGCGCCAGTTGTCGACCGTGAGCGCGGGCTTGCGGAGTGGGAGAAGGTTCACGCCGTCTTCGCCCACCCACGCTGCGCCAACTGCCATGTCGAGGATGAGCATCCACGCTGGTCCGGACCGCATTACGGCGAAACGCGTATCCATGCCTTCAACGTGCAGCGCGGTGACGACGGATCCGGCTTCGGCAATGTCGGCCTGCGCTGCACGACATGCCATTTCGAGACCAACTCGCAGGTCCTGCACGGCCCGCCGGGGGCGGAGAACTGGCATCTGGCGCCGGTCGAGATGGTGTGGTTCGGGAAGACTTCCGCCGAGATCTGCGCGCAAATCAAGGATCCGGAGCGAAACGGTGACCGTTCGCTTCAGGAGGTCGCCACGCATGTTCGCGACGACGCACTTGTTGCCTGGGGCTGGGATCCGGGTCCCGGGCGGGAGCCCGCCCCCGGCAGCGCTGAAGAGACCTATCAGGCCATTCTCGCCTGGGAAGCATCGGGAGCCCCATGTCCTTGAATTGCCTGTAATTTATGCCGCCTCCATGTCAGGCGGTCATGCGGCTGCCAGTCTCCAGGGGCGCGCCGAATACGATGTTGAACGGATGCTGTCGGATTGTAATTTCGCCAAACGTCCTTGGTCGCAAAGGCTGACAACCCATTGTCAGGAGTGATCGGAAGATCACAAGTTCTGACTATGTTGCACCGCAAAATTGAGGTAGAACCCCGTGCTTTTCGCATTGATTGCGAACCGCCGGATTGAATGGGAAACAACGCACCCCCATATCGACGCCTTCCGTAGGGGTACGCGACCCGCTGGGGCATCGCTCGCTGGATTTCGAAGAACATGGCAAAGATCAAGTTCCACAAGGTAGCGGCGATCGCCGTTCTCATCGTAACCGCCGCATGGGTGGCGACAGGCGAGTTCTCGTCGGTTGGCAGCGCTGCCGACGAAGAGGGTGCCGCGCCCACGCCGGCAGAAACCCAGGAAGAGCAGGCTCCGCCGCGCACTGTCGCCGTGGTTCAGCCGCCACGCGTCGACCATTCCCGTGCGATCCGCTTGTCAGGGACGACCGATGCGGACAAGCGTGCCGTGCTCGCTACGCGTGCGGCCGGTGTCATCGAAGACCTGCCGATCCGGCAAGGCTCGCGTGTCGAGAAAGGCGACCTGATCGCCAAGCTTGAAGCCGAAGGCAAGGAAGCCTCGGTCGAAACCGCGCGCCAGCTTCTTGCCCAGCGCGAAGCCGAGGCCGATGCGGCTAGCCGCCTTGCCAAGACGGGCAGCATGCCCAAGCTTCAGCTCGACAACGCGATGTCCGCGCTCGCTTCCGCCCGCTCGCAGCTCGAGATGGCGCAGGCCGAACTGGAGCGCAACACGCTGAAGGCGCCGTTCGCCGGCATCATCGACAAGGTCGATGTCGAACTCGGCAGTTCGGTCAGCCAGGGCGCGCAGGTTGCGACCATCATCAATCTGGATCCGATCCTCGCACGTGGGGAGGTTTCCGAGCGCGACCTCGCTTACGTGGAAACCGGCGACAAGGCCGAGGTTCGCCTCGTCAACGGCATGACGGTCGAAGGCGAGATCCGCTACATCAGCCGTGACGCAACCGCCGCCACCCGCACGTTCCGGGTCGAGGTTGCCGTGCCCAATGCGGACCGCAAGGTGCCGGCCGGCATGACCGCGGAAGTCACGTTGCGTGCCGATCCGGTGTCAGCGACGGTCCTGCCGCGCTCGGTCGTCACGCTCAGCAATGCGGGCGATCTCGGCATCCGTGCTGTCAACGCGGATAACGAGGTGGTGTTCTACCCGATCGATCTGGTCGACGACACGCCTACCGGGCTCGTTCTGGGCGGCATCCCCGCGGATGCGCGGGTGATCGTGGAAGGCCAGGAGCTGGTCACCGAAGGCGACGTGGTGAACCCCGTCGAAGCCGACCAAGAGATGATCAAGAAGCTGGTCAGCGAAGCGACCGGCGGGACGCAATGAGCTCATGGACATCGTCAAACTTGCCATACGCAACGCAAGACTGACCATCTCGGTCCTGCTGTTTCTGGTCATCGCCGGCGCAATCGCCTATCAGGCCGTGCCGAAGGAGGCGGAACCGGACGTTGCCATCCCGATCATCTATGTGAGCCTGACCTATCAGGGCATCTCGCCCGAGGACTCGGAGCGCCTGCTTCTGCGGCCTGTCGAGACCAAGCTCAAGACGATCAAGGGCGTCAAGGAAATGCGCTCCTCCGCCTATCAGGGCGGCGGCTTCGTGCTGCTCGAATTCGACCCCTCCACCGACCTGAAGACGGCGCTCGACGACACCCGCAGCAAGGTCGACGACGCACGGGGCGACATCCCGCAGGATGCCGATGAGCCGACTGTTCACGAGGTCAACATCTCGGAGTTCCCGGTTCTGGTGGTCACGCTTTCCGGCCACGTGCCCGAGCGCGTGCTGACCAAGGCTGCCCGCGATCTGCGCGACCGCATGGAAGAGATCCCGGGCGTGCTCGAAGCGTCGCTGCAGGGCGCACGCGACGACCTCGTCGAGGTCGTCATCGACCCGATGAAGCTGTCGTCCTACGGCCTCCGCCTCGACCAGATGATCCAGTCCATCGGCGCGTCCAACAGCCTGGTCGCCGCCGGTGCCATCGAGGGCAGCGAAGGCAAGTATGCCGTCAAGGTGCCCTCGCTCATCGAGACGGTCGAGGATGTCGCAAACCTCCCGATCGTTGCCGGCCCCAATGCGGTGGTGCGCGCGCAGGACCTCGCGACCATCCGTTCCACCTACAAGGATGCCGAAACGATCACGCGCATCAACGGCGCGCCGGCTATCGCCATCGAGGTCAAGAAGCGCACCGGCGCCAACATCGTCGACACCATCGTCGGCGCGAAGGCGCTCGCCGACCAGTTCGCCGAAGAACTGCCGGAAGGCATGACCGTCACCTACACCCAGGACAAGTCGGTCTTCGTCAACCAGCTCCTGAACGATCTCCAGAACCACGTGCTCATCGCGGTCATTCTGGTTTTCATCATCATTCTCTACTCGCTGTCCGGCCGGTCCTCGCTGTTGATCGGCCTTGCGATCCCTTCATCCTTCCTGATGGGCATCCTGGCGCTCGCGATGATGGGCTACACGATCAACATGATCGTGCTGTTCAGCCTGATCCTTGCCGTGGGCATGCTGGTGGACGACGCGATCATCGTCACCGAGTTCGCCGAGCGGCGCATGTCGGAAGGCATGCCCAAGGAGCAGGCGTTCGAACTCGCAGCCAAGCGCATGGCCGGCCCGGTCATTGCCGCGACGATGACCCGCATCGCCGCCTTCTCGCCTCTGCTGTTCTGGCCCGGCATCGTCGGCGACTTCATGAAGTACCTGCCGATCACCCTGATCGTCACCCTTGCTGCCTCGATGCTGTACGCGCTGGTGTTCACGCCGACGCTTGGCGCCATGTTCGCCAAGGCACATGTCGAGCCTGAAGGTTCGCATCGCGACGGCTGGTACATGGCGATCGTCAAGCAGGCAGTACGCTTCCCGATCACTGTGCTGGTTCTGACGGTGGGCCTGCTTGGCGGCGTCTTCTATTCCTATTCGCAGTACGGCGCCGGCGTGGAATTCTTCCCGAGCGTGGAACCCGATTACGGCCTGCTCTACGTGCACGCTCGCGGCAACCTCTCCCTGGCCGAGATGGACGCCGCCACGAGCGAAGCGGAAGGCCGCCTGCTTGGCTGGCCGGGTATCGAGTCGGTCTACACCCGCGTCGGCAAGACGCAGGGTGGCGGCACCGACATCCCCGAAGACGTTGTCGGCGTTATTCAGTACGAGTTCGTCGACTGGCGCGAGCGCAAATCCGCCAACGCCATTCTCGATGACCTGCGCGTGGCGATGGCCGGAATTCCGGGCGTCGATGTCGAGGTTCGCGTGCCGGACGCAGGCCCGCCGACCGGCAAGCCCATTCAGGTTCGCCTGTCGGCCGCCGATCCGCAGAACCTCAACGACCATGCCCGGGACGTCGCGGCCCGGATCGCGCAGGTGCCTGGCGTCATCGACATCTCCGACGGGTTGCCGCCCCCCGGCGTCGACTGGGCTCTTGAGGTCGACCGCACCAAGGCCGCGCAATACGGCATCAGCCCGTCCTCCGTCGGCACTGTCGTCCAGCTCGTGACGACCGGTCTCAAGCTGACCGACTATCGCCCGGCCGGTGCCGATGACGCTGTGGACATCCGCCTGCGCCTGCCTGAGGATCGCCGCACGCTGTCGACGCTGGACCAGCTTCGCGTCGAGACGGCGCAGGGGTCGGTGCCGATCTCGAATTTCGTCTCGCGTGTCGCCGAGCCCCGCACCGGCATCCTGTCGCGCATCGACGGCCAGCGCACGATCGTCGTGCAGGCCAATGTCGGCCATGGCTTCCAGGTTGCGGAAGTCCAGGCGCAGGTGGCAGACGCAGTTGGCGGGATGGACCTGACCGGCACGAACTGGAAACTCGCAGGCTCGAGCCAGGAAAGCGACGAGGCCAGCGCGTTCCTCGCCAATGCGTTCGGTGCGGCCATCTTCCTGATCTTCATCGTGCTGCTGGCGCAGTTCAACAAGTTCACCAGCGTGTTCCTGGTTCTGATGACGGTGGTCATGTCGACCATCGGCGTGTTCCTCGGACTGCTGCTGACCGGCCAGACCTTCGGCATCGTGATGTCCGGCATCGGCGTCATTGCGCTTGCGGGCGTGGTGGTGAACAACAACATTGTGCTCATCGACACCTATGACCGCCTTCGTGAAGAAGGCTGGACGAAGATGGACGCGGTGCTGCAGACCTGCCGGGAACGCGCGCGTCCCGTGGTCCTGACCGCCGTCTCGGCGATCATGGGCGTGCTGCCGATCGCCTTCGGCCTCGGCCTCGAGCTGTTCCACCACGAAACGACGATCAACGCGCCGTCGACCCAGTGGTGGATTTCGCTGTCGAGCGCCATCGTCTACGGCCTCGCTTTCGCGACCGTGCTGACACTGGTCGTGACGCCCTCGGCGCTTATGGTGTTCACCCGCGACAAACGGCCCGAAGGCCAGCGCAGCCTTCTGTCGCGCCTGTTCAGACGTGGCAAGGGCGGGACGGTCGAGACCTCCACGGATGGTGACGGCAAACCGGCCATCGCGAACGATGAAGGCTTGGCCTATCCCAAGGCAGCCGAATAAGGAAAAGGCCCCTCCGGACGATCCGAAGGGGCCTGCCTGACCCTGCGGGAACCAATCCCCTTCACGCGGCATTTATGTGGTGTTTCACGCCACTATGCGAAGGGGACCATCAATGTCGCTCGGCACAATTCTCATCATTATCCTGATCCTGATTCTGCTCGGCGCCGTGCCGGCATGGCCACATTCGCGCGGCTGGGGCTATGGCCCGTCCGGCATTCTCGGTGTCGTGCTGGTGATCGTGTTGATCTTGGTGCTGATGGGCAGGATCTGATCCTGCCCTTCTGAACGGTATCTACTCGGCGGGCTGATGAGCCACGAAGTCCGCCGAGCGGGCCAGCCCCGCCATGAGGCTTACCACGACGAGAAGCCCCGACAACGCGACGAAAATCGGGGCGAATCCGGTTCGTTCGCCCAAAAAACCGATTGCCGAGGGCGCGACCAGAATGCCGGAGTAACCCATCGTCGTGACCACGCTCATGCCGGTCCCGGACTCCACGCCATCCTGGTTTCCTGCCGCCGAGAACGCGATCGGCACCATGTTGGCGATGCCGAGCCCTGAAAACGCAAAGGCCGCGATGGCCAGCCACGCATGCGGCGCCAAGCCCGCTACAAGCATTCCCGCTGCCGCGATGAGAGCCGACACCCGCAAAGTGACGACCGCGCCGAAGCGGTTGCGCACGCCGTCGCCAAGAAAACGCATCGCGGCCATGGTCGCAGAGAATGCGGCAAACGCGAAGCCTGCCGTCGCAATGTCGCTGCCCATCTCCTGCTGGAGGTAGAGGGCTGCCCAGTCCAGCACCGCGCCTTCCGGGATCATCGAGAAAAGAGCCATGAAGCCGACAAGATAGACGAGCGGGTTCGACGGCCAGGCAAAGCCTGTACGCTCCTGCGCGGCTGGGCGGTCACCCTCGACCAGCATGCCGATCGCCGCGGCAACGACGACAAACACCACGACCGTCACCATCGTGGCATGCAGAAGATGACCGACGGACTGGATGATGAGGCCGCCGCTCGCCCCGCCTGCGAAGCCGCCGAGGCTCCAGAAGCCGTGCGACGACGACATGACCGCGCGTCCGAGCCGCTTCTCGACCACGACCGCGTTGGTATTCATGGCGACATCCATCGCGCCGATCACGCCACCGAGGAAGAACATCGCTGGCGCCACCAGCCAGATGGTATCGGCCAGCGCGACGAACAGCAGCGCGAACGACGAAAGCACCGCGAACACGCGCAGTACCGCCCGCGAGCCGTGGCTGGCCATCAGGTAACCGCACCAGGGCATCGCCACCAGTGCGCCCAGCCCGAACACGAGGATCAACACGCCCAGCGTGGTTTCCGTAATGCCGAGGCGCGACAGGACCATCGGGATCTGCGGCGCCCAGCTTCCGATGATGAAGCCGTTGGCGAAGAACATCGCAGCCACCGCGAGGCGGCCGCGCCGGGCGGCCAGTTTCGTGTCCGTCGTCATGGAGTTTTTGCTTCCTGATTGGTCAACGGCGAAACTAAATCGATTTAGTTGGCAGTCAAGGCCATTTGGATCGGCAGATGTTGGGCCAGGGTGCGGATGGCGTCTTCCGGACCGGGCCAGCGAAGTGCGGATTGCCACAAAGCCGACCAACCCCAGCCACATTCCGGTTCCATGGAAACGACAGAAGGAGAGGGGCAGAGCCGCTTGCGCGTTTGCGCAAGCTGGCGGGTTTGGGCACCGTATCGCCCGCATGGAGAATAGCGTGAAGAGTCTCTTCAAGTTCAAGCAGGCCCCGCAACCGTTTCTCGCGCCCCTTGGCTCCCGCCCTCGCCTGCCGCGTTTTCCGCGCCCGTCACGGGAAGTTCTATCCAATCTTCCGGCGTCCGCCGCGCCCATCGCTGTAACGCTTGTGGGCGGGCTGGCGCTAATCGTGTTGCTGGGGACGTTCCTTGGCCGCGAAGCCGGGGAGAGCCACGATCAGGCCGCGCCACTTTCGTCCGGTGCGGTGGCAACCGAACAGCCCGCGGCACAAGCCGGCACGACGGCGGACGCACCCGGAAACACGGAAGAAGACCCGGCTGCGGAAGCGACGGCGCAGGCAACTGTTCCGTCCGTGGAATCCGCCCCGCAGTTGCTGGAGCCGGCAGCTCTCGCCGAAGGTGGCACCTTCCAGCCGGACCCCGGTCGGACGTCGTCCATACTGGCCGCCAGGCCGGCGGCCTCCGCCTTTGTCCCTTCCGTTCCGGTCGCGGAATCGGAGGACGAGGTCGCCCAGCTCGAAGCGATCCAGCGCCGCGAGGTCGAGGCCGATGTCGGCGCTCCCTCGGAAGAGGAGACCGCATCCATCGGCTCCATAGGTACGCGCCCGATGCAGCAGGCAACCACCACTCGTTATGTGAACATGCGTGCCGGCCCTGCGGATGATGCGGAAGTGCTGCTTGTCGTGCCCGCGCTGGTCGAAATACAGGCTGAGACGGACTGCGACTGGTGCACCGTGAGCTATGAGGGCCGAACCGGCTACATTTACAAGACGTTTCTCAGCTACGAATAGCCAGGACCGCAAAACGGACGCAGGCCCTCGCGGCCCACGCCCGATTGCGACCTACGAGTAGACGACCAGCAGATCCTTGGCGTCGATCTGGTCGCCCGCCTTCACCAGCACCTCGGCGATCTCGCCATCGCGCTCGGCATGGAGCGCCGTCTCCATCTTCATCGCTTCGATAGACAGCAGCACGTCGCCGGCCTTGACCGTCTGCCCCGCAGCAGCAGCCACGGTCGAGACCACGCCCTGCATCGGCGCACCGACATGCGCCGCGTTGCCCGGCTCGGCCTTGCGCCGCGCCTTGCCGTTGGAAGCGCCATGCGCGCGGTCGGGCACCTTGATGCGACGCGGCTGGCCATTCAGCTCGAAGAACACGGTGACCATGCCCTTTTCGTCGGTCTCGCCGATGGCCAGGCAGCGGATCACGAGCGTCTTGCCACGCTCGATGTCGACGAAGATCTCGTCTTCCTGCTCCATGCCGTAGAAATAGGACGGGGTCGGCAACACGCTGACGGGGCCGTATTCCTCCTGTGCGGCAGCAAAATCGGTGAACACCTTGGGGTACATCAGCCAGGATGCGAATTCCGCATCCGAAAGCGGCCGCTCCAGCTTCTCCTCGATTTCCTTGCGGTCCTTTTCGAGGTCGGCCGGCGCGAGCAGCGATCCCGGACGCACGGTGATCGGCTTCTCGTTCTTCAGCGCCTTTTTCTGCAGCGCGGCGGGCCAGCCACCGGGCGACTGCCCGAGATCGCCGCGCAGCATCGAAATTACCGAATCCGGAAAGGCAATGTCGCGGGCGGGATTTTCGACATCGGCGACGCTCAGGTCCTGGCTCACCATCATCA
>SXGT01611939.1_pt1 | contig 10942 bp, 9 predicted proteins | sample 3176221 | NCBI WGS metagenome assembly SXGT01 (sample SAMN11356862, study PRJNA531348) | freshwater metagenome | isolation source: freshwater sample F1-120 | place: China: Fuxian Lake, Yuxi | collected 2017-12-25
GAGATCCGCACCCCGTTCCAGGGCGTGCTGGGCATGCTCAACCTGCTCGACGACACACCGCTCACCGGGCAGCAGCGCGACTACGTGCGCACCGCGAGCGACTCGGCCCAGCACCTGCTGGGCCTGCTCAACGATGTGCTCGATGTCTCCACGCTGGAGTCCGGCACCATGCGCCTCTCGCTGGCGCCGGTGAAACTGCAGGAGGTGGTTCACGACGTGGAGAGCGTCACCCGCGCCACGGCGCGTGACAAGAGCCTGAGCCTGGTGATGAAGATTGCCGAGGACGTGCCGCCGTGGGTGATGGCCGACGCCACGCGCCTGCGCCAGATCCTCTTCAACCTGCTGGGCAACGCCGTGAAGTTCTCTCCGGCCGGCGAGATCAAGGCCGTACTCAGCCGCTCACGAGACATGCCGGACGGCATCGTCATCACCGTGAGCGACACCGGCATCGGCATGGACGAGGAAACCCTGGGCCAGATCTTCACCCGCTTCTACCAGGCCGACAACTCGCTGCGCCGCCGCATCAGCGGCACCGGCCTGGGCCTGGAGATCACGCGCAGCCTCACCCAGATGATGGGCGGGCGCATCGACGTGAAGAGTGTGCTCAATCGGGGCACCACCTTCACCGTCACAGTGCCCTTGCCGGCCGCAGAGGCACCGGTCAGCGAGTTCGCCGAGCTCACCGATACCACGACCCACCGCCGCCTGAAGGTGCTGGTGGCGGAAGACCACCCCATCAACCTGAAGTACCTGAACATCCTGCTCGACAAGATGGGTCACGAGGCGATCTTCTGCGAGAACGGCCTCCAGGCGCTCACGCTGCTGAAGGAACACGCGTTCGACGTGGTGCTGCTGGACTACCACATGCCGGTGCTCGACGGTCTGGCGACCACGGAGGCCATCCGCGCCCTGGACGGGTCGGTGTCGAACGTGAAGATCATCCTGGTGACGGCCGACGTGGTGAACGACACGCGCAAGCGCGCCCAGGAAGTCGGCGTGAACGAATTTGCCAGCAAGCCCTTGCAGGCGGTCGATCTGCGCCGCGCCTTGCAGCGCTGTGGGCTGCTGGAGCCGCTGGTGGCGACGTCGGGCGAAACGTCGATGGCCCGGAATCCGACCCACCGTCTGCTGGACGTTCACGCCTCCCCCGCTGGCCTGATCGACAGCGAGGCCTACACCGAGATCGTGGCCATGATGCCGCCCGACACCATGCTGGAGCTGCTGGACACCTTGTTCGCGCCACCCGAGGGCACGGTGCACCAGCTGCTGGATTCACTCGACCAGGGTGAACCTGCGGCGATTGCGTACAACGCCCACAAGCTCAAAGGCACCGCCATGCTGCTGGGCTTTCGGGCCATCGTGGACACGGCGGCCGACATCGAGCGCCGCGCCTTGCGCGAGGACACCGACCTGCCCCGTTCGTTGCGCGACCGTCTGCTGCACGACATGGAACGCACACAGGAAGCCCTCCAGCGTTTCGAGCACAGGGCGATGGTCGCCTGATTTCATCGAGTCAGACGTTCGCTCAAATCCGCTGTCGGGCCGTGGCGGTGGCTGTGCGGACCGAGCCGGGATTCAATGCGATGGACTGCTCGACCGGCTTGCGATCAATGGCGCTGGCGTCTCACGACCCTGATCCTGGAGCAGGGTCCGGAAATGAGGCAGGTTGCCGACCGCCGCACGCGCCGCCGCAGCCCGGTATTCGGGTGATTGAAGAGCGACCGCCAGATGGGCCGCCCCACACGCCTGCTCGCAACGACCCTCCGGGCCTGGACCGGGTCCGGAGAACGCATTCAGCACAGCGAGCACCACCGCTTTGCGCTGCGGATCACCGTCTGCATAACCCGGCGAGTCCAGAATCTGCCCGTGCTTCCACAGCACCCGCGTGCCGGGGTCGGGCACCGCCTCGTCGAACTGAGCCAAGTACCGCCGTGCCGATTCACGGGACATCACCGAACCCCGTGCCACCATGCGACCCGCCTCATCCACGAGATCGGGCAGTTTGACCGGCATCCTTTCTCCGGTGGGCACGAAAGCTTCCCCGCTGATGAAGCAGCACAGGTCTTCTGCCAGATTCTGGTGCGCGGTGTGGGGGCTCCTGCTCAGGACGGCGACCGCCTGCGCTGCCAGGCTGTCGTCTTTGCCGGGCGCATAGGGTTCCACCTGCGCATTCAAAGGGGTTTGCCTGCCGGGCTCTGCCACCGTGCCGTCCAACCCCCACACCGCATCCGGCAACTCATCGTCTGGAGCGTCGTTCAGAAATCGGATCAGGCCGTCGCCGTAGTCCTGGATGGCGTGTTCGAAGAGACGCTCCCGAACCGCATCCCCCAGCCCGACCAGGTCCGCCACCTCCTGCAGCGATTGGCCGTTCCCGTCCCTCAGTGGGGTCAGGGGACCCACCCGCAGTGTTTCCAGCACCTCATCGAATGCCAGGAGATCACGCTGATGGAGCGATTCAAAAAGTCGGTCGGGCATGGTGTATTCAGAGTCAGACGATGTTCAGGGCCCGCTCAATCCCCCGCCGGGGCAACACCGGCACATTGGGGCGCTCGGCTATCGCTCGCCAAAGTGGAACGTCGACGGGGCGATCCATCGCGGCCCTTGCGCAGGCCAGGGCCCGCGCGACCCGGTCCGGCTCAGTCCGGTCCGGCGAGAGATACAAGCTGCGCACCGCGCGAACGGCCTCTTCGCTCCGGTTCGGACCGGACAGATCATCTGTCCAGGCCTGGCGATCGTTTTCAGGTGTGACACTGGACTGGATTTCACGCAGTGCCACCGCATCGACGGCCTCGAGCAGGCGGTCATGGCACTGTCGGGCAACCCCGCGCGCCAGGCGCGAGGGCCACTCTTCAACCACGCAGGGCAAGGCCATTCTCCCGCGCTGAACAAAGGCTTCCAGCACCCGCATGTGACCTTCTGTGGCGGCCAGGTGAAGGGGCTCCAGCAAGTGCGCATTGGGATGCTGAAATTGATCGAGTCCAGTGGACAACAGCGCCTCCACAACTTCGAGCCGTCCGAACTTCGCCGCAAGATGCAGGACGCCGTTCTGCGCTGAATCCTTCTCAAGGATCTCGGCCCCCGCCACTTCGAGCAGGTCGTGCATCGCCTGCAGATTTCCCATTCTTGCTGCGGTGAGCACCACCGTTTCTCCCAGCGCGTTGCGCTTTTCCACCTGGTCCTTGGCAGGATGCCCTGCGCCATCCATCACGCGGAAGAACTCACGCAGCGAGTGCCCGTGACCCAGGGCCACCTGCAGCAACGAGTAGCCTGCTTTGTCCACGGCGTCGTGCAAGTTCGCGCCAGGCCAATTTTGCAGCTCCTTGTTGAATTCGGTCAGGCTGCGCGACAGCGCACGGAACAGCGGTTCATGCATGGGAAGGGCCTTAAGGCGCAGTGGCGGGCCCCGGACTGGCGGCTTTCGCCGCCGCTGTTGCAACGGGACTGGCGACCACGTTTTTCCAATGCTGGCTCACCGCCGCTGCCTGACCCGCATGCGTTGCCGCTCTGTTCACCAGCGTCTGGAGGTCTGATGTGCCTTGCGTCTGCAGGTGCTTCGGCCAGTCGGCGGGCGCCTTGGGAACCTCGGCACCGAGCGCGATCAAGGTCTGCACCGCAGTGGGCTCCACCGCGTCGTAACGCGAGCGCATCCGGCCGAGGTCTTTCACAGCCGCACAGTGCAAAGCGGTCATCCCCTGCTTGTCTTTCGCTTCGAGCTCCGCGCCGTGCGTCCCGAGTTCTTTCATCGCCCCGTCGTGACCGAACATCGCGGCATGGTGCAGCGGCCGGCGTCCACCGGCGTCCACCACGTTCACACTCAGGCCCGCTTCCGCCAGCACATGGACCATATCGGCGTGCCCGTATTGGGCCGACACGGCCATGAGCGGGTGACCGGACCCGTCCCTCATCGCATGGAGGATGGCCTTGTCTTTCACTTGAGCCAACTCGGCTCGGAGCGCAACGGCATCGTTGGCTTGAACGGCGGCGAACAGTTCTTCAGCAGGCATGACATCGTTCCTTTCTGGAGGGTTCTGGCTGGGGCCACCGGGCAGTGGCGCCGTGAGCATAGGCAGACGCTGGCGGGGCTGTGCAGGTGCTCCACGAAACGGGTTGCTCATGCTTCGGACCAGCGGCAGAGGGGAACATGCGCACTGCCATTGGCGCGCTGGTTCAATGCGTCGGACCGCCGCGAGCCAGTTCGCGCCGGGGCCGCTCGGACGCCACAACCTGACCGCTGCGCCCTCGCTCGCCCGCGATCTGCCACTCGGTCAGATGGAGCCCTTGCACCGGCGTGACGCCGTGCCGAGCGAGCAGCGCCACCACGTCAGGGTGGCGGAAGTGTTCGGCCAGATGGGAGGCGTTCTCTCCCAGGCTGTTTCGTGCCTGACCATCCACGCCCAGCTGCAGCAGCAGGAACTCCACTGCGCTGCCGTGTCCTCCAGCGGCGGCGTCGTGCAAAGGTGTGCGCCCACGGAAATCGTGCTGTCCCACGGGCATGGCCCTCTCAACCAGGTGTCTGAGCATGGCGAGCCGGCCTTTTTCTGCCGCGAACGTGGCCACGGTGTAGCCAAGATACTGCTCGTTCACTGGGTAGTTCCTTTTCAGCGCCTGCTCAAGTTCGAGCTTGAAGCGGGGCAGATCGCCCTTCGAGACGGCATCAAAGATCGGGGGCATGGGATGTCCTGGAATTTGAACGGTGTGCGGGGCCCGGTGCCGGGTTCCCCGGGCGGGTGCCGAGCAATGCCTGGTACGCTGGTCTTGCTGCGGCCATCGCCGCTTCATGGGCTCGGGCAGGGCGCTCTGCGACCTGCCCGCCAGCCAGGTACACGTTCAGCACGGCTTCGATCATCGCCAGGCGTTGGGGATCCACAGGTCCCTTCATCAGCGCCGTGCAGGCCCTCCGGTCCAGCACGCGCTGGGTGCCGGGATCGCGAAGGGGCGGCACGCCATCGTTCAGATGGGGCGCCCGTGCATCGAGCAGTGACTGCAGGGACGCGGCGGAGATCACGCTGCCTGGCGCGGTGCCCACGTCCGGCAGTTTCCGGGGGCTGCCCGGGCCCTCTCTCGTGAACGGCGCCAAACTGCTTGGGTCGCGCAGTTTCACGGCCATGTCTTGCTCCGCCTGTGTAGTGCCACGTTCGAGTTCGTGGATGGCCACCGCCATGGCGGCACGGTCCACGCGCTGCTGGTGCATGGAGAGCGCAGCGGGATCGACTCCAGGTGGCCAGTCTTCCGGAACACGAGGCATGCGAACACCCTGGCGCACAAAAGCCTGCAGCACGTCTGCCCGGGCCAACTCTGCCGCCTCATGCACGGCGGTGTTTCCTGCGCTGTCTCTGGCAAGCGGATCGGCCGCGTGCTGCTCCAGCAGGGTTTGCACCGCCTCGGCCGCGCCGGCACCGGCGGCATGGTGCAAAGGGGAACGGCCCTGGCCATTGCGCGCGTCCAGGCTGGCGCCCGCCTGCACCAGATGATTCAGGGCCTGCACGCGGTTGGCGGCCGCAGCAGCGTGCAGCGGCGTCCCTTGGCCGCCCGCCATGGCGTTCAGCGCGGCCTGGACGTACGCGGCGCCGCCTTTTTCACCAAGGGCCATCAGCACATCAGAATGGCCTTGCACCGCAGCCAGGTGGAAGGCGCTCGCACCCTCCTGGTTCACGGCGGTCAATGTCACCCCGGGCACATCGACCAACGCGGCCACCACCGCCTGCTGCCCCGCGCGCGCGGCCGTGAGCAAAGGGGTTTCACCGGTCCGGTCGCGTGCGTCCAGATCGGCACCCTGCGCGCTCAGCGCGGTGATGGCATCCGCATCACCACGCCGCGCCGCGATGTGGGCGGCGGTTTCCCCATGCAGGTTGCGAGCGTTCAGATACGGCCCACGGACCGGCGCGGGCATCTGCGCCAGCAACACACCCACCAGACCGCGCTCGGCGGCCCGATGCAGAAGGTGGCTGCCCTGCGCATCGGCGAGCTCGCTGAGTGCGAGTCCACCCCATTGCACCCGGCCCGGCAGATCGGCGGAAAAGCTCCCGAGGGCTGCACCTGAGCCGGTCTCTGCGGCCTGAAGATCGGCAAGCACCACGCGCATCACGGCGTCGGTCACGCGAGACCGGCCAGCCACGACATCTTGGTAGCCCCAGGCATCGGGCGCAGCATCGAGGTGCTGCCGCAGGGCAACACCCGCCCGGACGAAGGCCTCGAGCACCGAGGGTTGCGCCGTTCTGGCCGCCACATGCACAGCGGATTCGCCGACCGGGCTGAGCGCAGCCGGGTCCACCCGGGCATTGGCCAGCAAGGCGGCCACCGTGGCCACATCGCGTCCCTCGACCGCCACATGCAAGGGCGTCATCCCCAGGCCCGTCCGGGCGTTGGGGTCCACGGCGGGATGTTGCAGCAAGGTGGTCAACGCGGCCACGTGCTTTTTGCCGACGGCCACGTGCACCGGGGCATCGCCGCGCAGATTCAGCGCATTCGGCATGGCCTGCGGATCGCTCAGCAAGGCCCTGAGTGCACGGGCATGATCGAGCGCGGCCGCTGTGTGAAATGCGGTGCTTCCATCCGGCGTGGTCACCGCCGTACTGGCCCCCGCAGCGATCAGCTTCTCGATGACCTCGACATGGTCCGCCAGCGCGCCCAGATGCAAAGGGGTGTTCCCCATCTTGTTCCGGGCGTCTGGCTTCACCCTGACATCGGCCAGCAGGGCATTCATGGCGCCGAGGTGATGCCCCTGGGCGGCCAGGTGCAGGGGCGTGTTGCCTGCGCCGTCTTCCGCGATCGGGTCACCCTGGTGCTTGAGCATCACCCTGATCGCATCGGCATGGCCTGAGCGGGCCGCCGCGTGCATCGCGGTCTGCCCGTACCGGTTTTGTCCGTGCAGGTCCACCCGGGGCGTGCTCACCAGCGAGAGGACGTCTTCCAGGCGACCATCGCGCGCCGCGCGATGCAGCGGCGTGTTGCCCTCCGCGTCCGGCGCCCCGAAAGGCGCGCCGCGCCAGCGAGCCGCCAATTGGCCCGGGATTCGGAGAACGGCATCAGTGAGGCGGCTGGCCATGGCTCGGTGCACCGTGCGGCGAACGCGAGGCCTGCGCATGGCGGGACAACACGCTCAGGTAGTGCGAAGGCGGCCAGCGCATTTGGCAGCCGTGTTCGACCAGTGCACTGAACACGTCCTCGTGGTCGCCCTGCGCCGCGCGAAGTGCAGGGGTTTCGCCATCGCTGTTTCCGATTCCCGAAGCGCCTGCACGGAGCAGCGCAACCACCGCATCCAGGTGCCCATCCTGAGCGGCGAAGAGCAAAGGCGTATTGGCTTTGTTGTCCATGGCATTCACGTTCGCACCTGCCAAAAGCAGCCATTCCACTTCCCCATGTGAGGCTGCGTGATGCAAGGCCTCCCTTCCGTCCTGATCCTTCACCGACACAGATTCGGCATCCACCACACCGATCCGCTCCAGCAACGCGCCCACCAGTCCGTGTTGGGCCGCGACGTGAAGGAGCGTCTGCCCGGTATCGGTTCTGAGCTGCGCAAGATTCACGTGGGGCATCTCCGCCATCAGGGCATCGAAATGCCCAAGATCGCGGGCGTGCAAGGCTTCAAAGAATCGGTGGGGCATGGCTTGCTTTCTCGTCGATGGGTGCCTTCAACGCGACAGGGCCCTGCTGTCGAGCAGCCGGGCCAGCGACTCGAGACGCACCGGCTGCTTCAAGAAGAACTTGGTACTGGGCCTTTTCGACCGGGCCACTGGCGAGCACAGGAGGTCCCACCACACCGTGCCTGGCCAGCACGAGCAGCACGTCCTGATGGCCCTCTTGCTTCGCGGCGATCCAGGCGGTAGCGCCGTCGCGACTGGGCGTGTCGGGGGCCACTCCCGCTTTCAGCAGCGCCTCCACGACTTTGTCATCGCCCGAGATGGCCGCCAGATGCAGCGGGTGGTTTCCATCGCTGTTCTCGGCGGTCACTGCGCCCAGACCTTTGTAGAAGGCAAGGCGGGCGATCACCTCAGCACCGCGTTCGGCGTTGACCATGTGCGCGGGGGTGTCCCTGAGGTTGTTGTGCGCCACCAAGCTGGGTGATGCCCCCAGGTTCAGGAAATCGATCACAGCGGAGCGCCCTCCGCGTGCCGCGAAATGAGCAGGCAGGTTGCCTTTCTGGTCCCGAAGGTTCATCTTGGCCCCGTGCTGTTGCAGTGAGCTCAGTATCTCCACATGGCCGTTTTCAGCGGCGAGGTGGGCAGCGGTCTCGCCCAAGGTGCTTGGCGCATCGATGTGGATGCCAAGGTGCGCGTTCTTGAGCAGGAAGGCGACCATCCGCTGGTCGCCACGTTCAGCGGCGAAGTGCAACGGGGCCATGTGGCGGGACTCCGGTGCGCCCAGGCCGCAACGGGCATCGGCGAGAAGCTTCATCATCGGAACATGACCCCTCTGCGCGATGCGCGTGGCCAGCGAATCACCGCCGTCGCGCAGGCTCTCCACCAGACTGACGCCATCGGGCTTGGCCAGCTCCGCATTCAGCAGGTCTCTGAAACCGGCCAGATTTTTCGCTTCAATCGCTTCGAACAAGGGGTGGGTCATGGTCGTCTTGTGGATGTGATGGCAGGAGTGCGTGGAGAAAGCATAGGCAAGCCCACGCACGCATGGCATCGCATCGACGAAGGCACGCCCCGACGACACCGGCGGGGCAAACTCGGGAACGTGCATGGCGCGGCGCGCAGAGCAGGATCGAAGGACGACCCCCTGGTGTTCACCCCGGCGACCGTGTCGGAAACCGTGCGGCGTGTGCCGCATCGCGCGATGGGGCGCCTTGTGGTTTCGTGTCGGACAGAAACTCCGTGAAGTGCACTCTGGTTTTATGCTCAGGCACCGGGTGCGCATCCGCAGCCCCGCAGGCATTGCAGATGTGCTCAGCCAAGTCGGCGGGCGGCAGGTCCACCAGACCCACCGAGAGTGGGCGGTACGGCGGCAGCCCTGCCTCCAGGAGCAGGCGGTTCACCAGCAGCCCGCCGATCACCCGCCCGTTGCCATCGACGAACGGATGGGTGAGCGCCAGCTCGTGGCAGGTTTGAGCGATGCGAGCCATTTTTTCCTGGGCGTTCTCACAGCCTGACATGGCCCCGTGGTGCTGGGCCAGCACCTCGTCCACGTGCGATTCGATCGCGCCGCAGGGCAGCGCCCTGGCGTGCACGACGGTGCCCCGTCCTTCGATGTCTTCAAGCGAGTAGAAGGGGTTGTTGCCACCGTAATCGGCGGCTCTCTTGAGCTCCTGAACATGTTCTTCGCTCGCCCAGTCACCGCAGGCGGGGGCGAAGTCCACCGCCACACCATCCCGGAACTCGCCAGCCAGTCCCGCGGTGCCGGGTCGATGCTGCAAAGCGGCGCGGTGCAGGGCCTTCAGCCCGTCCACATCGATGGGTCGCTGCACGTCCGTGAGAACCTGGGCCATGCCCCTGAGGAGGCTTTCGACGTAGCCGGATTCAGGGTACGAGAACGGGTGGCCGCTTTGCACGAACGGCCCGGACTTGACCTGTTGATCCATGACCAGTGTCCACAGGTCGTTGCGATCCACGGACCAGCCCGGCACCGACACACCGGCCATCGCCTCGCTCAGGCTTTTCTCGGCCTCCAGAAGTCCCTGAACACGCTGAGCAACGACCGGCAGCAGGGGGCCGACGTGCGCCGCCGCCAGCTTCAGCGATTCCGGCGCCGAAGGCGGGCTGGCCACCTGGGCCACGTGTTCGCCGATCCGCTGCACCGCCTCCTGGGCCGAGGCGGCCTGTCCCGTTGCCACGAGGTGGCGGGCGCAGCGCTGCAGGTCCGGCAAGAGCAGGGAGTTGTCATGCAACTGTCCGCCGCTGCAAGTGGTTTTGAGTGCGAAAACAAGCTTCTGGAGTTCCACGCCGATTCCCCTGTGAGCGTGTCGTGCTCAGCGTCGGCCATTGGACCGCGCAGGCATGGGCCGGGACGTGGAATCGACGAAGGAGCACCGCCGTGACACCGGCGGGGCAGGGACAGGAACGTGGTGGGCCCGGCTTCAGACCCGGTGGCTGATGAGGCTGCCGGCTTCGAGCGGCGCCAGGCTGCTGTTGCCGCGCTCGTCGTAGGCCACCACCTCGGCACCCGGTGTGTCGTCCTGCGCGGCGGCGGCCAGTGCCACGGTGTCGGCCGGCTTGTCGGGCGTGGATTTCTCCAGGCCCAGCGCCTGTTCCACCACGGCGGCGCTGGCCTGCCACACGTTGGTCAACACGTCCTTGAGGTGCTCCATGGCCTGTTTGTCCCGCTCGCGGGCGGCATCGGCCTCCCGCTCGGCCTGGCGCTGCGCGGCCTCCAGCTCCGGCTCGCCGGCCGCAGGCCTGGTGGAAGCCGGTGCCTCGCCCGCCGGCAGGGTTGGCGCGTTGGCCGCGCGCTGTGGGGGCGTGGGGGACGCCGGGCTGCGGCCTTCCTGCCCGGGGCGGGATCCGGCCTGATGCTCGGCGCCGGCACCCGACATCGCCGGTACGCTGGGCACGGGCGACACAGGCGCCACCGCAGTCGACGGTGGCGTTGGCCACGAAACGGCACTGGAGCTGGTCAGGTTGATCACGGCAATCCCTTTCAAGCACGCAACAGGCACAAACAATCCCGGCGTTCTCCCAGGCGTTTCGACGGCTTCCAGGAAAACTTGAGGGCTTTCTTCAGCCTCGTTGTTGCAGGTCATGCATCCAGCTTTCCCCACACAAGTCGCCGGCGGCGGGGCCGAAGACCTCAGGTGACACCACCCCCACGAAACCGAGGTCCCCATGCGCGTCAACACCCCCATCACCCAGCGCGAGTTCGAATTTCCCGACAAGGCCACGCTGATGTCCACCACGGACACGCAGAGCCACATCACCTACGCCAACGCGGCGTTCGTGGCCGTGAGCGGCTTCACGCTGGACGAAATTCAGGCCCAGCCGCACAACCTGGTGCGCCACCCTGA
>SXGT01532092.1_pt1 | contig 10941 bp, 7 predicted proteins | sample 3176221 | NCBI WGS metagenome assembly SXGT01 (sample SAMN11356862, study PRJNA531348) | freshwater metagenome | isolation source: freshwater sample F1-120 | place: China: Fuxian Lake, Yuxi | collected 2017-12-25
ACGGAATCGGCACTTGTCGCCGTGCGCCACGCCGAAGTCCGTCGTGCCGACCCGCAGCAGCTCTTCGTGATTCCGGCTCGGACAGATCTGCTTGGCGAGCGATTCTGTATCCGCGCCACTGAGCGGCGCATCGCCCACCTCCACCAGATGTCCACCCAGGCGCAAGACCGGCTTGCGACCGACGGAGAGGTGCATGTCGGCGGCGCCCTTGCTGAAGGCGAGGTCCATCAACGCGTGGATGTCCATCACTATTCGATCCTTGGTTCCGGTTCGCCGTGCCTCAGGTCGCCGCCGTCACGCGCAGCAGTTCCTGAATGCTGGTCTTGCCTGCCAGCACCTTCTTGGCGCCGTCTTGCAAGAGCGTGATCATGCCGCCCGACTGGAGTGCGTGCTCGCGAAGTCGCACTGTCGGCTCGCCGTGGAAGATGCGCTCGCGCAATGACTCGTCGAGACTCATCATCTCGAAGATGCCAAGGCGCCCGCGGTAACCGCTGTGGTCGCACGCGGGGCAACCGACGGCGCGCATCGTCCTGCTGCCGCCGCCAACACCGACTTCGACGCCGATGCTGCGCAACTCGACTTCGTCGAGTTCCACCGGCACTGCGCACTGCGGGCACAGCACACGCACGAGTCGCTGCGCCAGCACAGCCTGCACTGCCGCGGCGACCAGGAACGGCTTGACGCCCATGTCGCAAAGGCGCGTGATCGCCGACGCCGAATCGTTGGTGTGCAGCGTGGAGAAAACGAGGTGGCCCGTCAGCGCGGCCTGCACCGCAATCTCGGCCGTCTCGCGGTCGCGAATCTCGCCCACCAGAATGATGTTGGGAGCCTGACGGAGCATCGCACGCAGAATGCGCGCAAACGACAGCCCGATGCGCGAGCGGACCTGGCATTGGTTGATGCCGCGAATGTTGAACTCGACCGGATCCTCCGCCGTGATGATCTTCACGTCGGGTCGATTCAGTTGCTGGAGCGCGGCATAGAGAGTCGTCGTCTTGCCCGAACCGGTGGGACCGGTCACCAGCACGATTCCGTTCGGCCTCGAGATGCAACGCTCGAAACGGTCGCGATCCGGTCCTTGGAACCCGAGCGCATCGAGACTCAGCAGTCCCTTCTCCTTGTCGAGGAGGCGCATCACGATCGTTTCGCCGTGGTTGCCGGGCAGCACCGATGTGCGCACGTCGATCGCGCGACCTGCCGAGGTGATGGCAATGCGTCCGTCTTGAGGCTTGCGCTTCTCGGCGATGTCGAGCCCAGCCATGATCTTGAGGCGCGAGGTCAGCGGCGCCAGCAAGCCGGCATCCAGCGAAGCGATCTCCTTCAATCCGCCGTCGATGCGATATCTAATCCGCAAGCGACTCTGGAAGGGCTCGACGTGCACGTCGCTCGCCCGCATCTGCAACGCATCGTCGAGCGTCTTCTGCACGAGACGGATGATCGGCGCGTCCTCCGACTCCTTCTCGGCAACGGATCCCTTGCTGCCTGCGGCCGCCGAGCCGACCGCTGCGCCGCCGAGCTTGCGGATCTGCTCCTTCAGCGCCCCCGGCGGCATCAACGCACATTGCACCGTGCAGCCGGCGAGGAAGCCGAGGTTGTCGGCGACGAAGGTCTTCAGCGGATCGTCGATCGCGACCCAGAGCACGCCGTCCTTGAACAAGACGGGCAACGCTTCGTTGGCGACGATCTGCTCCTTTGGCACCCGCTTCATCGCTTCTGCCTGCGGGGCAAACTTCGCAGGATCGACGAACTTCAAGCCATGAGCCTTGGCCAGGGCGCGCCAGACGGAAGTCTCGTCACACAGCCCTAGTGCCACCAAAGCTCGCTCGAGAGTCTGACCACGGGTCGCGGCAGTGCCTTCGGCGCGCGCGAGCTTGTCGACGTCGATGACCCCAGCCTCGAGCAGGGCCTTCTTGAGGTTTTGGATGGCGCTCAACGCCACCACAGTATCAAGCGACCGGCTCGCGTCGAGGCTGCGATGCGCAGGCTGTGCCCCGGCTCAGCGAACGAAACCGTTGAACAGGATCTTCTTGTTGGGAACAGCGGGGTGATTGAGCTCAACGAGCATCTCGCCACGCAGCAAACCCGCTGGCGCAGTGTCCAAGACCTCGAGCTCGACGATGAGCTTCTTGCCGTCCTTGACCTTGCGCGTGGCGACGAACTTGGGGTCCACCGTCAGGTTCTCGAGCTTGATCGCCAAGGCGTCGAGATCGGTGTTGTCATTGGGCTCGAAGGTCGCGCGTTCGATGCGCTTCGTTCCCTTGCGGATCATGCCGAGCGACAGGAAGGTGCCGGGCTTCAGTTCCAGCGGGCCAAGGATCGCGGCGCTGACCCGCACCGAGATCTGCGTCTGACCTGGGACGTTGGTGAAGAACTTCAGTTGACCGCCGCCGAGGGCCTCGGCGCTGCTCGGTTGGTAGGTGCCAAAGATCGTCCAGGTCGCGACGCCTTGCTCGTTCTGCGCCTTCTCGTAGCGAACCGTGAAGTCCTTGTTCGATTCGTCAAACCCAGTGATCTCGAAGTCGGGCTGGATCGGCGACTGCACCGTGACCTGAAACTCTCGTTTCTCGTTCCAGACCATCTGGTTCAGGTTGACCTCCTGCGGCGTCACGATGAAGACCTGGGCGCCGGTCGCGCTCCACTTGAGCTTGATCATCGGCAGCGACGCGTCGGTCGTGTGGATCGCAAGGTCGGCCTGTCGTGGCCCAGGCACGCCCCCAAGTTCCATTTGGACCTCGATCTCGCCGGTTGCCTTGGCCGGGACTTTGATGAGTGTCACCACTTCTTCGCGCTCTTTGCCGCCTTCGCGGATCACGCGTCGGATTTCCGGGTTCGGCTTCTTGCTGTAGCGATAGAGGTCGGCGCCGATGGTGATGACGGCGCGACTGCACTGGCAGCTACCCTGCAGACTCCGCCACTCGATCTCCGCGTCATTGGGGTTCGCGAATGGGAAGCGCCCGATCACCGTGTCCTGACTGTAGTGCGTGCCAAAGTCCTGCTCCGTCGATGGGAACCATGGGTTGCCGCCGGTCCCAGTCGTCGTGACGGTCTTCACCGTGCCCATCACGCCAGGCTGGCTCGGGTCCTTCTTGGCCTCCACCGGCCCGTTGTCCGGGGCGATCGGCTGCTGGGCCAGGGTCGACCCTGCGAAGAACGCAACTGCGACAACGAGGGTCGGAAACATTCTGGTATTGGAAAACATGACGTATTGGGCGCGGCGCCGAAGACACATCCCGACCAAGCGGTCGGGTTCGGAGGATGACAGAGCGTTCGCTGTCGACGGCGCGAACGGAGCAGTATAGCTGTGGGGCACAGAAAACTCCCAAGGCATGGCTCGACCCCTTTCATTCCAACTCGCTCTACCGCTTCTGCTCGCGCCGCTCGGCGGCTGTTGCTCGATGGCAAGGCTGTTCTGCGGACCAGACCAAACGCCTTGGGTCCAGATCGCGCATACAAGCCCAGAAGCGACGATGGCGACCTTCCTCGAAGCGGTTCGGCGCGATCGTCCTGATGTGGTCTACGGCTGCTTGTCGGAGTCGCTGTGCAAAGAACGTGGCCTCGATGGCATGGTGATGGCGGCCGCTTGGGACAGGCTGCGCGAACAGACCCCGGGACTCCATCTGCTCGGCTTTGCCACCGTCCCACTGCAGGCAGTGCAGAAGGGCGCGGGCATTTGCGTCTACGAAATCCAGGCTGAGGACACGCGCCTCACCTTCGAGCTGGTGCGAGAGAACTACTGGGAACTCCGCTACGCCGGCACCGATGGCCGAGTGCGAGAGTCCTCGACCCGACTCGACGAAGCGAGCTACCAGGCGTTGGTGCTCGCAGAGCCTGCAGCGCCCGATCCCATCGACGACCTGCCGCAAACGCGGGTCGGCCTGGCCCAAAGGACCACAGTGCACCCCGGCGTCCATGCGCTCTCCCAGAGTGGCGTCGAAGGACTCGGGCTAGGCCGTGAGTGGAAAATCGCTGCCATCGCGGTAGCACCGAAGTGACCCGCCTTTCGGCTCAAAACGCACGGAACTGGAAGGTCTGGGCCCTGGCTCCCGCACAACGGACTGCGCAGGCGCCGACGTAGTCCGCGGCCGGCGACACATCCAGGAGAGACCAGTCGTCCAGCTTCTCGCCGTCGCGGAACGAGAGGAATCGAGGCGTCTGGCCGAGGTCCACATCGAAAACGTCGAGGGCGGCGAGCCCGAGGCCGAGCGCTTTCACGTAGGCCTCCTTGCGAGTCCAGCATCGATAGAAGGCCTGCAGCCGCTCCGACTCTGGCAACGACAGGAGCGCATCGTGCTCGGCGCTGGAGAACTGTCGCTTGGCGATGTCGACGAGGCGTTCGAGGTGGCGTTGCTTCTCGCAGTCCACACCAACGGGCGCAGTGGCTACCGCGAGGATCGCCAGTTGCGCGGAGTGAGACAGGTTGAAGTGCAATGGCTCGCCGCGCAGCGTGGGCTTGCCATGGGAACCGTAGTCGAAGGCAAGCGAAGCCGGGTCCTTGCCCAGATAGCACGACAGCACGACCCGCAACACGCCATGCCCGATCGCGTAGCGGCGACGATGGTCCAGGATCCGAAAACGATCCATGCGGGCGATCTCGTCTTTCGACAGCCACTCGGAGTGCAGGTCCGCGTCGCCAGTGAGCGGCACCGCATAGATGTGAACTTCGCGGTCCGAAACGGCGACGTGGCCCGGCGTGAACTCACGAAACGAGTCGAAGAGGCTGACGTCGTACATTGGATCTGCAACGAGGGCTCGATTTCGTATCCGCTCGGACCACGGCCGGAAAGAGGGCGTTGGTCCCGAAGGTGCGAACGAAACTCAACTACCGATCGACGGTGAGCCCAAATGGCGGCAGCGGCAGGTCGAACTCATTCCACAGATCCGCCATCGCAGTCGCGGAGGCCGCGTAGCGCAACTTCGTCGGCGCTGGGACTTCGGCGCAGGTGACTCGGACCGTCGCACCTTCGACGCGAGCGCTCGCCGGTCGGAATACACCGTCCGCGCCGGACAACTCGAATCCGGACGGGCCGCCCTTGCCGATTCGCCAGGTGTCCGCACCAACGAAGGACACCACCACATCCGAGCCGACCAGGGAGGCCGACTGCGCCCGCGGCGGCGTTAATCCGGCTGCAGGTTCTCCGTAGCGGAGCCAGCGCGCTTGGGCCGCGATGCGCTCCCCCACGTGGCGCTTCTGCCGTGGATGAATGTCGCGCGGATCCCCGATGTCGGTGGTGACTGCCATGCCAACTCCGGGCAGCGACAACGCCGCCTCTTGAGCGAGCCGCAACTCAAAAGTCTGCCCGCGATCGCCCGCATAGCCAAAGGGCGCGATCTGTACGAAGACGAAGGCCAGTTCGCGACCAAAGGCCGAACGCCAATCACGGATCATCGCCGGAAAGAGCCTCGCATACTGCTCTGCCCGATCGCGGTTCGATTCTCCCTGGTACCAGATTGCTCCGGCGAACGGGAAGGGCACGAGCGGCGCGATCATCCCATTCCACAGCACCGTCGCCACGTTGGGATTGGACGCGGCAGCGAAGGGCAACTGCGGCAGTTCGCGCAACGACGGGCCCTTCTCGAACGACCAATCGCCTGCCAGCGAAAGCGAGCCCAGAGAACCTTCGGTCGGACCAACGCGGAATGACTCTGCGGTGCCCGCCACGCCGCCCTCGCCCGAGGCATCGATGACCAACACGGTGAGTTGGTGCGAGCCGACGGTTCCTGCCTCAGCAGGAACGCGATAGGACCGCGGCTCGGACCAGTGCCCCATCTCGCTGATGCCGCCGATTCGCTTGCCGTCCCACAACACGATCTCCATGTCGTCGATCGGACCGAGCTGCACGAGGAGCTCACGATTGGACCACTCCTTCGCCACCTGGACTTCGCGGCGATAGATGCCGACACCGTCATGCGCAACAAGATCATGCTTGGACCAGACGTGCGGCATCGCCACTTCGAGCTTGGCGGCAGGCACGGACTCGGAACCACGAACCGCGGACCAGAACAGAGCGCTCTGCTGAGCTGGCGGCGTCGCATCAGTGCCCAACTCGCGCACGCGTTCGACGGCAGTCGCAAACTCGGAGAAATCCGCGAGGCCCGCCGCGCTCGTCCAAGCCTCACAGACCGTTCCACCCCAACTCGATGCCACCACGCCGATCGGGCCCTTGCCACGCAAGGCGAGGTCGCGGCCGAAGAAGAATGCTGTGGCGCTGAACGCTCGCGCCGACTCTGGCGTGCACACGCGCCACTCCCCATCGACATCGATCTCTGGCCGCATGCTCACGCGGCGTCGCACGGTGAACAGGCGGAGTTGGGGCACGTTGCTGCCACTGCATTCGGCCTCCCAATTCTCGACTCCGCGGGGCCCCGTGGGGCTTGGTCCAACGGCCATCTCCATATTCGACTGGCCGGATGCGAGCCAAACGTCGCCGACGAGCACGTCATCCACCGTGAGGCGTGATTCTCCGCAGGCAACTTCGAAGCGGAACGGGCCTGTGCCAACGGGCGCGGGCAACGCCAGCGCAAACCGCCCATCGGCGTCGGCGGTCGTGCGCACCGCGTCCACAAGCCACGCTGCATGCAACAGCACTTCCTTGCCGGCGGGCGCTTCACCTTTCACGGACGTCGTCTCGCCGCGCGGCAAGACCATGTGCTGCGAGAACAGGCTCATCAGCCGCAACGTCGGCTCTTGGCTGGCTGCGCAACCGACGACGGCGAGCAACGAGATCACGGTGCGGAGAGGGTTCATGGGGATTGGGGTAGTGGATCCTGAACTGACGATTGTTGCGCAGGATGAAGCGCCGCGCCGACCAAGAAAGTCGAGCCGATGCGACCCTCCGAGCCAACTGCGTAGAGTCGATCCTCACAGACGGCCAGGGCATGGAAGCCATCTGCCGACAGCGAAGACCAACTTCGGCCAAAGTCGTGGGAAAGGGATGTGCCACCAGGTCCGGTCGCGACACACAATCCGTCACTGCCAATCGCGACGACTGCACTCCGGTAGCCGGGTTCGCCGACGCTGTTGTGCCACGTTTCGCCGCCGTCGTCCGACCAGCATGCACTGCCCTCGCATCGATCCGGAGCACGGTAGTCCCCGCCCACGACGACGAAGGCGCGATCCCGGCAGCGCGCGAACGAGAACGCGCCTTGCGATGGCTCGCCATGGAGCAGCGGCAAGGACTGCTGCGTGAAGCCGCGAGCGCGCGCGCTCGAGAGCAGGAACCTGCAGGCAGCGCCGCCGGTCACCAGGAAGACACCATCGCCGTGCGCGAGCAATGCGCTGCAACTGGCGGCGAACATCGCCTCGCCGGGCGCCGGCGCCGGCAGAAAGGGCGGCGGCACCGCGCGCCAGGACGCGCCGCCGTCCTCGGTCTCGAACCACTGCATCAAGCCATCGATCGGATCGCCGACGAGATAACCGCGAGATGCATCGGAAAATGCCATCGCGTCGAAGAACGCTGCGGCTCGTGGGTCTTCAAACACCACGGCCCACGTCGTTCCACCATCCGTGGTCCGATAGACGCGCGCGGGCGAACCCGCCGTCGCCAGCAACGCCCGCTCCTCGTCGAACGCGACGATGCAGCGAAAATCGAGTCCCTCAGCAACGAGAGGTGGCACGCGCATCCAACTCGCCCCGCCGTCGACGGTGCGCAGGACGGTTCCGCCGCTGCCGCTTGCCCACACGACCATCGGCTTCGGCGCCGACACGGCCCGAAGGCTCGGTTTGCCAGCAACTGCCTGAAGGGTCCATTTTGCAAACTCTGCCGCATCACGAAGCGGCGGCGACTGCGCACAGCTGACAAGCAGCGCAAAGGCGATCCAGACGAGCATCCAGCGCAACCGCATGCGCGATGGCGTAGCCGTCTTGCGGCGAGCCTCAAGCGCGCGGCACACACTTCCTGCATTTTCCGCCGCCTTCGCTTCTGCCACCACCACGGCGAGTCGCTACGCTGCGCCGACGCATGCAAGCCGTCCTCTTCGCCTGCGCGGCCACTGTGGCCCCGCTGCTCGCACAAGACTGCAGCGAACCACTGTGGTCCATGCAGCCGCTGCTGCCTGCCACGAACGCCGTCAGCCCGGCCCGCATCGACGCACTCGTCGAAGCCAAGTTGGAACAACAGCAGATCTTGCGCACCGGGCAGGCCGATCCGCGCACGCGTTTGCGACGCGCCGCCGCCATGTTGACGGGCCTGCCGCCGACCCCTGCGCAAGTGGAGGCATTCTGCGCCGACCCCAGCAAAGAACGGTTCGCCGCAGAAGTCGACCGCATGCTGGCCTCCCTCGAGTGCGCGGAGCACCTGGCGCGCCGATGGCTCGATCTCGCGCGCTATAGCGACAGCAACGGCCTCGACGAGAACCTCGCGTTTGCCAACGCCTATCGTTACCGCGACTGGGTCGTCGACGCATTCTTCGCGGACCTGCCTTTCGATCGCTTCGGCACCTTGCAACTGGCCGGCGACTGCCTGCCTCCTGAAGACAGCGCGACGCCGCGCGAGCGGATCGTTCCTACCGGCTTCTTGGCGCTTGGTCCGCGCATGCTGGCAGAACAGGACAAGGAGAAACTCGTGCTCGACACCGTCGACGAGCAAGTCGATTTGGTCGGCCGCACCTTCCTTGGCCTCACGCTCGGCTGCGCACGCTGTCACGATCACAAGTTCGACCCGGTGCCGACGAGCGACTACTACGCGCTCGCAGGCATCTTCAAGAGCAGCAAGTCGTTCTCGAACCTCGACCATGTGAGCCAGTGGCTCGAGAAACCGATCGCGAGCGATGTCCAAGTGGCAGCGCGCGCTGCGGCAGTCGGCAGCGCACAAGCCGCTCACCAAGCGCTCGTCGCCTTCGACAAGGCGCAGGAAGAAGAACTCGAAGCGCGCCTCGAAGTCATGATCGAGCCGGCGCTACAAGCAGCATTTGCGCAACAGGGCGCCATCGTCGCAGTGCAGGCCGAGGATGCCGACCTGACCAACCTCGCCGTTGACAGGAATCACTGGGGCGCTGATGGCTGCGTCATCGTGCACACGGCGGCCGTGGGGACGCAGTTCGCGGAGTATGGGTTCTTGTCCGACGCTGGCGAGTTCACGCTCGACATCAGGTTCGCAGCCAAGGAAGCGCGGCCCTTCCGAATCCTGATCGACGGCATTGTGGCCGAAGCTCGCGCCGGAGACCGCACGACAGGCGGCTGGAAACCTGAGCACCAGCTTTGGACGCGAGCGGGGACGCATTCACTCGAGGGCGGCAAGCATGTGCTCCGAATCGAGTCGCTCGGCCCGCACGTCCCGCATTTGGATCGGTGGATCTTGATGCCGGTCGCCACGAAGCACGACGTGGACGAGGTGCCGCCCGTGATCGTGCGCAATGCTGCATTTCTGCTGGCGGATCGTCGATCGCCGCTCTGGCGTGATGTCGACGCCCAGAAGGACGAAGACGGAAAACGCAACGCGTTGGCCCGCAAGGCAGAGGTGCTCCGCAGCCAGATTCGGCACAAGGCCCAGCCCCCGGTTGGCGGCGATGGGGCCATCGAACATCGCTTGCTGCATGGCCTTGGTGGATTCCTCGAACTCGATCCCGAAGACCGCAAGGTCGCATTGCCCGCAAGCGCGAGCGCCCAACGCGAACGACTCGTGGCCGCAGAGTCGGCAGCGCAAGCAGCGGTCCCAGCCGAGATCGCGCAGGCGATCTGCATCGCCGACGGCGAACCCGTTGACCTTCCTGTCCACATCCGCGGCAACCATCTCGCGCTCGCGGCCGAGAAGACGCCGCGCGGCGCGCTGACGGCGCTCGTCACTGCGATGGAGCCACTGACGATCGGCAATGGCAGCGGTCGCCTCCAACTCGCTCGCTGGATCTTTGACGCCAAGAACCCGTTGACGCCGCGGGTGACCGCCAACCGCGTCTGGCAAGTCGCCTTTGGCGAGGGGCTCGTGCGAAGCGAGTCGAACTTCGGCAAACGTGGCGATGAGCCCACCCATCGCCAACTGCTCGACGAACTCGCCTCGAGCCTGGTCGCCGACGGCTGGTCCATCCGTCGACTGCTGCGCACCATCGTGCTGTCGCAGACCTGGCAGCAGGCATCGCGGGCCGACGATGCCGCCGAAGTCCAGGACCCGGACAACCGACTGTTTTGGCGATGGTCGCGGCAACGCCTGCCAGCCGAGGCCGTCCGGGACGCGATTCTGGCCACGGCAGGCACGCTCGATCGGACCCGCGGCGGATCGCTGCTGTCGGTCGGCAACCGGGGCTATGTGACCAATGACCAGTCAGGCGACGGCGCCAGATACGATGCTCCGCGCCGCTCGCTCTATCTGCCCGTCATCCGCAACTCGATGTACGAGCTGTTCACGGTGTTCGACTACGCCGACCCCAGCGTGCACATCGAACAACGCCCGCAGAGCACGGTGTCACTTCAAGCGCTGCTGTTGATGAACAGCCCCTTTGCCCTCGCACAACGCAAAGCATTCGCAGAGGCAGCCACCATCGCGGAGCCTGACGCCGCACGACGCATCGACTGGATCTGGCGCCGCGCCTTGCAACGACCGCCCAGCGAACGCGAGCGCGCCGCAGCACAGCAGTGGCTTGCGGACGCCGCCGATGTCGAGGCATGGCCGGGAGTCTGCCAGGCCCTCTTTGCCACCAGCGAGTTCGTTTTCGTCGATTGAAGAGGACCACCATGCACCGCTGCCCATCGAGTTTTGCAGGTGCGGGCGTGCTCGGCGCGTCCCGACGCGACTGGCTCCGACACGTCGCGATGGGCATGCCGATGCTGGCGCTCGCTGACATGCTGCAAGCGACGCCGCGAGCAACGCCGCGAGTCTTGGACGAACCAACGCTTCGACCGAGGCAACCGCACCACCCCGCGCGCGCCAAGCGCATCGTTTTCTTGTTCATGCACGGCGGCCCGTCGCAGGTGGACACCTTCGACTACAAACCGCTGCTGCAGAGCAACCA
>SXGT01369490.1_pt1 | contig 10940 bp, 10 predicted proteins | sample 3176221 | NCBI WGS metagenome assembly SXGT01 (sample SAMN11356862, study PRJNA531348) | freshwater metagenome | isolation source: freshwater sample F1-120 | place: China: Fuxian Lake, Yuxi | collected 2017-12-25
CGATGGCATCGTCGACCACCAGACCGATGGCCAGCACCAGAGCGAGCAGGGTGAGCGTGTTGATCGAGAAACCGAACAGGGCCATCAGCGCGAACGAGCCAATCAGGCTCACCGGGATCGTGATGAGCGGAATGACGGAGGCCCGCAGCGTGCGCAGGAACACAAAGATCACCAGCGCCACCAGCACCGCAGCTTCGGCGATGGTGGCGTAGACCGCATTGATCGAGCGGTCGATGAAGATGGAGTTGTCGTTCGCCACCTCGATGCTCACGCCGGGCGGGAGTTCTTCGATGATGCGCGGAAGCATTTCCTGCACGGCGGCGGAAAGCTCCAGCGGGTTGGCCGTGGCCTGGCGGATCACGCCGAGTGAAATGGCGTCGCGGCCGTTGTAGCGCACCGAGGTGCGCTCGTCCTGCGGCGCCTGCTCCACCCGCGCCACGTCGCTGATGCGCACGGTCTGCCCGTTGACGGTGCGAATGCCGATGGCGCGGAACTGCTCCGGCGTCTGCACATCGGTGGCGGCGGTCACGTTGAATTCGCGCAGCGAGCTTTCGATGCGTCCCGCCGGCACTTCGAGGTTGGAGCGTCGCAAGGCGTCTTCCACATCCTGCACGGTAAGGCTGTAAGCCGCGAGCCGGTCCGGATCGATCCAGATCCGCATGGAGTAGCGGCGCTCGCCCCACACGCGCACATCGGCCGCGCCAGGTGCCGTCTGCAAACGCGGCTTGATCAACCGGTTGGCCAGGTCGCTGAGTTCCAGCGGGGAGATGGTGTCGGCGTTCAGGGCGAGCCAGATCACGGGCGTGGCGTCGGCCTCCACCTTGGCGATGGTGGGTTCGTCCACGTCGTCCGGCAAGCGCTGGCGCACTCGGCTGACCTTGTCGCGCACATCGGCAGCGGCCGAATCGGGATCGCGCTCGAGCTTGAAGCGCACGGTGATCTGGCTCTGTTCCTGTCGGCTGATGGACGTGATGATGTCCACGCCCTCGATGCCGGCGAGAGAATCCTCCAGCACCTTGGTCACCTGGGATTCGATCACCTCGCTCGACGCACCGGCGAAGCGCGTGGTCACGGTCACGGTCGGCTCGTCGATGCGCGGATATTCACGCACCGTGAGTCCATTGAAGGACACGATGCCGACCAGCAGGATCAGCATGGAAAGCACCGACGCGAAGACCGGGCGTCGGATGGATATTTCAGGCAGTTGCACGTGGACTCCCGAGCAGACTCAAACGTTCATGGGGCCGGCTAGGGAGCGGCGGGGGCGGCCTGGGCGGCGCGGGCCATGTCCACCACCTTCACCACGGTGCCGTCGCGCTGCAGGCGCTGCTGCCCGGCCACCACCACCGTGGCCCCAAGTGGCAGACCCTTGACCACTTCGACGTCGGAACCGCGCCGCACGCCAAGTTCGACCTCGACCCGGCGCGAGACCAGCTTCTTCGCGTCGCCCTGTCCCTGCTCCTCGATCACGTAGACGAACTGCTTGCCCGCCTGCGGCACCATGGCCTCCTCGGGCACCACGAGCGCGCCGTCGTTCACCGAGAACACGATCAGCACGCGCGCGAACATGCCCGGACGCAGATCGACATTGGACGTGCGTGGCATCGCTGCGCGCACCGAGATCGAGCGACCGTTGGCATCGAGCAGGGGGTCGACGGCCAGCACCCGGGCCTCGAAGTTCTTGCCCGGCAAGGCGTCCAGTTGCACCTGCACGCCTTGCCCGGGCGCCACCCGGCTCTGGTAGCGCTCGGGCAGGCGGAAGTCCACGGTGAGCTGCGACGTGTCCTCGAGGTTGACCATGTCGTCGCCCACGCCCACGTATTGCCCGAGGTTGATGCTTCGCAGGCCGAGCGTTCCATCGAAAGGCGCGGCAATGCGCATGCGCTGCATGCGCGCTTCGGCCAGCGCCATCTGGGCTTCAGCCACCTGCAGGTTGGCCTGACTCTCTTCCACGACCCGCTGCGCGACGAAGTTCTGCGCCACCAGCTCCTGGTTGCGCTTGAGGTTGGCGCGAGCAATCGACAGTTGGGCCTGCGCCTGGCTGAGTTCGGCGCGCTGCAGGGTGTCGTCGAGTTGCACCAGCAGCTGCCCGCGGCGGACCTGGGCGCCATCGGCAAAAGCAATGCGGGCCACTCGGCCGGCGGTCTCGGGCTTGATGGTCACGCTCTGGCGCGACTTGAGCGATCCCACCGCCTGCGCATCGTCCTGCAGCGGCATGGTCTTGACGCGGGCCACCTCGACACTGGGAGGTCCGCCGGCGTTCGCCGTTCGGGCAGCGGGGGCCGCTTCAGCGGCGGCACCCTTGGCCGGCCCGCTTCCCGCGCGGTTCTGGTACCACCAGCCCGCGCCAGACGCCAGACCGATGCCGGCCACCGCCACCAACACATAGAGCGCTCTGTTCGCCATGGGTGAATATGCCTGCGGAAGGGATCGACACCTTGCGCAGGTGTTGACATGTCAAAGAAACGAAATGTAGCAGTGCTGAGCGCCTCGGGCGCCGGTAAGTTCCGCTCACCGACCACTGGGCCGGTACACATCTCACGCCGGCACGCCCCGGTTGGCCAGGGCGTCGGCCCGCTCGTTGCCCGGATCGCCGGCGTGTCCCCTGACCCAGTGCCACTCGATCTGGTGCACACCGCCGTGAACCAGCGCGTCCAGCCTCTGCCAGAGCTCGGCGTTCTTCACCGGCTGACGCGCGGCCGTGACCCAGCCCTTGCGCTTCCAGCCATGGATCCATTCGGTGATGCCCTTTCGCACGTACTCGCTGTCGAGGTAGAGCGACACCCGGCACGGCCGCTTGAGGGCGGCGAGCGCCGCGATCACCGCGGTCAGCTCCATGCGGTTGTTGGTGGTGTTGCGCTCACCGCCCCAGAGTTCCTTCTCGAATCCTTCGGACTTCAGATACACGCCCCACCCTCCGGGGCCCGGGTTGCCCTTGCAGGCGCCATCGGTGTAGATCACCACGTGGTTCAAGAACGACTCCTCTTCTTCATGGGGAAAAAAACGATCCATCGCGGCTTCAGCGGCGATTGGCCACCGGCACTGGCGCAGATGCGGTGGCCCTGCGCGGCTTCCAGGCGGGGCCCAGGAGGCGCATGCCGCGCACGCGCTTGACCGCCACCACGAAGTACACCGCGCCAAAAATGGGCCACCAGCGCGCTCCGGCGCGGTCGAGCCAGGCGCTGCGCTGCAGCCATTTCTCGGAGCGAACGGCCGGGCGGTAGCAGCCGTACCGGTCGGATTCCAGGTCGAAACTGAGCAGACGCAGCCAGTCGCGCAAGCGCCACGGGCCGATGAAATCGCCCGCGTCGGGCAGGTACAGGTCCGGCCCACCCGCCGGGTTGACACCCATGCGCTCCCAGAACCGGGTGCGACCCTGGCGAAACCCCCACAGGCTCGCCGGGTTGAAGCCAGAGATCACCACGCGCCCTTCGGGCACCAGCACGCGCTCCACTTCGCGCAACCCATGGTGAGGATCGGCACTGAACTCCAACGTGTGCGGCAACACCACGAGGTCCAGGCAGGCCGGCGGAAAAGGCAGCGCGGCGGCATCGGTGACCAGGGCCACGCGCGGTCGAACGGGCGCCGTCGCATCTGGAGGCCCGCCTTCGCCAGCGTCGGGCACCGTCAACACCTCGGGCAAGGCCAGCCAGCGGTGCGGCATGCGGTTGTTGCGCAGGGCATCGAGCTCGGGCAGCCCGAGCTGCAGGGCATTGAAACCGAAGAGGTCGGCCGCCGCAAGGTCGAACTGAGCCTGTTCCCACTCGAGAAGGTACCGGCCCGGCGCGGTGCCGAACCATTCGGTCAACCCTATAATTTTTGCGGTCATGGTTTGTAAAGCAGGGTGCGGCCCCGGTGGGAAGTCTGCGACACTGCGGGACGCTCGAACGGCCAGCCCGCACTCTACACGTCCTCACCCCGAATCCTCCGATGCACCTCACCCCGATCCCGGCTTTCAGCGACAACTACATCTGGGCTTTGCACGACGGCGTGCAGGCGCTGGTGGTCGACCCCGGCGAGTCCGAGGGCGTGGCGACGTGGTTGAAGCGCGAAGGGCTGCGCCTGGACACCATCCTCATCACCCACCACCACCCCGATCACACCGGCGGTGTGGCCGCACTGCGCGAGGCCACCGGCGCCCGCGTGATCGGTCCGGCGCGCGAACGCATGCCCGAACCGCTGGAACGTGTGGCGGCCGGCGAAGAAGTGCAAGCGCTTGGCCTGCGCTTCGAGGTGCTGGAGGTGCCTGGCCACACCGCTGGCCACATCGCCTTCTACGCCGCAGATTTCGACGGCGCGCCCCTGCTCTTCTGCGGCGACACGCTCTTCTCGGGCGGCTGCGGCCGGCTCTTCGAAGGCACACCCGCGCAGATGCTGGACTCGCTGACCCGCCTGGCCGCGCTGCCCGACCACACCCGCGTGTGCTGCACGCACGAATACACCCTGTCGAACCTGCGTTTTGCCACCGCAGTGGAGCCGCACAACGCGGAACTGGCCTCGTACCTTTTGCGCTGCCAGTCGCTGCGCGCCCAGAACTTTCCCACACTGCCCAGCTCCATCGGGCTGGAAAAACGCATCAACCCCTTCCTGCGCACAGCCCAGCCGGAGGTGGTGCAGACCGCACAAGCCCGGTCTCCGGGCCAACCCACCGATGCCGTGTCGGTCTTCGCCACGCTTCGCGAATGGAAGAACGTTTTCTGATGAGCCTCTGCCTGTCTGCCGCCCAGTCGATTCCTGACAACTCCCGCCGCTGGCTGTCTACCGCCAGCACCGCTCTCCTTCTGTTTCTCTCCGGCTGCGCCACCACCCAGCTCCCCGAACCTGCAGCGGCACCCAGCACACCGCCCACCGCGACCACGGCGCCGGCGCCGAAGAGCCTGCCCTCGTACCGCCTGCCCAGCGACATCCCGCTCAGCACCATCGGCACGGCCGACACCACCCTGCCAGGCGTCACCAGCCTGGACACACCCGCCGACCTGTGGGACCGCATCCGGCGCGGTTTTGCCATGCCCGATCTGCAGGGCGAACTCGTGCAGGACCGTGAGCAGTGGTATGCCACGCGCCCCGACTACATCCAGCGCATGACGGAGCGGTCGAGCCGCTACCTGTTCCACATCGTCGAAGAGATCGAGCGGCGCAACATGCCCATGGAATTGGCGCTGCTGCCCTTCATCGAAAGTGCCTTCAACCCGCAGGCGGTGTCCAGCGCCCGCGCAGCCGGCATGTGGCAATTCATGCCGGCCACCGGCGAGTCGTTCGACTTGCGGCAGAACGTGTTTCGCGACGACCGGCGCGATGTGCTTGCCTCGACCCGCGCCGCGCTGGACTACCTGCAGCAGCTGCACGGCCGGTTCGGCGACTGGCACCTCGCACTTGCGGCCTACAACTGGGGCCAGGGCAATGTGAACCGCGCCATCACCCGAAACCAGCGCCTGGGGCTGCCGACCAGCTACACCGACCTGACCATGCCGGCAGAGACCCGCCAGTACGTCCCCAAACTGCAGGCCGTGAAGAACATCATTGCGCGGCCCGATGCCTACAACACCACACTGCCCTTGATCGGCAACCATCCGTTCTTCGACACCGTCACGCTCCAGCGCGACATGGACGTGGCGGTCATCGCGCGCCTGGCCGGCATCAGCGAAGCCGATTTCCGCGTGCTCAACCCGTCCTTGAAGCAACCCATGGTGATGGCCGCCGGCACACCCAACATCCTGCTGCCATGGGACAACGCGGTCATTTTCGAAGAGGCCTTGAGCCGGCACACCGGGCCACTGGCCAGCTGGACCGCCTGGGTCGTGCCCACCACCATGTCGGTGTCGCAAGCCGCCTCGCGCGTGGGCATGAGCGAGTCCGAGCTGCGAGCCGTCAACAACATCCCGCCGCGCATGCAGGTACGCGCTGGCTCGAGTTTGCTCGTGCCGCGCACCGACCAGCGCAGCGCCGACGTGCCCGGCCATGTGGCCGACAACGCCCGCTTGAGTCTGCAACCCGATGTGGTGCTCACACGCACGACCGTGCGCGCCCGGAAGGGCGAGAACCTCGCCCGCCTTGCTCGCCGTTATGGTGTGAGCGCCGTGAGCGTGGCGGACTGGAACAAGCTCGCCGTAAATGCGCCACTCACCGCGGGCCAGCGCATCACCTTGCTGCTGCCCAAGCGCGCCGCCGTGGCCAGCAGCGCCAGGAAACCAGTGGCCAGGACCACCAGCACCAGCAAGCGCAAGGCCAACACCGCGGCCACGCGCAAACCGGTCAAGGCCAAGGCCGCCAGCACCTCGAGCAAAAGCAGCGTGGCGACCACCCGCAAAAAATGACGGAGCGTCGCGCCCACTGAGGCTGGACTCGCCGCATTCAAGCGCGGCATTGTTGCGCAAGCCGCAATGCCGCATGCTGGCGCAGGTGGTTTTTCTCCAGCGGCTTGAAGTTCAAACTTCTCCCCATGCACTTTTGCATGAAGCCTTCTGGAGAATCCACATGAACCGCAAGTCCACCATCGCCGTCCTCATCGCTGTTGCCACCACCACGGGCAGCGCCTTCGCCGGCACCACGCTCGCAGGCGACATCAGCGTCGACGACACCGCCTTCACGTCCACCCGCACCCGCGCGGAAGTCCAGGCCGAACTGGCCCAGTTCCGCCAGGCTGGCGTGAACCCCTGGTCCACCTCCTACAACCCCGCCCGTGGCTTCCGCAGCGAGAAGACCCGCGAGCAGGTGACGGCCGAGTACCAGGCTTCGCGCGAGAGCGTGGCCGCCAACACCGGTGAAGACAGTGGCGCGGCCTTTGCCGCCGCTCGCAAGAGCGCCGAAGTGACGCCTCGTTTCGCGGCCGGCGCCACCCCGACGGTTCGCTGATCTCAGGCCCGGAAACGGGCCTTTGCCTTGCGCGCGAAATCGTTGGTGAAGGTTCGGGCAAGGTCCACGCGCTGGACCGCGCCCGCATCCTCGAAGAGCGCCAGCATGCGCGCAGCGGTGGCAGGTCCGGCATCCGGCATGAGACCGTCGGCCGTCCAGGCCTCGCGCACGCGAGCGAATGCGGCCAGGTACAAGGCCCGATCGCCCTGAAAGTGGCGCTCGGGCACCGCCTTGATGAGGTCCGACGGACCCGCTGTCTGCAACCACTTCAAGGCGTGAACCATCGCGTCGGCCAAGCCCTGGCTGGCCCGCGGGTACTGCGCGAGGAACTCCGCACTCGCACACAGGCAGCCGGAAGGCATGGGCCCACCAAACACCTCGGCCGTGCCGCGCGTGCTGCGGGTATCGGCCACCACCCGCAATTCGCCGCCCTGTTCCAGCTCGGTCACTGTCGGATCGTTGTAGCTGATGGCATCGAGCTGACCACGACGAAACGCTTGCAAAGCCAGCACCGGCGAGGGTTGGGCCACATACAGCACTTCACCCGGGCGCAAGCCCGCCTTGCCCAGCACCATGCTGGCCACGCGGTGCGACGAGGACCCGTCGGACACCACGCCCACGCGACGCCCCCGCAGGTCGCTCAGCTGGCGGTAGTGCCCCATGGTCTTGAGCGAGACGCCCAGAACAATCTGCGGCGCACGACCCTGCAGCACGAACGACTGAAAGCTCTGGCCCCTGGCCTGCAGGCTGATGGTGCTGCTGTAGGGCGCCGACAGCACGTGCGCGGCGCCCGCCTGCACCGCCTGCGCGGCAGCCTGCACATCAGCCACCTCGCGCACCTCCACCTCAAGTCCTTCTTGAGCGAAGTACCCCAGGCGTTCAGCGATGGTGAGTGGCAGGTAACAGAAGGATGACCGCTCGTAAGCCGCGATCACGAAGCGGGGCACGGTGGCGCGAGCGGGCGGCGCGGCTGTGGGTTGCGCACGCACGGACGGCAGCGCCGAAGCGACCATTCCGAGCGCAAACATACGACCCCACTCGCGGCGACTCCACATGACCCGTTTTCCTCTCTTGGCTCACACTTCTTGTTGAACCTTGAGACTAGGGGCGAAGCGCCGGGCCCGCATCGGGACCAATCCCGAGCGGGTTTGTACCGAGCGCAAATGCAAGTTGATGTAACGGCGCCTGAGCGGCCTCGACCGGCGGCGTCAGGTGAAGAGGATGGCGATGTTCACTGCGATCGCCGCCGTCCAGATGAGGCTGCGCGCCGTGGCCATGTCGGCCACGTACATGGCGATGTAAAGCACCCTCAGCACCACAAAGACAAAGGCCAGCACGTCGATGCGTATTTGCGTGCCACCGAGCTGGTGGGCAATGATCACCGCACCGATGAAGAATGGGAGCGCCTCGAAGCTGTTGGCCTGTGCCGCATTGGCGCGGGCGCGCCAGTCGGTCTGGCGGGCAAGCCACGCGCGCGGGTCGTGGTTGTCGTAGCCGCCGTCGCGGCGGGACTTGCGAAAGCTGCCCGACTTCGCCAGCCAGCCGCACGCCAGCGGCAGAAAGGCCGCCACCAGCACCGCCCAGTAAGCCACCGTCAGTCCCGCAAGCTTCATGAAAATGCTTCCTTCTTTCGTGCCGAGCGGGCCGCTCAGCGCCTGTCGACCAGTGCATGGGCGATGGTGCCCAGATCCACGTATTCGAGTTCGCTGCCCACCGGCACGCCGCGTGCCAGCCGCGTCACCTGAACCCCGCGTCCCTTGAGCGCCTGGGAAATCACGTGGGCCGTGGTCTCGCCTTCCGCGGTGAAATTGGTGGCCAGGATCACCTCTCTCAGGTTCGCTTCGGTGCCAATGCGGTCGAACAATTTCTGCAATCCGATGTCGCGCGGGCCGACGCCGTCGAGTGGGCTCAGTTTGCCCATGAGCACGAAGTACAGCCCCTTGTAGGCACCCGTGCGCTCCATCGCCGCCTGATCGGCCGGCGTTTCCACCACACACAGCTGGTGGTGATCGCGGCGCGGGTCGCGGCAGGTCGGACAGAGTTCGTCTTCGGTGAACGTGTGGCAGAGCGAACAGTGCTTCATCGAAACTGCTGCATGTTCGAGCGCGCGGGCCAGCTGCAACGCGCCCTCGCGGTCGTGCTGCAGCAGATGGAACGCCATGCGCTGGGCCGACTTCACGCCCACGCCGGGCAGGCGGCGCAGCGACTGGATCAACAGTTCCAGCGAATGGGTGTCCGCCATGGCGCTCTGTCGTCGTCTGCGATCAGGTGATCAGAACGGGAACTTCATGCCAGGGGGCAGGCCAGGCATGCCCGCCGTGAGCTTGCCCATCTTTTCTGCCGAGGTCTCCTCGGCTTTGCGAACCGCCGCATTGAAGGCCGCCGCCACCAGGTCTTCCAGCATGTCCTTGTCGTCGGCAAGCAGACTCGGGTCGATGGTCACGCGCTTGACATCGTGCTTGCAGGTCATGAGCACCGTCACCAGACCGGCGCCGGATTCGCCCGTGACCTCGATGTGGGCGAGTTCGTCCTGGGCCTTCTTGAGGTTGTCCTGCATGGCCTGCGCCTGCTTCATGAGGCCGGCGAGCTGTCCTTTGTTGAACATGGTGTTCCTTTGTGTCTGTGGGGGTGAAGGGATGCGGCTCAGGCGCTGGTGGCCTTGAGCGAACCTGGCACGATTTTGCCGCCAAAGTCGCGCATCATGGATTGAACGAACGGGTCTCCCAGAATCACGGCTTCGGCTTCCTGCTGGCGTTGCTGTGCCGCGAACGCCAGGCGGCGTGCGGGGGAATCGGTGACGCTGCCGATCTCCACCACCAGCCGCACTTCATGGCCGAGCGACTGCAATGCAGCGGCCAGACGGTCTCGGGCATTGCCCTGGTTGAGCGAGCCACGCTCCACCCGCAGCATCCACTGACCCGCATCGCGCGCCACCAGTTGCGACTGCAAGCCCAGTTCACGCACAAGCGCCGTGATGGCCTCGGCTTTGGCCAGCTGCATGACCGCGTCGAACCAGAAGTCGCCCTCTTCGCTGCCGGCGAAAGCGGCCAGCGGCACCTGGGAACGCGGCTGCGGCTGGTCCAGCCGGCCGGGTTCACCGGCATCGCGCACGGGAATGGCCAGCACCCGGCTGGGCGCGGGTTCGTTCTCTTCCCAGGGCGGGCCGTCGTCTTCCGGCCACGGCGCCTCGTCCGGCGCTTCCGCTGCCACATTGGGTGCGGGCACCGCCACAGCCACCGGCGCGAGGGCCGGCGGTGGCGCGACCACGGGTGCAATCACAGGCGCGGGCGCGGGTCTGGCGGGCGCCGGCCGCGCGGCCGGCTCAACGGTTTTCAATGTTTTTTTTTCCAGCGCACCCGCAGGCTTGAAGGCCAGCAAGCGCAGCAACACCATGGTGAGCGCCGCGTACTCGTCGGGCGCCAGGCCGAGTTCGCCACGGCCGTGCAGACACAGGCTGTAGAGCAACTGGGTCTCGTCGGCCGGCAGGTCACGGGCGAGTTGTGCGATCTGCACCTCATCCGGATCGTCGTGGCCTTCGCTCTGCGCGTGCCCGGGCACCGCCTGCAGCACCGCCATGCGCTGCAGCACACCGGTCATTTCTTCCAGCGTGGACGCCGCACTCAATCCGTTGAGCCGCAGCGCATCGACCGTTTCCACCACGTGCGCGCCGTCGGATCGCGCGAGTGCATCGATGAGGCGCAAGACATAGGACCGGTCCACCGCGCCCAGCATCTGGCGCACCGTGGCTTCCTGCAAGCGACCGCCCCCGAAGGCAATGGCCTGGTCGGTCAGTGACAGCGCGTCGCGCATGGAACCGCGAGCGGCACGCGAAATGAGGCGCAGCGACTGCACGTCCGCTTGCACCTGCTCCGCCTGCAGCACCTGCTGCAGGTGTTCCTGCACGGTTTCGGGCGCCATGGGCCGCAGATTGAACTGAAGGCAGCGCGACAGCACCGTGACAGGCACCTTCTGCGGGTCGGTCGTCGCCACGCCGAGGCGGCGGGGAGAGCACGGGCGCAGAGACGACGACGTCCTCTTCCTCGGAGGAGCCCCGGCGTGGGGGGACCTTGGATCGACGGCGGATGACC
>SXGT01389580.1_pt1 | contig 10936 bp, 6 predicted proteins | sample 3176221 | NCBI WGS metagenome assembly SXGT01 (sample SAMN11356862, study PRJNA531348) | freshwater metagenome | isolation source: freshwater sample F1-120 | place: China: Fuxian Lake, Yuxi | collected 2017-12-25
GGAAACTCCGCGTCAGTTCGGAAATCGTCCGTCCGCGCAAGACTTGGTCGCGTGCCGAGGAGGGGCCAAAATAGTGACCACAAAACGGATAAGCCCTTCCTTTTCAATAGAGCGCTTTCGAAAACGCGGAAGTTGGGTTAGACTGGCCGGCAGTGAACAATTGAACAGCAATACTTCATGATGATCGCGGGCGGTAGGCCTGGGAACAGGTACCGGCGCCGGCGCGGAAGCTGCCGGACTATCTCCCAGGTGAGAAAGTGGAGCGCGGAATAGCGCGTCCCCGCGGAACAGGCCTGGTGCCCCGTGCGTGCGCACACCAGTTCCTCCACCTGACGCGCATCAACAAAGCGATTGACGTGTCCGCCGCCGAGATAGAGCCAGCGGTACAGCTTGCCCCGGCCTCAAGACCTACAGCGCCCCACATGGCATGATCATTGGGTGCCCTTCCCAGTTGCCGCATAGAGAGCGCGGCACAGTTCGCCGCGCGTCACGGGAGACGCATCGCCCGAAACCGCCCAGGCGCTTTCCGCGATCGGATGTCCGCTGCTTTCAAGCCAACGGCGGACCTCGGCTTTGGTGACCGCGCCCGAGCCGCCTGCGGGTGCATCCTGGCCGGTGGCCAATTTCCACCAACGGCGTGCGGTCTCGCGGTCCACTGCTTCATCGGGCTTGGCTTCGTAAGTCGGGAAGAATCCGCGGGTACCGAAATACTGCAGAGCGGCGTAGGCAGCATGCTTGCGGTCGATGTCCTTGAAGTAGGTGATCACATGGTCGCGCTGCAGCAGCAGGCGCTGAAGGCGGTTTGTGTCCACGGCCCGCGGCTCGATCTTGTTTTCGAGGGCCAGGTGAGCGGCCACACCGGCGGCCTGTCCCAGCGCCATCCACGTCGGCTCCAGGCGCACCGTGGAAAACGCGATGTGCGTGGTGGAAGCAGCCACCGGTACCAGCAGGCCATCCACACGCTCCGGCACCATCACGCGGTAAGGAATCTGGTAGGGCCGCGTCATCTTGTCGAGCATGAACACATATCCTTCGAGCGCGACGTCGTGACCCTTTTCGCGCTTGCGCACGGGGAAGCTATCCACCGGAAACTCTCCGGCGGCGATGCTGTCCTGGTGGACCCTGGTGCGGCCCAATTCGGGGCCGGCGATGGTGTCGTTCTCGGTGAGCGTGTAGAGCCCGGCCAGCCTGCGGGCCTCGCGGACATAGAGCTGAAACGGGAAGTTGTCGTTGTCGGTGAATTCGTCCTTCGCCAGGTGATATTGCCGCGCCAGTTTGCGATGCTCTTCCGGAATTTCGGAGTCGTTCTGCAAAAAGTACAGCAGCCCCAGCGTGAGGTTGCGAATGTTGGCCGCGATTTTCTCACGCTCCTCCCAATCGGCTCCCGGGTAGTCGTAATTGATCTCCGTAAAGGGGAAGCCCAGCGGGCGCGGGTTCATATTGATGTCGGTCTTCCGGTTGGGAATCTCCGCGATTGACAGCGCGCGCACGACAGTGTTGAAGGTCGGCGCGAAGTAGCCGACGCCGTCTTTCATCACCTTCGGCGGAGCGAACCGTCCGGCACGCCAGTCGTCGAGATAGCCCAGGTAGTGCTTGCGATCATAGGCCGGCGGCGGCGAGGTCAGCACGCGGCTGTTGGCTGGGTCGGTGGTCAGGCACAAGCGATAGGTATAAGCGGGGATGCGGTGGTCGCCTTCTCCGGTGGTTCCAGCGAGGAACGTACGAGTCTCGTAGTCCTGGTAGACTACGCCGGCATGCAGTTCGTTGAATTCGGCGCGGCCTTCACGGCCCAACCGGTAGCGCGCTCCGGCGAACGCCAACAGATCGCCTTCATAGGTTCCGTCGACAAAGATTCCGCCGCGAAATTCTTCCACGGCTCCGTTGGCGCGGTTGCGGACACGAATCGCCCGCACACGGTGGCCGGCGCGGATGGCCTCTTCGAGACGGTGGTTGACAAAGACGCGAATACGCGTTTCTTTGGCCACCATGCGGTTGATGATGCGCTGGGCCATGGACGGCTCGAAGTAGTAGCCCTCGCGCGAGAGTTTCGCATCCTTCGAGCCGGGACCGTACTTCTCGACATACGCTTCGTGCACCAGTCTGGTGAACTCGACAAACAGGCCGCCGATGGCCTCGCGGGTCTCGATGTCGGACTTGCCCAGGCCGCTCGCCGTCATGCCGCCGAGATGCTTGTGATATTCAATCAGGGCGACACTGCGGCCGAGGCGCGCGGCGCTGATGGCTGTCGCCACGCCGCCGGGCGTTCCGCCGTAGACCACCACGTCAAACTCCCCGGTGGCCGCGGTCAAGGCGGGCAAGATAGCCAGGGCCAATGGAAGGAGTGCCTTCGTCATTCGAGCCCAAACTTGGCGAGCCCCAACTTGGCCAGCGGGATCTCGGTGACCTCGATGTCTTCTTTGTTGGTGGCGTAGATCACCCACAGCGATCCGGCGTGCTCGATGGCATGGGGATACTGCAGGCTGCCGCTGCCTTTAGCACGTCCGGCGAAGCGGCGCTCCGGCGCTCCCTTGCGAATGGCCAGCGACTTTTCGAACTGCCATCCGTCGGGGCTGAACGAAATCGCGAGCGGGTCGCGCTTCTTCGGGTTCGGATTGTTGATCAGGAAATACCAGCCGTTGCGGAGTTTGCCGGGATAGTTCTTGGACGTGGCATCGGGGAAGTTCGTGCGCACCGGCGGAGTCCAGGTTTTGCCGGCGTCGCGGCTCAGCGCGCGCAGCAGGTAGCCGGACTTGGAGTTGTCACGAATGATCATGTGGACTTCGGAGCCGCTGGTAGCGTAGAAGGTCGGCTCGTCCATTTTGTCGTAGGGAGGCGCGGCTTCGAGAGGTGTCACCTTCCAAGCTCCCGGGGATTCGCTGAGAGCCATGCCTACCTTCATGTCACTGTCGCGGCACACCAGCGCCAGCGTTCCGCCCAGGCGTTCCGGCGGAAAGTTATTCATGCAGTTGCCGGCGAACATGCCCTTGTCCTGCCAGGCCCGGCCATCCCATTCGAATCGCATCAGGCGTAGGTTTTTCCACACAGTTTCTTTGCCGCGCATACCGTAGTCGGCGCTCTCGATGTAAGCAGCGAGTGCAGTCAGCTTGCCGCCGTCCACGTAGACGCCGCGGGCGATCCAGCGTGCCGGACCTTCTGGCCCATCGGGATCGGCCACCAGGGTGGCTGCCTTGCTCCAGGTGTGGCCGTCCGCGCTGCTGGCATAGCGGATATGCTGATCGGGATCTTCCTCGCCTACCTTGCTCTGTGACCAGATCGCCCAGAACTTTCCTTCGTGATAAGCGATATAGGAATGCAAGTTAAAACCGGAGACATTCTCCTCACCGCGAACCACCGTGCTGGTGCGGCCATCCACGACCGCCAGGGACAGCGGATCCGCCAGCAGGCCGGGTGACTTCAGCAGTTGATCGAGCGGCCTGTCCGGCGCAGCCGATGCGGACTTCGCGGTGGTGGTCGTTGTGGTCGTAGTGCAGGTGGTGGTCATGCACGCCAGCAGCAGCAAGTAGTGTTTGCCTAGCCTCATGGGAGTTTCTCCAAGCCGAAGTCCGCGATGCGAAACTCCGAGATTTCGATGTCTTCTTTGTTGGTCGAGTACAGCACCCACAGCGAGCCGTCACGCTCCACGGTGTGGGGATACTGAAAGCTGCCCTTGTTCTTGGAGCGTCCGGGGAAGCGCTGCTCCGGCGCATTCTTCCGCAAGGCAACCGGCCGGTCAAACACCCATCCATCGCGGCTGAAGGAAATCGCCAACGGATCGCGGCCGGCCGGGTTCGGGTTGTTGATCAGGAAGTACCAACCGTTGGACAGTTTACCTGCGATGTTCTTGCTGGTGGCATCGGGATAGCCGGTCCGCACGGGCGCGGTCCAGGTGGTTCCGCCATCGCGGCTGAGGGAGCGATACAGGAACTTGGAGCGCCGCCCGTCACGGAAGAGCATGTGCGCGACATCATTACCGTCGACATACCAACTGGGCTCGCTCATCCGGTCGTGCGGTTCTTCGCCCGGCAGTTTGATGACGCGCCACCGGCCACCGGCTTCAGAAACTGCCTGCGCCGTATGCATCACCCCGAAGCTGTCTCGGCAGGTCATGAACAGATGTCCTCCCAGGATGCGCGGCGGATAGTTATTCATGCAGTTGTCGAGTTCGGGGCCGCGGTTCACCCAGGCCTTGCCGTCCCATTCAAACCGCACCAGACGCAGATTCGGCCAGGTTTCGCGGCCGCGCTCCGTCTCGCGGCTGACTTCCCGGTACGCATTCAGCGCGGTCAGTTTTCCCTGGTGTACGTACACGCCGCGCGCGATCCAACTGCCGGGCTTGTCGGGTCCATCGGGATCGTCCACCAGCACCTGGCTCTCACCCCAGGTGTGCCCGTCGACGCTGGTTGCATAGCGGATGAGTTGGTTGGGGCTGTCTTCATCGACGCGGCCCGAGGAAAAGACCGCCCAGAACCTGCCGTCGTGATAGGTGAGGTAGGAGTGCAGGTTGAACTGCCACTCGCCCTTCTTCGCCGTAAAGACGGGACTGGTTTTGGACGGAACCAGTTTGACGCCTTTGGGCGCCGCTAGCAAAGCGGGATCGGCGAGCAGTTTGGCCGGGTCCGGATCGCGAGAGCCGCATGCGGCCAGTAGCGTGTAGCAGGAGATAACAGCGATCGTCTTCAAGTTCAAGACCCCTGAGCGGGCGGCAATGCGCCCTTCCATCCCGCGGCCAGCATACTCCGCAGATCTTCCCGTGTCTTCTGTTGTTCGGGCAGCGCTGCCACGTTCGCTGTCTCGTGCGGGTCGTGCCGCCGGTCGTACAGTTCCACTTCTACCGCCTTGCCGCTGGCATCGCGCCATTCGGTGTAGCGGTGATTCCCGGTGCGCATGGTGTAGCCCATCACGCCGCCGCCCAGGATCGCCTTGGTGGACTGGCCTGCCGATTGCGATCGGCGTGGGTACTGGCTGAACGCGGCACGCTTCCACTGGCGTGCGGGCTCATCGAGTAGCGGCACGAAGCTGGTCCCCTCCGACCGCTGCTGGGCCGGGAGTCCGCACAGTTCCGCCAGCGCGGGATAGATATCCACGAACTCCACAAGGGCCTTCGTGCGAGTTCCGGGGCGGCCCACACCAGGCGCCGAAACCAGCAGCGGCACACGGGTGCCGATTTCGAAGTTGGTCGACTTACCCCAATGGCTGTGCTCGCCCAGGTGCCAACCGTGGTCACCCCACAGCACGATGATGGTATTGTCCCGCAATCCCAGCACATCGAGCTGGGCGAGCACCTTGCCCACATTGGCATCGGTATAGGCGGCGGCCGCATAGTAGCCATGCAGAGCCCGGCGCACGTCTTCCGCTGGGATCGGGCCGGCATCGGGATAGTCGGCATAGCTGCGCAGTTCGCTGTAGGTGGGCACCGGAAGTGCGCCGATGCCGGACGGCCTGCCGGGATTCGGCGCCAGCGGCACCTTCGACCGGTCGAACAGATCCCAGTACTTCTTCGGAGCCGCGAACGGCAGGTGCGGCTTGGTAAAGCCCACGCCTAGAAAGAAGGGCTTGCCGCCTTTGTGCAGCCGGTCGAGCGTGGCAACGGCATCGTCGGCGACTTTGCCGTCGAGGTAGGCGTTGTCCGGCAGATCGGCGATCTCGGTGGCCGCGGTTTTCTTCCAGGGGTCGGGATGGCGGTTCTCTTCGAGCGCATACTGATCGCGTTTCTCCACCTGATGTAGCCGCTCCGGCACCGACCAGCTCTGACGGTCGTTCATGAGGTCGTTGCCGTGAAAGACTTTTCCGATGTTCTCGGTGTGGTAGCCGTGGTGCAGGAAGTGCTCGGGCAAGGTGACCGCATCGGGCACGGCTTTGCGGAACGAGGTAATCAGGTCGTAAACGCGGATCGTGTCCGGCCGGAGGCCCGTCAACAGCGATGCCCGCGACGGGCCGCAGACCGCCTGTTGGCAGTAGGCATTCTCAAACGTCAATCCGCGTGCGGCAATCGAGTTGATGTTCGGCGTGTGGGCGAACTTGTCACCATAACAGCCAAGTTGCGGCCGCAGATCGTCAACCGCGATGAAGAGCACGTTCTTCGGCCTGGCTGCGGCGCGGCGTGTGCAGGACAGCCCGAGGGCACCCCATAGCAACTGCCGCCTCGTCAGCCGCATCACCCGATCCTCCGCATGTCCGCTTCCAGAAACACCACGTCGCGGCGGTTGTAGTCGTAAGCGACGTACAACTTGCCCTGATGTTCGACGGCTTCAGGATACGCCAGTTGGTGCGTGTAGCCGAGGCGCGACTTCTCCCGCGGGCGATCGTGATGGTATTCGCCGCGATCGAGCACGACGCGCCTGGACCAGCTCCGCATGTCATCTTCGGAGAGCCAAAGCTCGAGCGGATCGCGCGGGCCCGCTTTTCCGCCGTCGCCGACGGTAGTGGGATTGTCGATCAAGGCATGGCGGCCGTCGGAGAGTGTCTTGAACCAGAAGCGTGTGGTCGGACTTGGCTTAGCGGTGGCCGCCGCCCGCGACCACGTCAAACCACCGTCCGTACTTTCCGAACGGAACAGATAGCCCTGCCCCTGCGCGCGCAGCAGCATCACCAGGCGGCCGTCGCGCGACTCCACCACGCGCGGCGTAATCAGCGCGATGCCCGGAAGTTCCACAAACTCACTGACCACCGGCGCACGACCCTTACGGTGGATCCACACCGCCGACTTCTGATGCAGCGTGAAGAATGGATAGATCGTGGCGCCGTCGCGGAGGCGCAAACGCTGTGACAGTACTGCGCCATCCGGCACGATGCGGTAGTCTTGCAGAGCGCCCCACGTGCGGCCTCCGTCGTGCGAGACAGTCCGGTGATTGGCCACGACTTTGTAGCGGTCCGCCGCGCGCCCGCTGAACAGGTGCGCCGTCGCGACGCCGTTGTCTTCTTCGATCTCGCAGCAGAAGGTCATGCGGCCATCGACGGTAGGAAACTCGCGGGCCGGCGTCCAACCGCGGCCCATGTTTTCAGAAATGCTGATCAGGGGACGGTTGATGTCGAGCGGTTCGCGGTCACCTCCCGACACCCACACGCAGATCAGACGGCCGCCAGGCAGCAGGCGCAGAATCGGCATGACACTGACGGTCAGCGGTGGGCGGCTCTGGAAGATGTATGAGGATCGGACGAGGGCGCGATCGTCAATCACCCGCGGCGCGGCAGTTAGGGCTGAAGCGGTGGTCGATAGGAACGCCCGGCGCCTCATCAGAAGCTCAACCGCAACGCCAGTTGCACGTTGCGCGGCTGATTCCCCTGTGAATTGATGATTCCGAAATTGGCGTTGCCCTGCGTGCCGACCGGCGCGCCGAACTGCACGCGGTTGAACATATTGAAGAACTCGCCGCGCAACTGCAGGGTGAAGCGCTCCTTAATGGCGAAGTTTTTGAACAGGGATAGATCCCAGTTGTTGGTGCCGTGCTCGCGAACGTCAGGCAGCGTACGCGGCGTGCTGCCGAATTCAAATGGCCCGGGCGCAGTGAACACGGCGCTGTTGAAGTACTGGTTGAGGCGATTGCGCACCGGCCCGTCGAGCTTGGCGCTCTGGCCGTTGTTGTGGGGACGCGTGGCTCCCGATGTTGTGGGGATGGCGGTCGTGATCACCAGCGGCTGTCCGCTTTGGAACGTGGCAATGCCGTTGAGTTGCCATCCACCGAGGATCAGGTCCAGCCCCCGGGGAGCGCTACCGAGAAAGCGCTGGCCTCGGCCGAACGGCATCTCCCACACGGCACTGATCACTAGGCGCTGCGCGATGTCCTGCGTGGAGATCGCCCGCTCCTGGCTCCGGTCATAGACGTTTTGAATGCCCGGCGCGGGATCGAGGAAGCCGGTGAGAAAAGGTACCGTATCGGTCAGCAGCTTGCCCATGGTATAGGCGCCGAGGATGCTGAATCCGTTGCTCAACCGCTTGTTCACCTTCGCCTGCAGCGAGTGATAAGTGGACGAGCCTTGGGACGTGAGGTTGTTGGTCAGATTCAGATACTGCGGATAGGGGCGCAGCAGTTGCAGCCGCGTGGTGTTGGCGCCGCTCAGGGCCCCTGCCGTGACGAACGGGCGGAACGGGTTGGGCACCTGCTGCAACAGAGCCGTGCCCAGCGAAAGATTGCTGGGGTGCAGGTTGTTTAACGGCTCCACGATCGGCAGTTGGGTACCCTTGCTTCCTGCGTAAGCGAGGTCGGCCAGCAGGCTGGGGGCCAGTTCGTATTGGATGTTGTAGCTCCACTGCTGCGTGTAGCCGACCGGATCGTCGCGCAGCAGGGTTCCGAAGCCCTGCCCGACGCCGGTTCGCAGGCCGTCGGCGGCTCGGGGAGGTTGCAGCACACCACTCGGGAACGGGTTGGCGAGGGAGCCCACTGGCGTCACGCCATCCACCGAACTGAAGAATGGAGTGCTCGCGGCGAAGCCTTGATTGGACTCGCTACCGTAACGACTGGTGATTGGCAGGTACGTGATTCCATACCCGCCGCGCATCACCATCCGGGAATTCACTGAATACGCAAACCCGAAGCGCGGGCCGAGGTTGTTCCAGTCGATGTTCTGCTGCTTGCGCGGATTGCCGCCCGTGCCCACGAACTCCAACCCGCCCTGCAGTCCAGCGATGCCGGTGGGTCCGGCCAGCGGCGAAGCAACTGTGGGGTTGAAGAAGCTCAGGCGGTCGTAGCGCTCCCAGCGCGGTGTTTCCACTTCCCAGCGCAGGCCCAAGTTGAGGGTCAGCTTGCTACTGACGCGGAAGTCGTCCTGCAGATAGAGACCGTGGTACAACTGCGGCGAAGCGTTTGGCTCGATGATGTCGATGTTGCCGCTGGCCGGAGTGCCCAGGAGGAAACTGGCGATCGAGTTGCCGCCGCCCCCGCTCTGCGCGTTGGGACCGCGCGTGAATCCAACGTTGAAGGCAAACTGCCCGGCTGCCGTTCCGTTGTTGACCCAGTTGGCCCGGTAGACGCGCCAGTCCGAGCCGAATTTCAGCGAATGGCGGCCGGTGACCTTGTGAAACTGCCCACCCAACATATGGACTTCGCCGATACGCTCAAACAAGTGAGTGGAACTCATCGCCAAATAGCCAGCCGGCGAAATGCGCGGCAGTGACGAATCCTGCCGGGCCGCGGAAAAGGACTGCGGCCAGCCGAAGTCAGTCAGGTCGGTACCGGTGCTGCGCGGTTGGCGCACATTGCTTTGCCGCGTGAAGCCGTAGCGAATGCTGCCCACCAGCGACGGCGACAGCGTTGCCGTGTGGTCCATCACCGCGTTGTGATTGCGGATCTGCGCCGCAAAGACTCCGGGCGAGGCGATGTTGCCATACCAATCCGGAAGGTCGCCGTTGTTGTGGTTGTAGGAGTAGCGCACAAACATGCGGTAGCGCTCGGTAAACATGTGGTCGATGCGACCGGTGATCTGCTTTTCCGCGTCGATCGCCGCGGCGTTGCTGAGAAAGTTATTCACGCCCACGGCATTCGGGCCCGGCCACAAAGCGGACAGCCGCAAGGCCACCGGATCGATCCGGTTGGACGGAACGCGGTTGCCCGGGAACGGATCGCGGACAAACGCCGTCCCCTCTCTCCGTGTGGTTTGCGGATCGTAGATGGATTGCGTGAACTGGCCGGTCTTTTCATTCGCCGTCGGCACGATGCCCGCCAGGAACGATCCGCGGCGGTTCTCGATGCCTTCATAGTTGGCGAAGAAGAACGTCTTATCGCGGATGATGCGGCCGCCGAACCGTCCACCGAACTGGTTGTAGACGAAATGGCCGCGGCCAACCCCTTGCCGGTTGCTGAAGAAGTTGTTCGCGTCGAGATTGCGGTTGCGGAAAAACTCGAACAGACTGCCATGGAACTCATTGGCGCCGCCGCGCGTGGCGTAGGTGATCACGCCGCCGGAGGTCCGGCCCATGGACGCATCGTAGAGATTGGTGCGCACGCGGAACTCCAGCGTCGTATCGATGGAAGGAATGAATGCGATCTGGTTCTGGCAGCACAAGGCCAGCGGGATGCCGTCCATCATCACGTCGTTGTGCGCGCTCATGCCGCCGTTCACCACCAGGTTGGCCGTCGCCGCCTGGATCAGCGCGGCGCGGCCACTCGGCACACCGATGCCAAAACTGGTGCCGGGGACGACGCCGGTAGTCAATGCCGCCAAACCCACGACGTTGCGGCCGTTCAGCGGCAGATCGAGAATCTTCTTGTTCTCGATGGCTTGGCCGAGGGAGGCATCGTCGGTCTCCAGCAGCGGCGCGTCGGCGGTCACTTCGACACTCTCGGTTACCTGTCCTACCGCCATCCGGGCGTCCACGCGCGCCCTCTGTCCGATTTGCAGGATCAAACCGCTACGGACGAAGCGCCGGAAACCGCCTTTCTCCACAGTCACCTGATAGGTGCCCGGGATCAACTGGGTCACGACATAGCTGCCCGTCTCATCCGTGGAAAGCCGCCTGGATTCCCCGGTGTCCATGTTGCGGATGACCACTTGCGACTCGGGGATCGGAGCGCCCTGTTCGTCGGTGACGCTGCCCGTCAGTTCGGCCGTGCTGGACTGGCCAAAGGCGACAGGCGAGAGTAGAAACAGAACCCCAAGAAGGGAGATCTTACAATGAAAGACCTTGATGCAGTGAGTAGACATAGACATCGGCTCCGGGGAGAGTTGCGGTGACAACGCCGAAATAATGGCCCCAGCATACCGCATCTGGAGAAATGTTAGCCACCACCCCACGGACTCACCAGCGATTCCGCAACCGAGTAAAGAAATCCGGCCGCGCTGCAAATGAGATGAGGGGCATCCTGGTATTTTGGCCTCGAAGGCAGATTCCCGTTGGGAAATTTTGATCAGAAACAGCCAGGCATGAGGGGATCGGGCACGCCGCGACTAGAGTTGACGCTCCGCGGCACCTTGGAAGTTGATTCTGCGGACAACCGAATCC
>SXGT01442624.1_pt1 | contig 10936 bp, 12 predicted proteins | sample 3176221 | NCBI WGS metagenome assembly SXGT01 (sample SAMN11356862, study PRJNA531348) | freshwater metagenome | isolation source: freshwater sample F1-120 | place: China: Fuxian Lake, Yuxi | collected 2017-12-25
CCGTGGCGCTGGAGCTGGCCGAGCAGAACATCACCTGTAACGCCATCTGCCCCGGCTTCGTCGAGACGCCCATCGTCGAAAAGCAGATCGCCGATCAGGCCCGAACCCGCGGCATTCCGCGTGAGAAGGTGCTGGCCGAGGTGATCCTGAAGTCCCAGCCCACGCGGCGGTTCGTGACCACCGACGAACTGGCGGGGATCTTCCTGTATCTGGTCAGCGATCTGGGGGCCTCGGCCAACGGGGCCAGCTTCTCCATAGACGGCGGCTGGACCGCCCAGTGACCTCAGCGGAGGGCAAGGCTTGCTGAAGCGGAAAAAACCCTCCGATCCGAACCGGCTCCGGCCCATCTGTCTGGCGCTCCAGGGCGGCGGCTCCCACGGCGCGTTCCAGTGGGGCGTGCTGGATCGGCTGCTGGAGGACGGGCGGCTGGAGATCAAGGCGGTCACCGCCGCCTCGGCCGGCGCCATGAACGGCGCGGCGCTGATTTCCGGCATGGCGGCGGAGGGGCTAGACGGCGCCCGCGAGGCCCTGGACAAGCTCTGGCGCGAGATGAACCAGTCCGGCGGCCGCAACGTCTTCGGCGACAGCGGCGTGTGGAACGCCATGACCAATCCCGGCTGGCTGAAGGAGACGCCTTTCTGGCGCTCGTTCAAGGCCATGGCGATGTCGTCCAGCCCCTATGAGTTCAACCCCTTCAACCTGAACCCCCTGAAGCGGGTTCTCGACGCCTCGATTGATTTTGAGGCCGTGCGGGCCTCGCCGATCAAGCTGTTCGTGTCGGCGACGGCGGTGAAGCACGGGCGGGCGCGCATCTTCAAATCAGACGAGATGAGCGACGAGGTCCTGATGGCCTCGGCCTGCCTGCCCCACCTGTTCCAGGCGGTGACCATCGACGGCGAGCCTTATTGGGACGGCGGCTATCTGGCCAACCCGGCGCTGTGGCCGCTGTTCTATGACGACACGCCCGACGACATCCTGCTGCTGCCGCTGAACCCGTTCGAGCGGGACGACACGCCCAAGGCGCCGGGCGAGATCATGGACCGCATGAATGAGATCGCCTTCAACGCGCCCCTCACCGCAGAGCTGCGCGCCGTGGCCTTCGTGCAGGAGCTGATAGAAGAAGGCCAGCTGACCGAGACGGCGCGGGGCCGCTATCGCCACATGCTGCTACACGCCGTGTCGGCGGACGGGCATCTGGATGACCTGTCGCTGGGCTCCAAGTTCAACACCGAATGGACTTTCCTGCTGGACCTGAAGGCGCGGGGAAGGGAGGCGGCGGACCATTGGCTGGAGAACTGCCTGCCCGCCGTCGGCGAGCGGTCCAGCATGGACATGAAGCGGTTTCTATCGCTCCATGCCTAGGCCGCTGCGGCCGCCTCATCCTCGCGGCGGCGGCGCGTTTCAATGAAGCGCACGCACCAGATCGAGATCTCGTAGAGCACGATCAGAGGGATCGCCAGCATGGCCTGGCTGATGGGGTCCGGCGGCGTGACGAAGGCCGCCACGACAAAGATGCCGACGACGGCGTATTTGCGGCCTTTCGACAGGGCTTCGGCGTTGACGATGCCGGCCAGGCCCAGAAGGGTCATGACCACCGGCAGCTGGAAGCACAGGCCGAAGGCCAGCAGCAGGGCCGTGACCAGGTTCAGATAGTCCGAGACCCGCGTCATCAGGGCCACTGACACCTCGGCGGTGGCGATCTGCTGGCTCAGCGAGAACCACATGACGAAGGGCAGCATGATGAAATAGACCATCGCCGTTCCGATCAGGAACAGGATAGGCGCCGCCAGCAGGAACGGCAGGAAAGCCTTGCGCTCGTTGCGGTAGAGGCCCGGCGCCACGAAGCCGTAGACCTGCCAGGCCAGGATCGGGAAGGTGATGACGATGGCGCCGAAGGCCGCCAGCTTGATCTTGGTGATCAGGAACTCCAGCGGGGCCGTGGAGATCAGGCCCACGGCCGATCCACCCTCCGGCAGAGGCGTGATCCCGGCCGTGGCCAGGATCAGATCGATCGGTGACACTCCCTCCCCGCCTGACACCTCATGCAGGGCGAAGGCGGCGGCGAACGGCTTGACCAGAAACACATAGAGCGGCCCGGCGAAGGCGAAGCACAGAATGAAGCCGAGGATGAAGGCGGCGACGCACACCAGCAGGCGGCTGCGCAGCTCGGTCAGGTGCTCCAGCAGCGGCGCACGCGAGGATTCGATGTCGGCGTCTTCGTCCTCGGGGCGGCTCATGATCCGGCCTCCGGGGTCGTCTTCGCAGCGGGCTTGCGGCGCGGCGCGGCGCCGGCAGGCTTCGTGTCGGCGGTCGTGGCAGCAGCAGCCTTGGCGGTCGAGGGTTTGGGTTTGGCCTTGGTGGCGGCCTTGGAGGCGCCCGAGACCTTCGCATTCGTGACGGCTGCAGTGGAGGGCTCGGCCGGTTCGGCCACCACAGGCGCCGGAATGGCCGGGGGCGCGGGCTGGGCGGGGGGATCGGAAGCGCCGTAGCTGGTGGGCACCACCGGCTTGTTCAGGTCGTCGCTGATCTGGCGGAAGGTGGCCTCGGTCTCGGCGCCCAGGGGCTTGGCCATCTGGCCGGTGCGCAGGGCTTCGACCTCCTTGCGGAGCTCGTCCAGCTCGGACTGGCGCGCCATCTCGTCAAAGCTGGCGCGGAAATCGGCGGCCATGCTGCGCGCCTTGCCCATGAACTGACCCACCCGCCGCATGAGAAGCGGCAAGTCCTTCGGTCCCACCACGAGCAGCGCGATGATGCCGATCACCAGAAGTTCGGTGGCGCCGATGCCGGGGCCCAGACCGCCCATGAATCAAGCCTTCTCCGCGAACGCGGTCAGCGCGGAGCTTCGTCTTTTTCGGCCTCGGTGCGCGGCAGGGCGCCGGCCGGGGTCTCGTTCGACTTCTTGTCATCGTCGCCGCCGGACAGACCGTCCTTGAAGGCGCGGATGCCCTTGGCGGCGTCGCCCATCAGGCCGGACAATTTGCCACGGCCGCCGAAGAGCAGCAGCACGATGACCGCGATGATGATTATCTGCCAGATGCCGGGCTGCATGAGGTCTCGTCTCTGAATCCGAAAGCGGCGGCGGTATGCCGACGCGAACTACAGGCGACCATATAGGGCATCGGCCGGGGGCAAGCCAAGAAATCCATCGCACGGTCGCGGCATATTATCCCGGTTCGGATCGCACCGACCGGCGAGGCGTGCGTTAAATGGCCTGAGACAAGCGGACAACGGGGGCCTCAATGCATGCGGATTTCGTGATTGTCGGCGGCGGCGCCGGCGGGCTGTTGCTGGCGGCGCAACTGGGCCGCAGGCTGGGGCGGCGGCAGGGGCCGCGCCGGGTGCTGCTGATCGACCGGACTCCGCTTCACATCTGGAAACCCAGCCTGCACGAGATCGCGGCGGGCACGCTGGACGCGCACCAGGAGGGGCTGTCCTATCCGATGCTGGCGCGGCGCAATCATTTCAAATTCAGCCTGGGCGACATGGCGGCCCTGGATCCGGACGCGAAACGCCTGACCCTGACGGACATGCGCGACGAGGATGGGCGGGTGATCGTGCCTGAGCGGGTCGTCGGGTTCGAGCGGCTGGTGCTGGCCACCGGCAGCGGATCGAACCTGTTCGGCACGCCCGGGGCCGCCGAGCACGCCCGGATGCTGGAGGACACCGACGACGCGCGGGAATTCCAGAAGCGCCTGACCACCGCCTTCATGGCCACGGCTTTTTCCGATGAGCGCGTGCTGAGGATCGCCATCGTCGGGGCGGGCGCGACGGGGGTGGAGCTGGCCGCCGAGCTGCTGGAGGCTCACGACGCGTTTCAGGAGGCCCTGGCCCACGATCAGCAATTCCGGCTGGAGGTCACCCTCGTGGAGATGGCGCCGCGCATTCTGGGCGGCCTGCCCGAGCGCGTGGCCGATCAGGCGTCCGCCGCACTGGCCCAGAAGGGTGTGAGGGTCATGACCGGGGCGAAGGTGGAGCGGGTGCGCGCCGACGGGCTGGACACGTCACAGGGCCCGGTTCCAGCGGACCTGGTCGTCTGGGCCGCGGGGGTGAAGGCGGACGAGCGGAACACGACCTTCGGTCTGAAGACCGGCAAGCTGAACCAGTTCATCACCGATGACCGCCTGCGCACCTCGGCGCCCGGGATCTGGGCCATGGGGGACTGCGCCGAGACGCCGGGACCGAACGGCCGCCCCCTGCCCGCCCGCGCCCAGGCGGCGGCCCAGCAGGCGGACTACCTCACCAAGGCCCTGATGGCGGATGCGCAGGGCCGGTCGGGCGGCCGGAGCTTCGTCTATCGCGACCGGGGCTCGCTGGTGGCGCTGGGCGACGACGAGGCGGCGGGATCGCTGATGGGCGGGCTGCTGGGCGACCGCTTCTTCATCGAGGGGCTGACGGCGCGCTGGGCCTATATGTCCCTGCACCTGGACCATCACCGGCGCATTCTGGGGCCGGTGCGGACGGCGGTGCTGGCGCTGGCCCGGCTGGTGCACAACCGCATCTCGGGCCGGCTCAAGCTGCACTGAGCCTCAGTACAGCAGGAAGGGGCGCCGTTCCTCGGTCCACGCAGCCTCGTCCGGCGTGGTCAGCGCGTCCAGATCGGCGGGCGTGGCGGCGGGGTCATCGACCCATTCGCGTAAGGAAGGACCGCCGTTGATGACGTCGACAGGCAGCTTTCCGAAGGCGTACTCATAGGGGAAGTCCCGCCACAGGTCATAGTCAGGCCAGAGGCGGCGGATGGCCTTGAAACCGAGGGCCTGGACCCGCCACGGGCGGAAGGCGGCGTGGTCGTAGTGCGGGCCGTCCACGTGGATCTGGACCCCGCTGCACAGCTTGCCGACATGCTTGTGGAAGGTGGGCTCGAACCACATGTCGCGCAACACGCAGCCGCCCAGCCAGTCGGGGGCCAGGGCCTGCATCTCGGCGATCACGGCGCGGGCGTCGATGTCGGGGGCGCCGAACAGCTCGAGCGGACGCGTGGTGCCCCGGCCTTCGGACAGGGTCGCGCCCTCCAGCATGACGGTGCCCGCATAGGCCCGGGCCATGGAGAGGTTCGGCGCATTGGGGCTGGGGTTCACCCAGGCGCGCTCCAGCAGCGGCCAGCCGCACCCCGGAGCCTGATCCGGCGACCAGTTTTCCATTGTGATGACATGATAATCCACGTCGATCCTGAAGTGATGGATGAACCACTGGCCCAGCTCGCCCATGGTCAGGCCGTGGCGCATGGGGATGGGGCCGGCGCCCACGAAGCTCTCCCAGCCGGGACGAAGCGTCAGCCCTTCCACCGGCCGCCCGGCCGGATTGGGGCGGTCCAGAACCCACACGGACTTGCCATGTTTCTGCGCAGCTTCAAGCACATAGAGTAATGTGGTGACGTAGGTGTAGATGCGGCAACCCAGATCCTGAAGGTCGATCAGGATGACGTCGAAGGTCTCCATCCATTCGTCCTTGGGACGACGGACCTCGCCATAGAGGCTGAACACCGGAACGCCGTGGACCGGGTCGCGGTAGTCCGGGCTCTCCATCATGTTGTCCTGGAGATCGCCCTTCATGCCGTGCTGCGGGCCGAACAGGGCCGTCAGCGTGATGTCGTCACAGGCCGCCAGGGCGTCCACCGCATGGGTCAGGTCCGCCGTCACCGAGGCCGGGTGCGCCAGCAGCGCCACGCGCCGCCCCTTCAGGTCGCGGCGCAGGTCGGGATCGGACAGCAGGCGGTCGAGGCCGAATTTCATGCGGAGGTCTCGGGCAAGATCAGGATGAATGAGTCGGGATGGTGAAAGTCGGGCTTTTCCGCCGGATGCGCCAGCGCCCAGTAGCTGATCGCGCCGTCCAGGGTCTCGATCACCGCCGTCAGCCCGATCCGGCCGTCGGCGTCGGGCGGCAGAACGACATCAGCGGTGAGGACGACGGTCTCGGGCGTCTGGCGCGTCACGATGATCGGCGCGGGCTGCTCAAGCGGCGCCATGCCCTCGCGGTAGGCGTCGAAGCCATAGGCCGCCCAGGCGCCGGAGGGCGAAAGATTGTATTCCGCATAGCCCTCGCCACGGCCGGCGAACGCCTCGAAACAGGTGGTGCGCCACAGGCCGTCGGCCCGCGCCCGCCCCGAGGGCTCGGGCAGGCGCAGGGCGGCGACCAGACCGGTCACCCGGTATTCGAGGCTGAGGACCCCGCCCCTGCGGCGCGCCAGGACCTGGACCTGCAGCCCTGCCGACGGCGTTGCCGGGTGCGGGACCAGTGCGACTGTGATTTCAGACTCCGGGATTTCAGACCCCGGGCCGGAAAAAACAGGGTCTGAATAGTCCGAATAGTCTGAAATGATCCCCTCCCCGGTTCGGCGGTCCCTTCCTCAGATGGGGGGCGCGCGCTCCAGCCGCCCAATTTAACATGCCCTGAAACAGGGGGGCGAAAACTCATTACCTTCAACGATGCGGGCGCGTCGTGCTACAGGCCCTGCTCCCCTATGCTCAAGCCGCTTTGACCATGACCGATCACGCCTTCAAGTCCGATTTTCTCACGACGCTGTCCGAGCGCGGCTATATCCACCAGATCACCCATCCGGTCGAACTGGATGCGGCGGCGGCCTCGGGCGTGGTCACCGGCTACATCGGATTCGACGCGACGGCGCCGTCGCTGCACGTGGGATCGCTGATCCAGATCATGATGCTGCGTCGACTGCAGCAGGCGGGGCACCGGCCTGTAGTGGTCATGGGCGGCGGCACCACCAAGGTGGGCGACCCCACCGGCAAGGACGCCTCGCGCCCCCAGCTGACCGACGCTGACATCGCCGCCAATATCGCCAGCATCCGCACGGTGTTCGAGAAATTCCTGACCTTCGGCGACGGTCCGACCGACGCGGTCATGATCGACAACGACGAGTGGCTGTCGAAGTTCGGCTATGTGGAATTCCTGCGCGAGTACGGCACGCAGTTCACCATCAACCGGATGCTGGCCTTCGACTCGGTCAAGCTGCGGCTGGAACGGGAACAGCCGATGACCTTCCTCGAGTTCAACTACATGCTGATGCAGTCGGTGGACTTCCTGGAGCTGAACCGCCGCCTGAACGTGACGCTGCAGATGGGCGGATCGGATCAGTGGGGCAACATCACCTCCGGCGTCGATCTGGTGCGCCGGATGGATCAGAAGTCGGCCTTCGGCCTGACCACCCCGCTGCTCACCACGGCGTCCGGCGGCACGAGGGGCAAGACCGCCCAGGGCGCAGTATGGCTGAACGCCGAGCAATTGAGCCCCTATGACTACTGGCAGTTCTGGCGGAACGTGGACGACGCCGACGTGGGCCGGTTCCTGCGTCTGTTCACCGACATGCCGCTGGATGAGATCGCGCGGCTCGAGGCCCTGGAGGGCGCCGGGATCAATGAGGCGAAGAAGGCCCTGGCCGACGCCGCGACGACGATGCTGCACGGGGCTGACGAAGCGCTGAAAGCACGCACGACATCAGAAGAGGCATTCGAGAAGGGTCACGCGACAACCGATCTGCCGACCCGGGAGTTCATCTGGGCCGGGACACCGGAGGAACAGGAACGGCATGGCGGTCCCTTCCAGAAGCGACAGGCGGAAGCCCTTCTCAAGGCTTCCGAGCTGTCACCTTCGACTGGACAGGCTCGGAAGAAAATTCAGAATGAGGGCGTCTGGATCAATGACAATCTCATCAAGGATCCGGGCCAGTTGTTCGGTCTCGACGATGTGGATACCGATGTTGGGGCATTCAAGGTGAAGCTTGGCAAACGTGGCCAGATCGTGCTCGTGAAACCCATCTAAATTCCGCTCATCCCCGCGCACGCGGGGATCCAGATCGGAGCAGGCTGGATCGTGGCCTTCTACACCTACATCCTGGCCAGCCGCAGAAACGGCACACTCTACACCGGCTCGACCGACGATCTCATCGCTCGCGTCAGCCAACACAAGGCGAAGACATTCCAAGGGTTCACGGCACAGTATGGCGTGGATCAGCTGGTCTGGTTCAAGGTTCATGACTCCCGAGACGGCGCTTTCCGTCGTGAGCGGCAAATCAAGAAATGGAAGCGGCGCTGGAAGGTGCAGATGATAGAAGAGAACAATCCCGACTGGCGTGACCTGTATGATGAGGTGCGCCTCGGCGATCTCAAGGATGCGTCGGACTGGGTCCCCGCGTGCGCGGGGATGAGCGGAGTAAAAAATGACGGATAACCTCGAAGGCTCGGAAGCCCCCGCATTCGACATGCCCACGGACAACGGCGGCCAGGTGAGCCTGGACGGGCTGAAGGGTCAGTGGGTGGCGCTGTATTTCTATCCCAAGGCGGACACGCCCGGCTGCACCAACGAGAGCAAGGATTTCTCGGCGCTGAAGACGGCGTTCGGACGCGTCAACGCCGTGGTGGTGGGGGTGTCCAAGGACCCGGTGAAGAAGCTGGACCGGTTCAAGGACAAGCACGAGCTGAACGTCACCCTGGCGTCCGACGACGGCGGCGACGTGTGCGAGCGCTACGGCGTGTGGGGCGAGAAGATGCTGTACGGCCGCAAGTTCATGGGCATCGAACGGGCGACCTTCCTGATCGATCCCGAGGGGAAGGTGCGGCGGGTCTGGCGCAAGGTGAAGGTGCCCGGCCACGCCCAGGCGGTACTGGACGCGGTTAAGGGGGCTTAGGCGCCGCCCTTTATACGGTCGTCATGGTCAGCGTTCATAATGGCTGGAATAGCGACGATACCCCAGTCCAGATTCGCTGAAATACACGCAGCAGGCGAAGTTAACCGTCGTCAGCATCGTATGCGGCGAAATCCGGACGGGCCTCGTCGTTCTTTGCGTGAACTCCCTTGCACGAGCGTGACTGTTCACGGATAACGACGGCCTGCGTTGGGGGACGTTAACCGATGATTAGAACCTTCGCTTCTCAGCTCTCGGATCTGATCGAGCGAATCTTTCCGGAACGGCATCTCTATCTGAGGTGCAACGGTGAGACCCGCGGCTATGTGCTGACCACCGGGCGGCAGATGCTGGCGGCCGGCGCCGCGACGGTTCTGGGCGGCTGGATGGTGATCTCAAGCGGCGGCTTCATGCTGGGCGCCCTGGCCGAAAGCCGGGCCGAGGCGGAAATCGCCCGCACCCGCGCCGCCTCCGAACGGGTCAATGCCGATCTGCAGGCGCGACTGGAAAGCGCCGTCATGCGCATGTCGGCGACCACCGGCTCGCTGGAGGAAACCGCCCAGATGGTCGAGCGGCGCCACGCCGCCCTGACCCAGGTGATGGGCATGTTCAACGGCATCCCCGGCTCGGAAGAGGTTCTGGCCCCCGCCCGTCCGCTGGACCCCGACACCAACTCTCCCATTCGCCGCATCGCCGCCGTGCAGGCGGATCAGGAACGCCTGATCGCCCGCGCCGAATCCTTCGCCGACAATCGCGCCGAGCGCCTGCGTCTGGCCTTCCGGCTGGCGGGACTGAACCCCTCGGCCTACGCCGGAGCAGGCACGGCCCTGGGCGGACCGCTGGTGGAGGCGCGGGATCCGCGCGCCCTGGCCGCCGTGCTGGACGTGGACGAGGCCTTCGCCATGCGCATCCGCAGCGCCGCTCACAACCTGTCCGACATGCGGAGCCTGGCCGACGCCGCCGAGCGGCTGCCGTTCGACCGTCCGGTGGGCGCGGCGCGCACCACCTCGGGCTTCGGCGTCCGCTTTGATCCCTTCAACGGCCGTCCCGCCCTGCATCAGGGCCAGGACTTCGCCGCGCCGCGCAACACGCCGATCCTGGCCACGGCGCCGGGCGTCGTCTCCTTCGCGGGCGTGCGCGGCGGCTATGGCCGCACGGTCGAGATCGACCATGGCGGCGGGTTCAAGACCCGCTTCGCCCACCTCCACACCATCGCCGTCCAGCCGGGCCAGCGCGTCGCCGTCGGCCACCGGATCGGCGGCATGGGCACCACCGGGCGCTCCACGGGCGTGCATCTGCATTACGAAGTGTGGATGAACGGCCGACCCCAGAATCCCGCCCGCTTCATGAGAGCCGGAGAACAAATTGTTCAACAAAACTAAGCCTGCCGCCAAGCCCCTCCGGTCGGAAGAGCCGATCCCGCCCCTGCCCGACCTGCCGTCGCCCAGCCAGGCCAAGCGCCCGGCGGCCTCGGCGGCGCCCCAACAAGCGGCCTCGATGCCGTCACAGGTTCCGACGGGCAAGGGCCTGTCCACCCTGTCGGCCGACCTGACCTTCGAGGGCAATGTCTCGGGCGCCGGCGACCTGCAGGTGGACGGCACGGTCAAGGGCGACCTGCGGGTCGGCCGTCTGATCGTCGGCGAGACCGGCGCGGTCGAGGGCAATGTCTCGGCGGATTACGTCGAGGTGCGCGGGCGCATCGTCGGCGGCGTGAACGGCAAGCAGATCAAGCTGCTGGGCACCGCCTATGTGGACGGCGACATCACCCACGAACAGCTGTCCATTGACGTGGGGGCCTATTTCCAGGGCCGCTGCATCCAGGGCCGCCGCGACGCCGCGCCTTCGGCCGGGCCGGCTTCGGCGCCGTCGCAAGCCTCCGCGCCTGCGCCCGCCCCGGCTCCTGCGCCGGGCAGCCCGGCGCCCGGCGGCGAAGACACCATCCAGCCGTTCCAGGCCAAGACCTCGGCCTGAGTCGGGGACCCTTCTCCCGTTGGGAGAAGGGGGAACCCGCGCACCGGAACGCTTTAGCGATCCGGTCCTCGCGCGGGGGATGAGGGTCGTGCGCCCTGGAAGGCCGCCATGCGACCCTCATCCTGCGCGCGAAGGAGCGGTCTGCTTCGCATCCCGCTGCGCGCAGCCCTCTCCCACAGGGAGAGGGCTCATCAGTCCTCGGCCGCCTCGCCCCGCTTGTCGCCCACGCGCGCGGCCAGGGCGGCCCCCATGAAGGCGTCCAGATCGCCGTTCAGCACGCCGTCGGTGTCGGACGTCTCGACGTTGGTGCGCAGATCCTTGACCAGCTGA
>SXGT01024075.1_pt1 | contig 10934 bp, 7 predicted proteins | sample 3176221 | NCBI WGS metagenome assembly SXGT01 (sample SAMN11356862, study PRJNA531348) | freshwater metagenome | isolation source: freshwater sample F1-120 | place: China: Fuxian Lake, Yuxi | collected 2017-12-25
GGCGTTCGCCATCAGGTCCACCACGATCTCGTCGGCAACCCGCACCACCGAGTAGCGGGCCACGATCACCTCGGCGTGGACACCGACTGCCTCGGGGTCGGCGTGGTCATTCCGAAGGCCGATCCGTGGATCCACTTCGGCGATGGCAAGAAAGTAATCGAGATGTCGCTCGCTCCCGGTCAGAACAGGTTGGCCGTCCAGGCAGGCGACGACATGCACCGCACGCTGCCCGGGATGTGCGAAGTGATCAGCGTGACGGTCGCGCCTTAATCACCGGGCACCCACGATGGCCGATGGGCGTTTGCGGCCGTCAGCTCTCGGCCGAGGGCCGAAGACCGACGCGGCGCAGGTCAGTCCGGAAACGCCAGCCGGCGGAGGACGTCGGCAAACCGCGGGTCTTCGCGGATGCGCCGGGAGTCCGGGAAGAGCCGGGCCATGATGATAAGGATTGGCTCCCGTTCGTCGCACGCCCGTCGCACGAAATCGAGCGCGAGATCCTGCTCGCCGACCGCGGCGGCCGAGGCCGCCAGCTGGGCCAGCGGCACGTAGGAGCGGGCGCTCAGAGCGAGGACCTCTTCGTGCAGGCGTCGCGCCTCGGCCGGCTTCCCCCAGTCGGCGCAGGCAACCGCCGCATTGGCGAGCGTGTAGGAGTGCCCAGCAGAGACCGCTTCCGCGGCCTTGAACGCCGCAATCGACTCCTCGAATGCCCCGTTCCAGTGCGCGACCAGGCCGTGCACCCACTGCGTCAAGAGCGAATCCGGATCACGTTCCGCGCCGAGTCGGGCCTTCTCGAGACCCTCGACTGTCTGGCCAGCACAGCCGAGACACATGGCGAGAAGCGAAGTGGCATAGGCCGACAGCGGATCGGACTCGAGCGCGCGTCGGGCCTCCGCGACACCTTCGGTCGAGCGGCCGCGGACAAATTGGAGGGAGAACGCGGCGTACCAGCATCGCCCCTGGGTGTAAGCGGGATTGAGCTCGAGGCAGCGACGGAAGGCGGCCTCCGCGGCCGCGTAGTCGCGCTCCCACAAGAGCAACGTCATGGCGAGCGCGCACTGCGCTTCGGCCAGATCGGGATCGAGGGCGACCGCGCGCCGCGCCGCCGTCAGGGCCTGTGGCATGGTCTCGCCCGGCGGAGCCATGCCCCAATACCCGCGCACCGTGTAGGTATCGGCAAGCCCGGCCCACGCGGCCGCGAAGGTGGGGTCGAGATCGACGGCGCGCCGCAGGCACTCGGTGCCTTCCGCCACATGCCGGCCACGCTTCAAGAGGAGCGCCCGGCCGCGCAGGTACAGCTCGTAGGCCTGCACGTTCGTCGTCGCCTGTTTCACCAGGCGCGTGGTCCCGCTCGCCGTCAGAGTGACCTTCAGCTTCTCGGCGATGGCGCGCGCAATCTCGTCCTGGACGTCGAAGATGTCGGCCATCTGCCGGTCGTAGCGCTCCGACCACAGATGGAAGCCGTTGGCCACGTCGACAAGTTGGACCGTCACCCGAATTCGATTGCCGGCGCGCCGCACACTGCCTTCGAGCACGGTGGACACGCGCAGCTTCGCCGCGATCTCGCTGATCTCGGTGGCCTTGCCCTTGAAAGAGAACGACGACGTCCGCGCGGCCACGCGAAGGCCGTCTATCTGCGTGAGCGCGTTGAGGATTTCTTCGGCCAGGCCGTCACCAAAGAACTCGTTTTCTGGATCGGCGCTGAGATTCTGGAACGGCAGCACGGCCACCGAGGGCCCCTGCTCCGCAGTGGGTACACGGGCCGGTCCCGACCGCAGCGCCTTGTGCACGTCGGCCATCGTCGCAAAGCGGGCCGACGCATCTTTTTCCAAACACCTGGCAATCACGCGCGCGAGGTCGGACGGCACGGCTGACCGGACTTCGGACACGGGCCGCGGCGTGTCTCGCAGAATCGCCGAGGCCAGCTCGCCTGACGAGCGTCCGCGAAACGGGCGCAGGCCCGTCGCCATCTAGTAGAGCATGACGCCGAGCGAGAAGATGTCCGTGCGATGGTCCACGTCGAGGCCGGACACTTGCTCCGGTGACATGTAGGCCGGCGTACCCAGGACGGCTCCGACCTCGGTTGCGAGGTTCGTCACTTCGCCATCGAGCGTCGACGCCCTCTTGGGCACCTTGGCCAGACCGAAATCCAGGACCTTCACCCGACCGCTGTCGCTCACGATCACGTTCGCCGGCTTCAGATCGCGATGCACGATGCCTTGCTCGTGCGCCGCGGCCAGCGCCTCGGAAACCGCCCGCGCAAGATCGACCACCCGCTCGATGGGCATCGCCTCTGCCGTGATCACGCGATCGAGCGGCCGACCCGTGACGAGCTCCATGGTCAGAAAGTGCACGCCCGCGGCGTGCTCGACGGAGTAGATCGTGACGATGTGCGGGTGATTGAGCGCAGCGACGGCGCGGGCTTCGCGCCGGAACCGCTCGAGACGCTCCGGATCGGCGGCCAGGTCGGGCGGAAGGACCTTGAGCGCAACGTCGCGCCCGAGCGTGGTGTCGGTTGCTCGATACACGGCGCCCATGCCCCCGGAACCGAGGTGCGAGACGATGGTGTAGTGACCGAGCCGATCGCCGGGCTTCATGCGCGAGGGCAGTTGTATCGAACCGCGCACGCTGCGGCCTACCTCCAAGGCCGTCGTCGAGAAGGACAAGAGCCCCTCAGCACGACCCTCGACAAGCTTCGGCCAACTTTCGCCCCCCCCTAATACCTCCTATGGTCACGCGATGATCTGCGTCTGGCACCCATCGTAGAATCGCTGGACGCCGTTTGACGAGACCGTCGAGCGGATCCTTGGAGCCGAGATCCCGCGTTTTGCGCGATACGGAACTTCGGGCAGCAGTGTCGTTCGATCAGAGACTCGTGGAGGAGCGACGGTGAGTGCCAGGGACCCGCTTGATTGGACGATCTCTGCGGTATTCGCGGCCCTGGTCCTGCTGGCCGGCGTCTGGCAGGTGGCCAGTGGGGTCGGTCTGACCCATGAAGACGGGTTCTACTATTTCAAGATCGCGCAACATGTTGCCAGTGGCCACGGGTCGACGTTTGACGGCCAGCACCTGACCAACGGGTACCACCCGCTCTGGTTGCTTCTCCTCGTGCCCGTGTTCTGGCTTGCGCCGTCGGCCGGCGCGGCACTGACCGTGGGCGTCTTGGTGCAGGTGGCGCTGTCGGCGGTCGCCGTCATCCTTGTCTACCACACGGCTCGGTTGCTCATGGGACGCGTCGGCGCGGTTGTCGCGGCCCAGCTGTGGCTCGTCTGCAGCGCCTCCGTGACGCTGGGGGGGCAGGAGTTCGCCGTCCACGCGGTGGTCGTACTGGCCGTTGCCCATCTGTGGCTCCGGGCGCGGCCGGACGTCACACGGGTGTCGCTGGCCACCTACGGCGCCCTTGGTCTGCTGCTTGCCTTGAGCACGCTGGCCCGTCTGGAGACGATCGCTCTGGCGGGGATGATTGGCGGCTGGCTGGTCTGGCCGCGAGATCGCCGACAGCACAGCAGGCCGTGGGCCGCGCACCTTGCCGCAGTCGGACTCCCGGTGTTGCTCGTGTCCGTCGGCTATGTCGCGGCGAACCTCGTACTGGTGGGCGATCCGTTTCCCGTCTCCGCGGCAGTCAAGCGCGAGTGGTCCGGGGCGCTGCTGGCCGCCGACCCCTGGTTCCAGTCGTATGGCTGGGTGGGGGCCAAGGCGAGGCACATGCTCTGGCCGCTGTCGAAGTCGGAGAGTCTCTCCACAGTCCATCTGGCGCTCGGTATCCCGGTGGTCGGCGGGCTCTGGAGTTTCCACTGCATTGCACGGCGGGCGGTCCCTGACGGAGCGCTCCGTCGGCTGATGCGAGGAGCCTCGCCCTTCCTCGCGTTTGGTCTGGCGCAGGCGGCGGGTTACACGCTGGTGTACCACGGGTCCCTCAGCTACCCACCGCACTACTTCGTGGTGCAGCGGTGGTTGGCGGCGCTTCTGGTCGGGGCTGTCGTCGAGGACAGGTTGTCTCGGCTGAGGCCGAACGCACAGAACCCCCGGGCGGTTCCACTGTCGGTTCTGGCGTTGCTCCTGGTACCGCTTGCGGCGGCGGTCGAGGTGCGCGCCTGGCAAGTTGCGCGTCAGGAGGACGGCATCGTCGCCCCGCTGCACGATGCCGCCGATTGGGTGTCTCGGCACGTGCCCGCCGAGGCCGTGGTCGGTAGCTGGAACGCGGGCGCGATTGGCTTTCTGTCCGGTCGGGCAGTCGTCAACCTCGATGGTCTTGTCAATTCCTGGGACTACTTCAGGCAAGGTCGGCGTGACCTGTGCCAGTACTGGCGGGAGTCTGGCGTGACCTACCTCGTCGACATCTTCGAGGCGAATCAGCCAGTGACACCGGTGCGCACGCCGCTGAACTTTGGCAACTGCGCCCACCGCCTGCGACTCCTGTTGACTGACGACCGTTATCGGGCGAGCTGGCGCATCGAGGCGTACTTCGTCGACCTCGAAGGCGCTGGTCCATGAGCGGAGCCAGACGGCCGGCATCCGATGTGCTCTACGTCGGTTCGCTCCTCCCGTTACTCGCCGCCGCCGCCGTGCTCGTCTGGCACCGCCCGGACGCGCTGCCGCTCGCGCTGGGGGCGGGGACGCTCGCCACGCTTGGCGTCTTCGGCCTTCGACGCCTCACCGGACGGTCGTGGCGGGCCGAGTGGCTGTTGCCCGTGGCGGTGCTCAACCTGCTCGTCGTCACGCCGGAGTTGGCCCTTCGGGTCACGCCGCGCGAGCGAGACATGGGCATTCGGAACGCCTACCTCGACGAGTTCCAGCGATTGACGTCCGATAGCGACTTACTCTGGACGCTCCCGGCCGGGACGCCCGGAGTCAACACCCTGGGGTTCCGCGGCCCAGAAATCGCGGTGCCGAAGCCTATCGGCGTCTGCCGCATTCTCTATCTCGGAGATTCGGTGGAGGCGCAGGGTTATCCCTGGTTGGTCGAGGCACACCTGCGCGAGCGCGGTCCGACGAGCTGCGTCGACACCGCCAACCTGTCGCTTGGCGGGTACTCCAGCTACCACGGCCGTGTTCTGGCCGACAGGTATGGCACGCGTCTCGACCCGGATTTGGTCGTCGTCGGCTATGGCTGGAACGATCACTGGCGCACCTACGGCGAGCCGGACTCGACGCTTGGGGGCCGGCGACACACGTGGTGGTCAGACGCGGCGGACCAGGTCGTCAGGCGGTCGGCCCTCATCCGAGCCCTGCGCGTGGCCGGTGGTCGAGTGCTCGATCGGCGCGGTCAGGTCCGGGTGGAGCTCGGTGAGTATGTCGAGAACCTTCGCGCTATCGAACAGACGTTCGCGTCCCGCGGTGTGCCCGTCCTGTTTCTGACCGCGCCGACAACCCACGACCTGCGCGTGCCGGCGTATCTGGAAGAGCAGGGATACGCCGCCGACGCGGCCACCGTGCATCCACTGCATCGGCAATACGGCGACGCTCTGCGCACCGTCGCCGCCGAAAGCAACTGGCGCCTGCTCGATCTCGAAGTGGCTTTCGCGGAGCGGTCGGACCGGGAGTCGTTGTTCCTCGCCGATGGCATTCATTTCACGGAGACGGGTCTCGACCTTCTCGCGGAACATGTGAGTGCCCGGATCGTGGAGGTGCTGGTCGCCACGTGCGAGGAGACCTGTCGGCAGCCATGACGGTGGCTGGCAATCCACGGCGCTGCGGTCGGTGCGGCCAGGAACGTCACTGGGTTAGGTGCAACAAACATGTTCCCCAGCACCCCGGCACCCCGCCTCTCCCACATGTGGGGCACGGTCCGTACCGTGACTTCAGCTATCCTCGTGTCCGTGCCGCCCGACATCGACCCTCGCCGCCGCATCGAGCACCTCGACCAGCTCTGGCAGCGACACGGCCGAGTCTTCTGGGTGCTCCATTCGATCTGGGCGCTTGGCGCCGGCGTCGTCGTGCTCTGGCTGGCGCACGAGCGGTACGCCTTCCTGCCCTGGGTGGTCGGATGCCTGCTGGTGACCTGGGTCTCAACGCTCTTCTTCAGCCGACCGACGACGGCCCCGGCCGACGACGCGTGGTCGGCCCGTTTCGGGCGAAGCCTGGCGTCGTACCTCACCCGCGTGATGTACCAGCACACGCTCTTCTTTCTGCTGCCGTTCTACGCGTACTCCGTCATGTGGCGCTCCTGGAACGTTGTCTTTCTGATCGTGCTGGCGGTACTGGCTGTGCTCGCGTGCCTCGATCTGGTCTTCGACCGCTGGATTCGCGAGAGCCCGGTGTTTGGACTCGTCTTCTTTGGAAGCGTCGCGTTTGGTGCGCTCAACCTGCTGCTGCCGGTGGGGCTCGAGGTTCGTCCCGACGTGGCGACGCCGATCGCCGCCGTTGTGGCGTTGATCACGGCGGCACCGCTCGCCGGGCGCGGACGCGCGCGCGGTCGGGGTCCCTGGCTGCGGGTGGCCGGGGCGGGCGTTGCGCTCCTGGTCGTCGCGGTTGGCTTTCCATGGCTGGTACCCCCGGTGCCGTTGCGGTTGGAACGGGTCACCTTCGCGAAGGGGCTTGACCGCACCACCCTCGAACCCACGGACGTCATCGCCGGCGAGGTCGCGAGCAAGTCGCTCCGGGGTGAACTCGCGGTCATTGCCACCGTGTTCGCGCCGTCGAACGTGCCAGCGCGTGTCGCGCTGGACTGGTACCTCGATCGCACCCTTGTCCGCAGTTCGCGCGAGGTCGAGATTGTCGCCCACGTCGGCGGTTTCAGATTCTGGGACTCGCTGAGGCCCGAGGCCGGGACGCTCGCGCCAGGCGCCTACCGCGTCGTGCTGCGCACGGCTGACCACCGGGTGTTCGGTGCGGCGGGCGTGCGGATCCGGTAGCTGTCGGATCGGCAGGGCGAGTCGGGGGTCTGGCATGCGCGGTGCTCCTGCTGAGGCCGTCATCGCATCCGGTCCTCAATCCGCTGGATCCCCGCGATCGGTTCAACGAGGGCCATGACCCGCGCCCGCTCCTCGGCCGACGTGTCGTCGGAGCACAGGATCAACACCGACTCGTAGACGGCCGCCTCGATGTCGCGGGGCGCCAGGATCGCATCCCCCGCAATCAGATTGCGGACCGTGGCGCCGAACGCGGCGTCTCGTGCCCGGCTCGCGCGGCTGCGTGTGTCCTCTCGCGGCCCGCACCCCATGGTTGAGATGCGTACGGCGCCGAGTCTGCCGGTATCCGATTCTCCCCCGCTCAACGGCAGCCGTCCCCGCAGCCCGCTCGGAGCCAATCCGACAACCAGCCAGGCCTCCGGGGTCGGCGCGGTCGAGTCCGGAATCTGAACGTGGTACCTGCGCAGGAATGGACGTCCCGCGACCCAGTTCTTCGTCATGGACCCGGCGTCGCCATCGTCGAAACCGACCTCGCTGGCGGCGATCGGCGTCCCGTTCGCGTCCTGCAGCTCGATGAGCACGCGATGCCCGACCCAGGTGCCGGCCCGCGGCAGCCACCGGACAGTGAGTTCGATCTGATCACCAGGCTCGTAGTAAGTGTCGCCAACGTGGTACCCGGTGATTTCGGCGACCTCCCCGACCTTGACCCGCACCGGGGTCAGGTTGCCTCCCGTGAACGTCATTCGGCAGAGGATGCCAGCGGCCTCCACCGTATCGCTGGATTCGATGAGTCCCTCCAGATGGGCCGGAGTGAGTTGGAGACAGCGTTCCAGCGGCTCACCTCCGACAACCGCGTAGGTGCCATCAGGCGGCATGTCCAGAAGGGACGGTCCCACCCTGGGCATCTTCTGAAACGAGAACACGGCGTCGTCCAGACTCACCTCATGCAGTTGGTGGCGGCTGAGGGTGAACGTCGGCAGTGTATCCCTCTTGCGCGCGTAGAACCCGGCCAGCGACCGGACATCGACTGCCGGCCCCAACCTGTACGGCAACACGATGACACCCTCAAGGTCCGCGTGTTTCTGCCAGACGAGATCCGACAAGGTGGGATACACCGCACCGCTGGCGAGTTCCATCTGCGCGCGGCTCTGGGATGCCCAGCCCGGCAGGAACATCAGGAGCGCGACCAGACCGAACGCTACTCTGACTGCGGGTTGCACGCGGCGCTGCGCCGATTCGGAACCCACGCCGCGCAGCCTGTCCGCAGTCTGGTCGGCCAGCCACACGACCGCCACCGCGATCGCGGCCAGGTAGAAGGGAAGCAGATGGACGATGTACCGCGCCCACGACCAGTCTCCCTTTTCACCCAACGTGAAGAACTGCACGACGAGCGTGACGACGAAACAGAGTCCGAACAACGCCGACGCCACCGGCTGCGCCCGGCGCGACACGACGCATCCGACCACGGCCAGACCGAACGACACCAGCGCCGGCACCACCGCGCCGGTGAGCCCGCGCGGATACATGACTTTGGGTCCCAGCGTCAGCAGCGCCTGTTGCAGGAAGAGCAGCCCGCCGTAGGGGTAGCGGCCGGCGAGCACCGACATCGTCGCACCGGGTGTCCGCATGACCCACCAGAGAATGCCGACCCCGCCGGCCACGACGCTGACGACCACAAATCGACCGAACCGGGCGATTCGCTGGCGGCCGCCGGCGGCTCGTCCACGGGCCGACGCCAAGCTCGCCACGCTGACCACGCCCAGCGGAATCGCCATCAGCGCAGTGACCAGGTGGGTCATGCAGCACAGGAAGAGCGCGACGCCGTAGCGGGCCCAGTCTCGCCACCGATCCCGCTCGTGGGCGGTCAGGAAGCCGTCGTAGAGCAGCGCTGCGAAGAGCGGAAAGATCCCGTAGGGGCGAATGTGGGGCGCGTAGTGCCAGGCCAGGGGCGACGCCGCATACAGCATGGCCGCGAGGAGTCCGGCCGCGGGGCCGCCAAGGCGTCGTCCCAGGGCGGCCACGACCGGGATGGCCATCGACGAGACCACGACCAGCACGAGGCGCCAGGTCCGGGGATCTGCCTCGCCCCATGTCGCGGTGACCCACGACAGCAGGATCTTGAGGCCAGCGCCCTCGGCGGTTGCGGTGTCATCGGCGAGCACGTTGATCCACACCGCCAGCTCGTCGAAGTACATCGGGATCGTGTCGACGTCCCACAGGCGATACAACAGACCGACTGCCGTCACCGACACAACTGAGAGCCCGTACCCGTGTCGATGGCGTCCTGGCGACTGGTCCATGGCCTCGTTACTCTCGGACGGCGCTGATGATCAGCGACCCCGCGATCTGGCGGATCCCCGGCAGACGTTCGAGGACGCACCCGAGGCGAGCGACCGCCTCGATGAGGACGGGCGGCGTTGACGGATGCAGGAAATCGAACGTCGAGACCCGAACCTGGTGGAATCCGGCATGGCGCAGGTGCTCAATCAGGTGTGGCCCGACGAACGCCGTTTCATCGGGTGAGTCTCCCATCGCCTTCCGGATCCACGGCACGTGCTTGGTGAGCCAGACCTGCGGATTCAACATGTTCGGCTCGGCGAACGCCAGGCGGCCGCCAGGCGCCAGCAGCTGGTAAATCCGCCGCAGTGCGGGGCGGATCTCCAGGTGGTGCAGGATGGAGGAGCCGACGATCGCATCGAAGGGCCCGTCCGCGCCACACGCTTCAAACGGCATGGCCTCAAAACGAACCTGTCCGGTAATCAGACGGGCGCGAGCCCGCTCGATCAACTCGGGCACAAGGTCCACCGCCAGGATCTGTGCACCGCTCGCGGCCCACATCTCGGTGAACATCCCGGTCCCGCACCCCACCTCCAGTACGCGTCGGCCCGGACCCAAGTGTGCGGCGCTCGCGATCAGGTCCGCGCGCCGGCGCGCGCGCCGCCGTCCAGCCGGGGTCGCCCAGCCCCAGATGTGCTCTGGATTGCCACAGGCGAGCAGCCGTCCGTGCGCGGCTTCGCGCTCCAATCGAGCGTGTGTCGACAGGGGCATCGGGTTCAGATGAACTTCAAGCGGCGCAGGGCGAACCAGCTCATACGAAAAAGCATGGCGCCGTCGCGAAACCGATCGATGTTCGTCTCGCCATACGTGCGGCTCCGATACCGCACCGGGACCTCGCAAATCTTCAGGTTCAGTTTGCTCGCACCGAACAACAGGTCGAAATCGCCAAAGGGGTCGAACGCGCCGAAATACGCCCGGCCGCGCGCGATCCGCGCGTAGTCGCGGGCACTCAGGACTTTGGTTCCACACAGGGTGTCCTTCAGCGGCTGATCCAGCAGATACGAGAAGATCCGCGCGAAAAGCTTGTTGCCGATCACGTTGAGGAAGCGCATGGCCCGGTCATCCATCGGGTAGACGAGGCGGCTCCCATTCACAAACTCCGCTTTCCCGCGGGCGATCGCGTCGAGAAACTGCGGCAGATCCCCCGGCGCCACCGTGGCGTCGGCGTCGAGGATCATCAGAATGTCGCCCGACGCCCGTGCGAATCCTGCCCGGACCGCGTCCCCCTTGCCCGTGCCGGCCTGGCGAACGCCGATCACGGTCAGGTTCGATCGTCGCTGCGTCGCAACCTCCTGTTCGATGCGCGCGTCGGTATCGTCCGAGGAGGCTCCTCCGACGAAGATCAGTTCGGTGTGACGTCCCATGGCCGGAAGGCTGTCGACAATGCCGGCGATATTGCCCGCCTCGTTGCGTGCCGCGACGACGACCGACACGGACAATGTGGACGCCGGAAGGGGGCGCGGGGACGGCCGGGCGACGATCCAGTTCACCAGCGCGGCCTTGCGCACCAGCGGCAGCCTGGGTGCGACACAGTTGACGACGCCGGCCCCGGGCACCGGCGCCGGCACCAGCGTCGACACGTCGGTTTTCAGGACTTCGAAATCCGAGAGCCAGAGCAGGCCGGTCAGGTCTTCGGTCGTGAGCCAGTTGGTACGCGCGTGCGCGTGATGGCATCCCAGCAGGCGCAGCACCTCGAACACTGGCTGCCACACCCGGCTGTGAAAGTTGATCAACAGTCGCGTACGGCGA